>Ga0157379_10001223_pt1 | contig 20861 bp, 21 predicted proteins | sample S25metaG_FD_121802 | JGI IMG/M metagenome (GOLD analysis project Ga0157379, IMG submission 121802) | Switchgrass rhizosphere microbial communities from Kellogg Biological Station, Michigan, USA - S2-5 metaG | ecosystem: Host-associated > Plants > Roots > Rhizosphere > Soil | place: USA... | reverse complement strand
GTCCGCGCTGCGTCGGGGACGGCAACGCCAACGACGGTGCGCGGGGCGGCACGTGCTCGAGCGGTCAGCGCGCGGGCAAGGCGTGCGATATCAGTGGGACGTCACCGAACGCCGAATGGGGCGCGACCAGTCTCGATTGCCCGCCGCTTGCCGGCGGCGTGATCGCGACCCTGGCGATCGACCTGAGCAACACGACGGGGACGAAGACCCGCACCCTATCGACGGCAAATACGCAATGTCGTGCGCCGGGCTTCAACACCGCCACGTCATGTGGTGGCGCCCCGTGCCGGTGTCAGTGCGACACCTGCAACAATGCCGCCGCACAAGCGTGTGCGACCAACGCCGATTGCCCGGTCGGCGGCATCTGCGGCGGTCTGCGCTGCAGCGGTGGTGCGAACAACGGTACCCCGTGCACCGTCGCCAGCGTGTGTCCGGGTGGCGCCTGCAACCGGCCGGGTGCGGCGCCGGCGCCGAACCAGTGCGATCTCGGCTCCGGCGACTGCGTGCCGGGTGACAACATCCAATGCGCCGGCGGACCGAACAATGGGGCGGTGTGTGCCGTTGCCTCGCAGTGTCCAGGCGGGGCTTGCGTCGGTACGAGCGCGAACGATCACATCTGCTCGTCCGGCCCGACCGAGCAGTTCTGCGGCCCGGTCGAGACGTTCCGTGGCTGTGTGAGCAACGCGGATTGCGGCTTCGCGGGCGACACGTGCTCGGTCGCGCGCAACCGTGAATGCTTCGACAACGGCCTCCCGGGCGACGTCGTGACGGCGACCGGTGTGGTGGATGCGCCGACGAACGACCAATCCAATCCGACGTTGGCGGCGCTCTTCTGCGTCGGTCCGACGACGGCACCGGCGGTGAACAGCGCAGCGGGGTTGCCGGGTCTCGGCCGCCTGGAGCTGCCCGGCAACGCGGCCGGACTTCCGTAGCAGGAAGCGGAGCTCCGGAACGAAGCAATGGCGCGGGCCCCTACCCGGGGCTCACGCGCCGCTGCCGTACGGCCGCGTGATCACCTCGAGCAAGTGGCCGTCGGGGTCGCGGAAGTAGACGCCGCGGCCCCCGTCGTGGTGGTTGATCTCGCCGGGCTTGGTGCGCGCGGGGTCAGCCCAGAACTCGAGAGCGCGGCCGCGAATGCGGGCGAAGACCTCGTCGAACTCGCCCTCACTGACGAGAAAGGCGAGGTGCTGCAGCGCCAGGTGCTCGGTCGTCTGGAAGTAGTCGAGCGAGACCGCATTCGACAGGTCGACGACGAGGAAGTGCATGAAACGTCGCGGCGCCGGCAGGCCGAGCATGCCGGTCAGAAAGCCGGCAGACTCGACTTGGTCGCGACACCAGACGATCGTGTGGTTCAGCTGCGCGCTCACAGGCAGACGATCTCACAGATCGAGGATGGTCTGGAACCCTCCGTAGATGAGCCGTTTCCCGTCGAAGGGCATCGGGTTGGCGTTCGGCTGCAGGCGCGGATCGGCCATGACCTTCGGCATCGCCTCGTCGCGCACCGCGCGCGAGGGCCAGCTGATCCACGAGAACACGACCGTCTCGTCCGCCTGTAGCTTCACCGCCATCGGAAACGAGGTCAGCTTGCCCTGGGGCACGTCGTCACCCCAGCATTCGACGACGCGCAGCGCCCCGTGCTCCTTGAAGATCCGCGCCGCGACTTCGGCGTGGTGCTTGTATTCCGCGCGCTTGCCCGTAGGCACGGCGGCCACGAAACCATCGACATACTCCATGAGTGCCTCCTTTCGCTTTCACGGATACGACGAGCGGGCGGCGCCAGAATCGACAATGGCGGCGTCGCACCATCACGACTCGCGACGCGCACCGATTTGCACTCGGTGGCTGCCTTACGTTTTCCGCCGCGATGACAAGTTTTGTCCACCGCATGAACCCGTGAGGACCCTCACATCGACTCCGGAACGCGCACCGATTTGCACTCCGGATCGTCCTGACTCTGATCCTGCCTGCCTGCGCTGCAGTGACAAGATTTGCTCGGTCGACGGTGTGCGCTTATGCGCTCTCCAATTCGATCGCCGGTTAACCACCGTATGAGATCGAGGACATCCATGGGACACACGAACGCGTTGATGCGCATCCGCGTAGGCGAAGATATAACGAAAGTGCGCGCGCCCGTCAAGCCGGCGACGCCACGCTCCGGCCCGCGGAACGCCGCCTTCACGAGCATCTTCCGCAGCGCTCCCTGGGCGTTCCCGATGTCGAGCAGCGCGATCGTGCCGACGGCCTGGCCGCCGACGAGCGCCACCCAAAAATCGCCGCTTCCGCGCCGGTAGAACCCAGGGATGTCCTCGAGATCGGGTTGATCGGCGAGCGCGATCGGCAGGCCGAACTCCTCGCGCTGGCGAGACGACGTCATCCTGGTGGTGCGGCGCGAACGGAACGATTTCCGCAGGGAAGGCCAACGACGCGAACGGCCGATGGCCCGGCGACGCGTTCCGTCAACGTCCGTTGGAGCCCCGACGGGACGCCGGTCAGGCCCCTGGCGACGTCCGCACCGTTCGAGGTAGAGGACTCGAAACCTTACATTCGACCACGGCAGCCGCAAGCCAGGAGGTAGCCGCATGAACGAGCTCAAGCCCCAGGCCACGAGTAGCCCTCAGGCCATGAGTGGCCACCACGCCACGAGTAGCCCCCAGGCCACAAGCGAGCCGGCGTCCCGTCAGCTCGCGGACCAGGGGCCAACGAGCGTATGGGCCGGCCCGACATTCCTGCGCGAGCTCTTCCTCGGCAACTTCCTGCTGCCGTTGATCCATCCTTTTCCGCTCGAGCACGAGGAGCGACCGGAGTTCACCTCCTTCTACCGCCAGCTCTCGACCTTCCTGCACGAGCAGGTCGACAGCGCCGCGATCGACCAGACCGGCGAGTACCCCGAACACGTCCTCGACGGCCTGCGCAAGCTCGGCGCCTTCGGGATGAAGATCCCGAAGGAGTACGGCGGCCTCGGCTTCACCGTGTCGGAGTACTGCAAGATCATGGAGATGATCGGCAGCACCGACAACAACGTGAGCGCGCTCCTCTCGGCGCATCAGTCGATCGGCGTGCCGCAGCCGCTCAAGCTCTTCGGCACGCCCGAGCAGAAGAAGAAATACCTGCCGCGCTGCGCGGCCGGCGCCATTTCCGCCTTCGCCCTCACGGAGCCGCACGTCGGCTCCGATCCCGCGAGCCTCTCCACCACCGCGCAGCGCGACGGCGACGACTTCGTGCTGAACGGCGAGAAGCTCTGGTGCACCGACGGCACACTCGCGGAGCTGCTCGTGGTGATGGCGCGCGATCCGGTCAGCAAGAAGATCAGCGCCTTCATCGTCGAGACCGACTGGCCCGGGGTGAAGGTCGAGTACCGCTGCCACTTCATGGGGCTGAAGGCGCTCGCCAACGGCGTCATCAGTTTCCGCGACGTGCGCGTGCCGCGCGAGAACCTGATGGGCGAGGAGGGCAAAGGCCTACGCATCGCACTGACCACGCTCAACACCGGGCGCCTCACGCTGCCCGCAGTGTGCGCGGGGATCGCGAAGCAATGCCTGAAGATCGTGCGCGGCTGGTCGAACGCGCGCCAGCAATGGGGCGTGCCGATCTGGAAGCACGAGGCGGTCGCTCACATGATCGCCGACATGGCGGCGACGACGTTCGCGATGGACTCGATCTGGAGGCTGGCGAGCCAGATGGCCGACCGCGGCGGCTACGACATCCGCCTCGAAGCCGCGGCGGCGAAGGAGTGGAACACGGTCCGCGCCTGGGAGATCGTCGACAAGACGCTGCAGATCCGCGGCGGACGCGGCTACGAGACCGAGAGCTCGCTGCGCGGCCGCGGCGAGCATCCGATCCCGGTCGAGCGCATGATGCGCGACTGCCGCATCAACCTGATCTTCGAGGGCTCGAGCGAGATCATGCACCTCTTCATGGCGCGCGAGGCCGTCGACAAGCACCTCGAGATCGCCGGCGCCATGATCGATCCCAAGAAGGGGACGAACGACAAGCTCGGCGCGCTCGGCGGCATCCTCGGCTTCTACGGCAAGTGGTATCCACCGCTCTGGCTGAAGGGGCTCGGCGCGCCCTTCCAGTACGGCGACTGGGGCGTGCTCGCGCCGCACCTGCGCTTCGTCGAGCGCAGCTGCCGCAAGCTCGCACGCGAGAGCTTCCACGGCATGGCCGTCTACCAGGCCAAGATGGAGCGCAAGCAGGGCTTCCTTTTCCGCGCCGTCGACGTGGTGATGGAGCTGTTCGCGATGTCGGCGGCGCTCTGCCGCGCACGCGGCATGCTCGACCAGCGCCACCCCGAGGCGTTGCAGGCCGTCGAGCTCGCCGACCTCTTCTGCCGCAACTCGCGGCGCAAGGTCCGCAGGCTCTTCCACGATCTCTGGAGCAACGACGATACCGTGAAGAACCGCGTCGCGACGAGCGTCATGGGCAGCCGCCACGCCTGGCTCGAGGAAGGCATCTTCGATCTCGGCCTCAGCGAGGAAGCGTTCCGCACGCAGTCGCTGGTGGAGTTGCGCCGGGCGGCGGGCGACGGCGCCGGGCCGTCCATCGCGGCCGGCTCGGCGGGCTCGGTCGGCTCATGAGATGACGGTCGAGCTGTACGCCTACACCTGTGGACGGCTGACGATTCCCCAGGCGTTCCTGCTCGAGGACACGCACGGCCGGATCACCGTCCCGATTCCGTCCTATCTGATCGTTCACCCGCGCGGCCGCGTGCTGTTCGACAGCGGCCTCAATCTCCGTACGCAGACGGACCCGGAGGGCTACGCGGGCGCTGACAGCCTGCGCTACACGACGTTCCATTTCCAACCCGGCGAGGAGATCGCCGCGCGTCTGGCGACGCTGGCGCTCGCGCCGGAGAGCATCACGTACGTCGTCAACTCCCATCTCCATTACGATCACGCCGGCGGCAACGCACAGGCGCCGGACGCCGAGGTGCTCGTGCAACGCCGCGAGTGGGAGCACGCGATGGCGCTCCCCGACGACGATCCCGCCTATCGCAAGCCCGACTTCGATACCGGGCAGCGCATGCGCCTGCTCGACGGCGAGCACGACCTCTTCGGCGACGGCGCGGTCGTCTGTCTCCCGACCTACGGCCACACGCCGGGGCACCAGTCGCTGCGGGTGCGCACGGCGCAGGGCGAGTTCCTCCTCTGCGGCGACGCCTGCTACATGCGGCGCTCGCTCGAGCAGCTCCATTTGCCGGGCGTCCGGGCGGACCGCGCGGCCGCGCTGGCCGTGCTCGAGCGCTTCCGGGCGATGCAGGCGCACGGTACCCGCATCATGTTCGGCCACGATCCCGAGTTCTGGCAGGACGTGCCGCAGGGACCAGCGCGTCTCGGCTGACGCCGCGCCCGCGTTCGCTTCCCGGCGACGCCGTGCTATGCGTCGCAACCTCGTCGTGGCGGGCGCATCGAAGGGACGGATGCTGCGATCGGTCGGCAACGGGGCGGTGCTGGCGCTGCTGCTCGCCCTGCCCGCGAGTGCTGCGCCGCCGGCGGGCGAGCAGCCGGCCGACCGGCTCGCCGGCCTGGCGCACGCACGTTTCGGCGCGCTCAGCGCCGCCGAGACCGCCCTCGTGCGCAGCGCGCCGTCGCGTGCGCTGGCGTGGGTCGGGCCCAACGCCGACCCCGAGAGCCCGGCGAACGACGCCACGCACGGCGCCGAATGGGGACCCGAGCGCGGCATCCGGCCCGACCTGCTGCGCTGGATCGTCACCGACCCCGACGCGAGCGCGCTCGTCGACCCGAGCGGCATCGGCCTCGCCGGCGCACGCTTCGACGGACCGCTCGATCTCTCCTTCGCGAAGGTCGGGAAGCCGATCACGATCGTCCGCTCCTACCTCCCGGACGGCGTCGACCTGCACTCCGCGCGCGTGCAGGACTTCGTGCTGCGCAGCAGCGCCACCGGACCGATCACGGCCGACCTCGCCGAGATCGCGGGTGATCTCGCCGCGCTCTACGGCGCGTACGGCCCGCTGAGCCTCTTCCGCGCCAAGGTCTCCGGCAGCCTCGATTGCAGCGGCAGCACGTTCGGCAGCGCCGGCGGCACGGCGGTCAACGCCGTCGAGGCGACCATCGGCGCCGACGCGGTCTTCCACGACGGCTTCACCGCCGGCGGCATGGTCGATCTGCGCCTGGCGCGCATCGGGCAATCGCTCAGCTTCCACGACGTGCACTTCACCGGCGACGACGACACCGGCCTGAACGCCGAGCGCGCGATCGTCGGTGGCGCGCTCTACTGGGTACAGGTCACGCACGGGCCGCATACCCAGCTCGATCTCGAGAACGCGAAGGCGGACGCGCTGTGGGACGACGAGCCCAGCTGGCCCACCCGGGGCAAGCTCATGATCGACGGCTTCGCCTACGGGCAGTTCAGCGGCGGCCCCGTGGATGCGCGCAGTCGGCTCGCCTGGCTCGGCCTCCAGCGGCGGGACGACCGACCCCAGCCGTACCGCCAGCTGGCGACGGTCCTGCGCGACGGCGGCCGTGACCTCGACGCGACCGACGTCCTGATCGCCAAGGAGCGGGCGCGGCGACACGATCCGAAGCTCGGCGCCGGCGAGCGCGCGTGGAGCCGGATGCTCGAGCTGACGATCGGCTACGGCTATCGGCCGCTGCGCGCGCTCTGGTGGATCGGCGGGTTCGTGCTCCTCGGCAGCGTCCTCTTCGCCTGGGGCTATCGCGCCCGCCTCGTCACCCCCGTCGAGGAGACAGCCTACAACGTCTTCATCGACTCCGGCGCCGCCCCGCCGCACTACCCGCCCTTCCATCCGCTCATGTACGCGCTCGAGAACTTCCTGCCCGTCGTCGAGCTGCACCAGGGCGAGTACTGGCGCCCGAACCCGTTGCAGCACGTCCACGCGGGCACGCGCGACCTCGGCACCGTCCCGGGAAAGCTGCTCCTCTGGTACCTCTGGCTCCACATCCTCGCCGGCTGGACCCTGACCCCGCTGCTCTTTGCCGGGCTGTCGGGCCTCGTCCGTCCGGACTGAGCGGCCCGTGCAGGTTGCCGATCTGCTTCCCCTCGTCCACCACCCGGCCGCGCCGGCTCCGCAGCATCTCCGGGTCGAGGGCGCGGCGCGGCGCGAGGCGGACGCGCTGCGGCTCACGTTTCGGCTCGCGGGCGACCTCGCCGCCATCCGTGTGCCGGAGCCCGGCCCGACGATCATGGCCGACGGTCTGTGGCGACATACCTGCTTCGAGGCGTTCGTCGGAGGCGCGGAGACCGAGGCGTACCACGAGCTCAACTTCGCGCCGTCGGGCGCCTGGGCGGCGTACGCGTTTCGCGCCTACCGGGCGCGGGGGTCCGATGTCGCGCTCCTGCGTCCGCCGGACGTCGCGATCGCCCGCACAGCCGACGCGCTCGTGCTCGAGGCGACGGTGGCGCTCGCGTCCCTCGTGTCCCTCGTACGCGGACGCCCGGCCGCCGCGTCGCGCCTCGGACTCACGGCGGTGATCGAGGATACTTCCGGTCGCCACTCGTACTGGGCGTGCCGGCATGCCCCTGGTCCCCCGGATTTCCACCACCCCGACGTCCGGACGGTACTCTTGGAAGCGCCCAATGGGCCGTGCGAAGGTACGTCGTCGTGAAGCTCGGGATCGATTGCCTGCTCGGCGACGCGGCCCTGCGCGGGCGCCTCCGCGGGCGCCGCGTGGCGCTCCTCGCCCACCCCGCCTCGGTCACGGGCGGCCTGGTGCACACGCTCGACGCGCTCGCGGCGACGGGTGACGTCGCGCTCGTCGCGGCGTTCGGGCCGCAGCACGGCCTGCGCGGCGACAAGCAGGACAACATGGTCGAGTCGGCCGACTTCGTCGACGCGCGCCACGGCATCCCGGTCTTCAGCCTGTACGGCAAGGTGCGCAGTCCGACGGCCGCGATGATGGACGCGTTCGACGTCCTGCTCGTCGATCTGCAGGATCTCGGGTGCCGCATCTACACCTTCGTCACGACCCTGCGGTACGTGCTCGAAGCGGCCGCCGCGCACGGGAAGGCGGTCTGGGTGCTCGATCGGCCGAATCCGATCGGACGGCCGATCGAGGGCCTGCGCCTGCGCGACGGTTGGGAGAGCTTCGTCGGCGCCGGTCCGCTCCCTATGCGCCACGGCCTCACCCTCGGCGAGCTGGCGCGCTGGCTCGTCCGCCGACTCGGCCTCGGGGTCGAGTGCGAGATCGTCGCGATGGAGGGCTGGCGCCCGGGCGAGGGCCCGGGCTTCGGCTGGCCGCTCGGGGAGCGCAGCTGGGTGAATCCGAGCCCGAACGCGCCCAACCTCACCATGGCGCGCTGCTATCCCGGAACCGTGATGATCGAGGGCACCACCCTCTCGGAGGGCCGTGGGACGACCCGGCCGCTGGAGGCGTTCGGCGCGCCCGATCTCGATCCGCAGGCGCTCGTCGCGGAGATGCGCGGGCTCGCTCCGCAATGGCTCGTCGGCTGCCGCATTCGCGAATGCTGGTTCGAGCCGACCTTCCACAAGCATGCGGGTACGCTCTGCGCCGGGCTGCAGATCCACGCCGACGATCCAGCTTACGCGCACGAGACCTTCCGGCCCTGGCGCCTGGTCGCCCTGGCGCTGAAGGCGTTGCGGCGGCTGCGCCCGGACTACCCGCTGTGGCGCGACTTCGCCTACGAGTACGAGCGCGGCCGGATGGCCTTCGACGTCATCAACGGCAGTCCGCTGCTGCGCGAGTGGGTGGACGATCCCGCGGCGTCGCCGGCCGATCTCGACGCGCTCGTCGCGCCCGACGAGACGTCGTGGCGCGACGAGCGCGAGCCGTTCCTGCTGTACCGCTGAGCGCTACGGCAGGAAGAATTCGCCCGGGAGCGACGCGGGCTGCGTCCCGAGCGGCGTCCACTGTGTATCAGGATCGCAGGGCAGCGCGGTGCACCCGCCGGCGATCTCGCAGTCCGAGAAGACGATGGTCTCGCCCATGAGATCCCCCGGCTCGCTGAAGCCGAAGCCGTCTTGCGTATCGGTGTTGCAGAAGAAGAACGTGGGGGCGCCGCCGTTCGTTTCGAAGACGTTGCCGATGAGCGTCTGGTCGTCGAGGCTGAGGGTCAGCACCCACTGCTCGCTGCCGACGGTCTTGTTGACGAGGATGAACGAGTCGTTCGGATCGACCTGGACCGCGGACTTGGCGTGCGCGACTCCCGCCGAGGCGGCGAGAAGGACGAGAGCGACGATGGACGAGGCGATGCGCATGTAAGCTCCTTCCGGGGAATGAGTTCGCTGAAGGCTCGGTACGGCACCGTTCCGAGCTCTCCATCAGAAAAGCACGGCGCGCTGCACGAGTGAAGTCCAGTCGCATTTCCCTTTACTTTCGCAGTGCGAATACGCTTCTATGGGGATGCTGGTGAGCGCGAACGACATAGCCGACGCTCGGGACGTGTTGCTCGGTCTGCTCGCGACCGTCGCCTACGCCTACAGCCCCGAGCAGAAGTTCCGTCTCGCCTCGGGCGAGGTGAGCTCGGAGTACATCGACTGCAAGTCGGCGCTCAGCCTGCCCGCCGCCCTCAGCGCCGCCAGCACCTTGTTGCTGGCGAAGCTGCGTCCGGAGGTCGAGGCCGTGGGGGGCCTGACGATGGGCGCCGATCCGCTGGCCATCGGCGTCAGCCTCGCCAGCGCCAGCTCGGCACGGCCGCGCCGCTGGTTCAGCGTCCGCAAGGAGTCGAAGGACCACGGCCGCAAGCGCCTGATCGAGGGCGTGCCGGCCGACAGCCGGCTGCGGATCGCGGTCTTCGACGACGTCGTGACCACCGGCGGCTCGACCCTCGACGCGATCGCGAAGTGCCAGGACGCAGGTCACACGGTCGTCCAGGTGCTGGCGATCGTCGATCGCGAGTCCGGCGGGCTCGACGCGATCCGCGCCCGCGTCGGCGCGTCGGTCCCGGTCGAGGCGCTCGTCCGGCTGAGCGAGGTCCACGCGACGGCCGCGGCGAAGCGCGCAACCACGTCGCGGCACGCGGGCTGATGACGCAACCGATGATCCCGATCGCGCCACCGTCGCCGCTCCTCCTTCCGTTGGAGGGCCGCGCCTGGCTCGAGTTCGCCGCGCTCGCGCCGGCGTGGCCGCTGCTGCGGCGGGCGCCGCGCGGCGACGGCCATCCGGTGCTCGTGCTGCCCGGCTGGCTCGCGAGCGACTGGTCGACGCGCGCGCTGCGCGGCTTCCTGCGCGCGCGCGGCTACTACGCGCACGGCTGGAAGCTCGGCTGGAACCTCGGCCCCTCCGCCACGCTGATCGACGGCCTCGGCGCGCGCTTCCGTGAGCTGCGCGAGCGTCACGGCCAGCCGCTCAGCATCATCGGCTGGAGCCTCGGCGGCATCTACGCGCGTGAGCTGGCGCGCCGGCACGCCGCCGACGTGCGGCAGGTGATCACGCTCGCGAGCCCCTTCCGCGATCCCTATGCGACGACCGCCGCGCGCCTGCTCGGCCGGCGCACGGGACCGAAGGACGCCGAGCGCCAGCAGCGCCTGCGCACTCCGCCGCCGGTGCCGTGCACCTCGTTCTACAGCCGCAGCGATGGGATCGTGGCGTGGCAGAGCTGCCTCGACGAGGCGAGCCCATCGACCGAGAACGTCGAGGTCCAGAGCAGCCATTGCGGCATGGGCCATCACCCGACGGTCCTGCTCGCGATCGCCGAGCGACTGGCGCGCCCCGCGCGCTGATCCATCGCCGGCACCCGAACACCCGGTGCTGGCGTCACGGACGAGTCCGTTGGTACATTCGCCCGCCGGAGGACCTCTATGCCGAACGCGATCTCCAAAGCCGTCTTGATCACCGGCTCCTCGACCGGCATCGGCCGCGCCACCGCCGAGATGCTGGCAGCGAGCGGGTGGACGGTCTACGCGAGCGCGCGGCGCCTGGACAGCATCCGTGATCTGCAGCAACGGGGCTGCCGCATCCTCGCGCTCGACGTGTGCGACGAGGCCTCGATGCAGGCCGCGGTGGCACAGGTCGAGGCCGCGGAGGGCGCCGTGGGCGTCCTCATCAACAATGCCGGCTACGGCCAGGAAGGAGCGGTCGAAGAGGTACCGATGGCGGAGGTGCGGCGCCAGTTCGAGACCAACGTCTTCGGCCTGACGCGCCTCACGCAGCTCGTCCTCCCGGGTATGCGGCGCCAGGGCTGGGGCAAGATCGTGAACCTCAGCTCGATCGGCGGACGTCTCACGTTCCCGGGCGGCGGCTTCTATCACGCGACCAAGCACGCCGTGGAGGCGCTGAGCGACGCGCTCCGCTTCGAGGTGAAGGGCTTCGGCGTCGACGTGATCGTCATCGAGCCCGGCCCGATCAAGACGCAGTTCGGCGACACCGCCATCAACAGCATCAACGCCGCGCGCGCGGCGCAGTCGCCTTACGCGCGCTTCAACGACCAGGTCGCGGCCAAGGTACGCGAGGCCTACGAGGGCCCGATGGGCCGACTCGCCGCGGGCCCCGAGGCGGTCGCCAAGGTGATCCAGACGGCGATCACGGCGCGCCGGCCACGCACGCGCTATCTCGTCACCGCCGCGGCGCACATCATCGTCGGGCTGCGGCGCATCCTCTCCGATCGCTTCTTCGACGCATTTCTCGGCACGCAATTCGAGCGGCCGACAGGAGCCCCCCAATGAAAGATCTCTTCTCGATCGCGGGCAAGACCGCTCTCGTCACCGGCGGCTCACGCGGCATCGGCGCGATGATCGCGCGCGGCTACGTCGAGGCCGGAGCCAAGGTATACATCGTCTCGCGCAAAGCGTCCGAGTGCGAGAAGGTCGCCGCCGAGCTGGGCAAGAGTGGCACCTGCATCCCGCTCCCCGCCGATCTCTCCACCGAGGCCGGGGTGAAGGACGTCGCGGTGCGGCTCGCCGAGCGCGAGCCGGCCTTGCACATCCTGGTGAACAACGCCGGCGCCAACTGGGGGGCGTCGCTCGCCGAGTACCCCGACAACGCGTGGGACAAAGTGCTCGCGCTGAACGTCAAGGCGATCTTCCTCCTCACCCGCACGCTCGTGCCCTTGCTCGAGAAGGGCGCCCGGCCCGGCGATCCGGCGCGCGTGATCAACATCGGCTCGATCGACGGCTTGCGGGTGCCGATGCTCGAGACCTACGCCTACTCCGCCAGCAAGGCGGCCGTGCATCACCTGACGCGAGTCCTCGCGCAGCGCCTCGCTTCCCAGCACATCACGGTGAACGCCGTCGCGCCGGGTCCGTTCGAGAGCAAGATGATGGCCGAGACCCTGAAGAACTTCGGCGACATGATCGTCGCCAGCTGCCCGCTCGGCCGGATCGGCGAGCCGGAGGACATGGCGGGCGTGGCGATCTACCTGGCGTCACGCGCCGGCGCCTACGTCACCGGCGTCGTCATCCCGGTGGACGGCGGCATCACCACCAAACCGAGCGCCTGACGATCGGCTCCGAGCGTCGATCACCCCGTTGCAACGGCGCCCCGGGCACGCGTATACTGCGCGCACAGTGAATCCCGCTCGCGAGACGCACGAAGTGAAGCTCGGCACGCTGCCCCTGGCAGTCGTCGTGGTCGTCGTTCGTGTCGTCGAGGCCATCGCGCCCTAGCGGGGAGGCATAACGCCAACACAGCCCCTGCCGGTCGCGATGGCCGGCAGGGGCTTTTTTTTGCGCCCCTCCCACCCACCGCACCGCAGGGAGCATGTCCGAAAGGAGATGACTCTCATGAAGACGACCGGTGCAGAGCTGATCATGCGGCTCCTCGAGCGACAGGGCATCGAGGTGGTCGCGGGCATTCCCGGGGGGGCGAACCTCCCCACCTACGATGCGCTCCGCGCGAGCCGCTTGCGCCACGTGCTCGCACGGCACGAGCAGGGCGCGGGGTTCATCGCGCAGGGCATGGCGCGCGCGACCGGGCGGCCGGCGGTCTGCTTCGGCACCTCCGGTCCGGGCGCCACCAACCTGCTCACCGCGCTCGCCGACGCCAAGCTCGACTCGATCCCGCTGGTCGTGATCACCGGCCAGGTCCCGCGCGCGATGATCGGCACCGACGCGTTCCAGGAGATCGACACCTACGGCCTCACGGTGCCGATCGCGAAGCACAACTGGCTGGTGCGCTCGGCGGCGGAGCTGCTCGACGTGATTCCGGACGCGTTCCGCATCGCCGCCTCGGGGCGCCCGGGGCCGGTGGTGGTCGACGTGCCGAAGGACGTGCAGCTCGAGGCGATCGACGTGGAGCGCCTGCCGGAGCCGGGCCGCCCGGATCCGGCGCCGGAGGCGGCGCCCGCCGACGTCGCGCGCGCCGCGGCATTGCTCGCGGTGGCGCGCCGGCCCGTGTTCCTCGTCGGCGCGGGCTTGATCGCCTCGGGCGCCTCCGACGTGATGCGACGCATCGCCGAGCGCGGCGCGATACCGGTTGCCGCAACCCTCCTCGGGCTCGGCGCCATGCCCGACGACCATCCGCTCTTCCTCGGCATGGTGGGCATGCACGCCGCGCGCTACACCAACCTGCTCCTCGAGGAGTGCGATCTCCTCGTCGGCCTCGGCGTGCGCTTCGACGATCGCGCGATCGGCAAAGCCGCGGAGTTCTGCCCGCACGCGCGCATCGTGCACGTCGACATCGACGCGAGCGAGCTCGGCAAGATCAAGCAGCCGACGCTCGGCATCGAGGCGGACGTCGGCGACTTCCTGCGCGCGCTCGAGCCGCTGCTGACACCGGCCAGCCATCCGACATGGATGACGCGCCTCGCGACCTTGCGGGCGACGCATCCGCTGGCGACTCCAGGCGCCGACGATCCCTGCACGCCCTACGGCAGCATCCGCCACGCGGCCGCGCTGCTCGACGCGGAGACCGTGATCACGAGCGACGTCGGCCAGCACCAGATGTGGGTGGCGCAGGCGTTCCCCTTCCGCCGCCCGCGTCAGTGGCTCACGTCGGGCGGTCTCGGCACCATGGGCTTCGGGCTCCCCGCCGCGATCGGCGCCGCGCTCGCGCTGCCCGATCGGCCGGTGGCCTGCTTCACCGGCGACGGCAGCCTGCTCATGAACCTGCAGGAGCTGGCGACCGCCGCCGAGGAGGGCGTCGACGTCAAGGTGATCCTGCTCGACAACGGCCACCTCGGCCTGGTGCGCCAGCAGCAGGAGCTGTTCTACGGCGAGCGCTACCACGCCTCGCGCTTCCACGCGGCGCCCGACTTCGTCGCCATCGCCCGCGGCTTCGGCATCGCCGCGTACGACCTCGAAGGCACGGACGATCCGCGTGCCACGTTCGCGCGCGGCGTCGCCGAGCGCGGCCCGAGCCTGATCCGCATTCCCATCGCCCCCGAGGCCAACGTGTATCCCATGGTGCCGCCCGGCGCCCCGAACCGCGAAATGATCGGAGGAGAAGCCCATGCACGCATCGACTGCGAGTAATCCCCTGCCCGCTCGCCGCGCCACCCTGCGCCTGCTGGTCCGCAATCACCCGGGCGTCATGTCGCACGTCTGCGGCCTCTTCGCCCGCCGCGCCTTCAACGTCGAGCGCATTCTCTGCGTGCCGATCGGCGATGGGACGCGCAGCGCCATCCTGCTCGAAGTCGACGAGGACGCGCGCTTGCCGCAGGTGATCGCGCAGCTCCGCAAGCTGGAGGACGTCCTCGACATCCGTCCGGCCGCGGACGGGGGCGAGGCGTTCACCGCGATGGGACGCTACGTGGAGTAGGATCGAGCGCGACGCAAGCGGACGCCACGCCGCCCGTCAGGGACGGAGCTGCATGTAGATGACGTCGAGCCAGCGGCCGAACTTGAACCCGGCCTCGGGAAGACGACCGGCGTGGATGAAGCCGAAGCGCGTATGCAGCGCGACGCTCGCGTCCTGCGCGGCGTCGATGCCGGCAACGATCAGGTGATGGCCGTGCGTGCGCGCGAGGGCGATGAGCTCGCCCAGCATCAGGCGGCCGATCCCCTGCCGGCGCGCGTCGTGCGCGATGTACACCGAGTTCTCGACCGTGCGCGCGTAGCCGCCGCGGGGGTTGTAGCGCGAGAGCGATCCCCAGCCGACGACCGTGCCGCCACGCTCCGCGACCAGCAGCGGATGCGCGGGCCCGTGCTCCTCGAACCACGCGCTGCGCGCCGCCGGCGTCTCGGGATCGAGCTGGTAGGTGCAGGTGGAGTGCAGCACGTAGTGGTTGTAGATCGCGTTCACCGCCTCGAGGTCGTCGCGGGTCATGGCCCGCAACCGCACGTCGGCCATTGCCGTGTCCCCCTTCACCGCCATGCGAAGACCGGCTGCTCGAAGTGCGCGACCCGCGTCCCGCGCCCGTGCAGCCCGACCTCGCGCAGCTGATAGACGATCGCCGCGGTCGGCGCGTGGACGTCGGTGCCGACCATCGGAATGGAGATCACGGGGCGGTCGCTCTCGGGGATCTGCCGCAGCTGCGGCACGCGCGGATCCTCGAGCAGCGCGAGCGGCACCTCGTAGACGGCCGCGACCTCCTCCGGATCGGGCACGAGCGCCGCGCCGGCGCCGCCCCACACGACGACCGGGGTGATGACGAAGCCCGAGCGCGTGGCGTAGTCATCGAGCGTGCCGAGCACCGCGTCGCCGCCGCAGCCGAGCCCGACCTCCTCCGCCAGCTCGCGCAGCGCCGCGTCCGTCGGGCTCTCCCCCTCGTCGAGCCGTCCGCCGGGCAGCGCCCACTGGCCGGCGTGGCGTCGCATGCGCGAGGCGCGTCGCGTCAGGAGGAAGCATGCCTCGCCCTCGCCGTTGCCGACGAGCGTGACGGCGACCGCGGCGGCGCGCCGGCCCTCGAGGGCGATCACCTCGCGCGCGTGCGCCGCGAGATTGTCGCGGACACGGCGCTGCAACGCGACCTCGAAGACGTAGGCTTCCTTCGACACGTGCGCGAGGCTACACCCTGCGGTGAGCCATCGACAACGGAGGACACCGCATGAAGGCGATTCGCATCCACGAGACCGGCGGACCGGAAGTGCTCCGCTACGAGGACGTGCCCGATCCGACGCCGGGACCGAACGAGGCGCTGATCGCGATCGAGGCCGCCGGCGTCAACTACATCGACGTCTACTTCCGCACCGGGCTCTACCCGTACGGCGTTCCGGGCACGCTCGGCCTCGAGGCGGCCGGCACCGTCGTCGCGGTCGGCGACGGGGTGCGCGACGTCCGCGCCGGCGACCGCATCGCCTACACCAACATCCCCGGCGCCTACGCCGAGCGCAGCGTGGTGCCCGCGGATCGCCTCGTGAAGCTGCCGGAGGGCGTCTCGTTCCGCGACGGCGCCGCCGCGATGCTGCAGGGCATGACCGCGCACTACCTCGCCACGTCGACCTACCCGCTGCACAGCGGCGACGTCTGCCTCGTGCATGCCGCCGCCGGCGGCGTCGGCCTGCTGCTCTGCCAGATCGCCAAGCTGCGCGGCGCGACCGTGATCGCCACCACCTCGACCGCGGAAAAGGCCGAGCTCGCGCGCGGCGCCGGCGCCGACCACGTGATCCTCTACGGCGAGCAGGACTTCGCCGCCGAGGCCAAGCGCCTGACCGGCGGCACCGGCGTCCACGTGGTGTACGACGGCGTCGGGGTGACGACCTTCATGAAGGGTCTCGGCTGCCTGCGGCCCCGCGGCATGATGGTGCTCTTCGGCCAGGCGAGCGGCCCCGTTCCGCCCTTCGATCTCGGCCTGCTCAACGTCATGGGAGCCCTCTACGTCACCCGCCCGAGCCTCGGCGTGTACGTGGCGTCGCGCGCCGAGCTCGTCGCCCGGGCGACCGACCTCTTCGGCTGGATCGCCGCGGGGCGCCTGAAGCTGCGGATCGAGCATGCCTACCCGCTGCGCGACGCCGCCGAGGCCCACCGCGCCCTCGAAGGCCGGCGCACGACGGGCAAAGTGCTGCTACTACCGCGCGCTTGACGGGACGGAGCGACCTCGCGAAGATCGCCCCGTGCCCCGCGCCTCCGTCAATGGGCTAGAGCTCGAGTACGATACCTTCGGATCGCCCAGCGCCCGTCCGCTGATCCTCGTCATGGGACTCGGCGCCCAGATGATCCTCTGGGACGAGGATCTGTGCGCGATGTTCGCCGCGCGCGACTTCTTCGTCGTCCGTTTCGACAATCGCGACGTCGGCCTCTCGACCAAGCTCGACCACGCCGGCACGCCGAGCGCCTGGGGCGCGATGCAGGCCGCGGCGGCGCGCAAGCGCGTCGAGGCCCCATACACGCTGAGCGAGATGGCGGACGACACCGTCGGCCTCATGGACGTCCTCGGCATCGAGCGCGCGCACGTGGTCGGCGCGTCGATGGGCGGCATGATCGCCCAGACGATCGCCATCCGCCATCCCGATCGCCTGCTCTCGCTCACGTCGATCATGTCGACGACCGGCAGTCCCGACGTCCCCGCCGCGAGCCCGGAAGCGATGCAGGTGCTGCTCACGCCCGTCCCGGGCGATCGCGACGCGTACGTCGAGCGCGCGATCCGCAGCTGGCGCGTAATCGGCAGCAAAGGCTTCCCGGTCGACGAGGATGCGGTGAAGCGGCGCGCGGCGCGGTCGTTCGATCGCAGCTTCCACCCCGCGGGAATCGCACGCCAGCTCGTCGCCATCATCGCCAGCGGCAACCGCACCGCGGCGCTGCGTGAGGTGACGACCCCGACCCTCGTCATCCACGGCGACGCCGATCCGCTCGCGCATATCGAAGGGGGACGCCTCACCGCCGCGACGATTCCCGGTGCGGAGCTCCTGGTGATCGAAGGCATGGGCCACGATCTGCCGCCCGGCGCCTGGCCGCGCATCGTCGACGCGATCGACGCCCTCGCGCGCCGGGCGTCCGAAACCGGCCGCCGCGCACGCACGGGCTGAACGCGAGCGCAGCATGGTCGGAGGCACCTGCGATCTCTGCGCTGCCGCCCGCCTCACGACCTGGTACCATGAGGATGACATCTGCTGGGTTGCGGATTGCGAGATCTGCGACGTCCCGATGGTCGTCTGGCGCCGGCACGGCACGGAACCGGCTCCCGATGAGCTGGCGCACATGACGGCGATGCTCGAGCGCGTCGCGCGCGACCGCTTCGACGACTTCTGGGTCGACGGTCATCGCCGGAACATCCCCGACCACTGGCATGCGCACAGCCGCCCGCGCGGGGTCGCGGCGTTGCGCTGGTGGACGCGGCGGTTCGGATCGTGAGCGCGCCGGCGAGCCGGAGCGTGATGCCTGGCGCGAGCCCGGCGCAGGCGGGCGCCGTTGTGCCCGCGCCGACCCAGCCGGCCGCGGTGGGCCGCGAGTGCGTCGCCGGCATCCCGCTCTGGTTGCTCCTGCTCTTCGCGATCGCCATCACTGCGAACATCCTCGCCGGTGCGACGACCGATCGCACCATCGATCTCATGCGCAGCATCAGCCCCTTCGCGCAGGAGGTCCGAGGCGCGGACGTGCAGATCCTGCCGTACTGGTCGGTCGCCTGGTACGTGATCGCGATCAGCGTGATGCTCGCCTACCTGTGGCCGATCATCGGTTACTTCCGGCGCGGGTTGCCGTCGCCCCCGCCCGCCGTGGTGCAGCGCCGGGTCGTAGGCGCCCCCGTCACCGTGTCGCTCGTGAGCTTCATCCCCTGGGTCTCGGGCTCGGTGTTCTTCCCGCTGCGCACGCTCGTGCGCGTCGGCCGCTGGTCGCCGGAGCTGCTCTCGCAGCACGTCTACTCACCGCTGGTGAACGGCTTCCTCGCGGCGGCGACGATTTATCTACTGACCGACTGGCTCTTTCGCACGATGGTCGTGCCGCGGGTGTTTCCCTCGGGCCGCTTGCCGGAGGTGCGGGGAGGGCGCGCGCTCGGCGTGCGCGGCCGCCTGCTGATCTTCCTCGTGGCGGTCGCGTTCCTCCCCCTCTTCACCATGCTCGGCCTGGTGCGCGCCGGTCTGCGCCACATCGAGGCCGGGGCGGCCCCGGCCGAGGTCGTGGCGCGCCTCGCCAACGCCGGCACGATGATCTTCGTCCTCTACGTCGCGCTCGGCGTCGTGCTGACCCTGGTGCTGGCGCAGACCCTCACCCGGCCGCTGGCGTGCGTCGCCGACACCTTGCGCCGCGTACGCGCGGGCGACCTCGCGGTGCGCGCCAACCTCGGGGCGACCGACGAGATCGGCCTCCTCGAGGACGGCGTGAACGCGCTGGTCGAGACGCTGCAGGACCGCGAGCGCATCCTCCACACCTTCGGCCGCGCCGTCGATCCGCTCGTACGCGACCGGCTCCTCGCCAGCGACGCCGGGCTCGGCGGCGAGCTGCGCCGCGCCGCCGTCCTCTTCTGTGATCTGCGCGGCTTCACCGCCATGGCGGAGCGCACCCCACCGCAGGAGGTCGTCGCGACGCTCAATGCCTTCTTCTCGACCATGACGGCCTGGGTGCGGAGCTGCGGTGGGTTCGTCGACAAGTTCATCGGCGACGCAATGCTGGTGGTCTTCGGCTTGCTGGAGGACACCCCCGACGCCGGAGCGGGCGCAGCGCTGCGCTGCGCGCTCGGCATGCGCGAGCGTCTCGCGGCATTGAACGAGGTGCGCGCCGCGGCCGGGCAGACGCCGCTCTTCGTCAGTGTCGGCGTCCACGCGGGCGAGGTACTCGCCGGCCGCATCGGCGCCGAGGACCGTTACGAGTACACGGTGATCGGCGACGCCGTGAACGTCGCGGCGCGCCTGCAGCAGCTCTCGAAGGAGTCGGCGCACGCGGTCCTGGTATCCGCCGACGCCTACGAACTCGCGGCAGCTGCGGGAGTGCATTGTCCCCTCGTGCAACAGGACGCCGTCAGTCTCCGAGGTCGCAGCGAGACGATTCGAGTCTTCGCGCTGGTTTAGTCCGACTTATCCTTGAAGGCGCCCGTGTCGTTCCTCAGCGCCGGCGCGCTGTACACGGCCTCCCAGCACGAGCGGCTGCTGTTGATGATCTGGACGGTGACGGGCTGGCTCATGGGGAGCGCCGGGATGATCGGTGTCATGCCCTTGCCCTTCACCTTGATTGCAGCCTTTCCGCTCGCACCTTCCTTGAGGATGATCTGGAGACCGTTCTTGAGACCGGCGCTGACGTCGCGCTGGCGGTATTTGTAGCCGTTGGCGAGCTCCCTCCAGCACGGCTGTCCGTCGCAGGTGCCGCCGGCCGGCGCGCATGCACGAGACACCAAGCTGTTGCCGCTGTACATGCAGACCTCGTAGTCTGTGATGCTGAGCGGAATGCCGTAGTCGGCCTTGGCCGTCGCCGCTCCGTGCACCCACTTCCACGTCATGCGGTCGCCACTGTCGGGTGTCTTGTTGATGAGCCCGAGGTAGGCCTTCCCCGCGAGCGTCGGCCGCCGGCAGCCGCTCTCGGGCGTCGAGCCGCAGAGGGTCGTCTGCGGACAGCCCGGCGGTGGTGGGCCAGGCGTCGAGGTGGCGGTGACGGTGGGCGTGGCGGTGACGGTCGGCGTCGGGGTGAGCAAGCCGCCGCCAGCGGTGAACGTCGCGGTGACGGTTGCCATCGCGGTGGCGGTCGCCGTCGGTGCCGGCGTCGCCGTCGAGGTTGCGGTCGGGGACGCTACGCTGATGAGTACCGTCGCCGTGTTCGAGTTTTGTGTCCCGTCGTTCACGACGTAGGTGAAGGAGTCCGTCCCGAAGAAACCGAGATTTGGCGTGTAGGTGACGACCGCCGTGTCCGTGTTGGGTGCTCCGACGGAGCAGGTCTCGTTTGCAATCGCGCCCAGCATGCCGCTCGCCGGTGCACCGGTGACGGAAAACGTCAGCTCGCAGTTGTCGACATCGGCGCCCTCGAGCCCGACATCGACCGGCGTGTTCTCGGCCGTCGTCGCCAACGCATCCAGGGCGAGCGGAGCCCCATTGGGCAGCGCCCCGATGTTGATGGTCGTCGTCTGGAGCGGGAACTTCACCACGTTACCGTAGGGGTCCCCGACGTTGGTCGGCAGCTGCGTCG
>Ga0157379_10001216_pt1 | contig 20925 bp, 16 predicted proteins | sample S25metaG_FD_121802 | JGI IMG/M metagenome (GOLD analysis project Ga0157379, IMG submission 121802) | Switchgrass rhizosphere microbial communities from Kellogg Biological Station, Michigan, USA - S2-5 metaG | ecosystem: Host-associated > Plants > Roots > Rhizosphere > Soil | place: USA... | reverse complement strand
TCGCGCAGCGAATCTCGGATCGTTGCGGTTCGATCGATGGCAATGGCGAGGTTGATCGCCGGCGGGAGCGCCGCGCGAAGTTGCGGCAGGATCGCCTTCACATGGGCGACGGTCTCGATGATGTTGGCGCCCGGCGTGCGGAACAGGATGACGAGGATGGCAGGCTTGTTGTTCGACATGCCGATGTTGCGCACATCCTCCACGCCATCGTTGACGCTGGCAATATCAGACAGCCGTACGGCGGCCGCCCCGCGATAGGCGATGATCAGGCTGCGATACTGATCCGCCCTGCTCGCAGTGTCGTTGACATAAACCTGATAGCGCTGCGCGCCTTGCTCGATCATGCCCTTGGGCGCATTGGCGTTGGCGGCCGAGAGCGCCGCACGAACGTCTTCCAGGCCAATGCCGTATTTGAACAGCGCCCGCGGGTTGAGCTCGACACGCACCGCTGGCAGCGAACCGCCACTGATCTGCACCTGGCCGATCCCGTCAACGGTGCTGAGCTTCTGCTGCAGGATGTTGGAGGCGGAATCGTAGATTTGTCCTGGCGTCAGCGAAGATGACGTCAGCGACAGGATCAGAACCGGCTGATCGGCCGGATTGATCTTGCGGTAGCTGGGATTGGCACGCAGCGCTGCCGGTAGATCGGCGCGCGCGGCGTTGATTGCGGCCTGTACGTCGCGTGCCGCGCCGTCGATGTTGCGCGACGACGTGAACTGCAGTGTGATCCGGGTGCTGCCCACCGAACTGCTCGATGTCATCTCGTCGACGCCTGCGATCACGCCAAGATGGCGCTCGAGCGGCGTCGCAACGCTGGTCGACATCGTCTCGGGGCTGGCGCCGGCCATCGACGCGGCAACCGAAATGACGGGCACATCGATGCTGGGCAGTGGTTCGACCGGCAGCAGGAAGTACGCCACGATCCCCGCCAGGGCCAAACCCATCGTCAACAGCGTTGTCGCAATTGGCCGGCGAATGAAGACTTCCGAGAAGTTCATCGCGCGCCTGCCATGCGCCAGGTGCGAAACTCGCCGCCGAGCCGATCGAAATAGATGTAGATGACGGGCGTGGTGAACAAGGTCAGCAGTTGGCTGACCAGCAACCCGCCGACAATGGCTATGCCGAGCGGATGGCGCAGTTCCGAGCCCGTGCCGCTGCCCAGCGTCAGCGGCAGCGCTGCCAGCAGCGCCGCCACGGTCGTCATCAGGATCGGACGAAAGCGCAGCAGCGCCGCCTGGTGTATGGCCTCGCGCGCACCCTTGCCCTCCTTGCGCTCGGCTTCGAGTGCGAAGTCGATCATCATGATCGCGTTTTTCTTGACGATACCGATCAGCAAGATGATGCCGATGATCGACACCACGCCCAGATCGTTGCCGGAAATCATCAACGCCAGCAGCGCACCCACACCGGCTGACGGCAAAGTCGAGAGGATCGTCACCGGATGTATGAAGCTCTCATACAACACACCGAGCACGATATAGACGGTGATGATCGCGGCGAGGATCAAAAGCAACTCATTGACGAGCGCCGACTGGAAGGCGAGCGCGGAACCCTGGAACTCGGTCGAGATGCTGGCCGGCAAGCCGGCATCGGCTTCCGCGCGGCGCACAGCGTCGACCGCACTTCCCAGCGAGTATCCGGGCGTTACGTCGAACGAGATCATCGCGGCGGGAAACTGACCCAGATGATCGACTTCCAGCGCGACGGGCCGCGCCTCGACGCGGGCGAAGGCCGAGAGCGGCACCTGCCCGCCACCGGCTGCCGGCATGTGGATGTCGGAGAGCGACTCCAGCGAATTCTGTATGGCCGGATCCGCCTCGAGGATCACGCGATACTGGTTGGACTGGGTGAAAATGGTCGACACGATGCGCTGGCCGAGTGCGTCGTACAGCGCATTGTCGATGGTGGCCGAGGTGATGCCGAACCGCGCCGCCGTGTCGCGATCGACGACGACGGTCGCCGAGAGGCCCCGGTCCATATAGTTGGTGGAGACATTTTCCAGTTCCGGCGCCGCCGACAGCTTTTCGATGAGCCGCGGCACCCATTCGGTCAGGGTTGCCGAACTCGCGTCCTCGAGCACGAACTGGTACTGCGCCCGGCTCACGGTCGAATCGATCGTCAAGTCTTGCACCGGCTGCAGGTAGAGCGAGATGCCTGGTACGGCGTTCACATTGGCCAGCAATCCGCGGATCACGCTTGTCACGCCCTGGGCGCGCTGGTCCTTCGGCAGCAAATTGATCAGGAAGCGGCCGCTGTTGAGCGTGTTGTTGGTACCATCGACGCCGATGAACGACGACAGGCTTTCGACATTAGGATCGCGCAGGATCGCCTCGGCCAGGAACTGCTGGCGGCGTGACATCTCGGCGAATGATACGGTGGGACCAGCCCGCGTTATGCCCTGGACCAGACTGGTATCCTGGGTTGGAAAGAATCCTTTCGGAATCACGACATACAGAAAGATCGTCACTCCCAAGGTGATGGCAGCGACGAGCAATGTCAGCGGCTGGTGGTCAAGCACCCACACGAGCAAGCGATCATATTGGCCGATCAGCTGATTGAAATACGCTTCCGATTTGCGCGCGACGGCGCCCTGTTTGCTCCGGTCGTGACGGCGCAGCAGCTTGGCGCACAGCATGGGCACCAAGGTCAGCGAGACAACGGCGGAAATCAGGATCGTAATCGCCAGCGTGACGGCGAATTCGCGAAACAGCCGCCCGACGACCTCCTGCATGAAGAGGAGCGGGATCAACACCGCGATCAGCGAGACGGTCAGCGAAACGATGGTGAAGCCGATTTCACCCGCTCCCTTGAGCGCCGCCTGCAAGGGCGAGTCGCCCGCCTCAAGGTAGCGCGTGATGTTCTCGATCATCACGATGGCGTCGTCGACCACGAAGCCCGCCGCAATCGTCATGGCCATGAGCGAAAGATTGTTCAGCGAATAGCCGAGCAGGTACATGGCGGCAAACGTGCCGATGATGGAAAGCGGTACTGACAGGCTCGGGATGAAGGTGGCAGGAATGTTGCGCAGAAACAGAAAGATCACCAGCACGACGAGCACGACGGCGAGGCCAAGCTCGAACTCGACATCGCTGACCGAGGCGCGGATGGTGTTGGTGCGGTCGGTAAGCACGGTGACATCGACGCCGGCGGGCAGTCCCGCCCGGATTTGCGGCAGCATCTGCTTGATGCTGTCCACAACCGAAATGACGTTGGCCCCGGGTTGGCGCTGCACGTTCAAGAGGATGGCCGGCGTCTTGTTCATCCAGCTGGCGAGCTTCACATTCTCAGCACTCTCGAGCACGGTGGCGACGTCGGACAGATGCACCGGCGCACCGCCGCGATAGGCGACGACGATCGCCTTGTAGTCTTCGGCGCTCTTGAGCTGGTCGTTGGCGTTGATGGTGTAGCTTTGCGTCGCACCGTCGAAGCTGCCTTTGGGCGCGTTGCTGTTGGCGTTCGATATGGTGGTCCGCAGATCGTCGATGTTAAGTCCATAGGCCGCGAGCGCCTGCAGGTTGGCACGCACACGCACCGCCGGGCGCTGGCCGCCGGCGACGCCGACAAGACCAACGCCTGAGAGTTGCGAGATTTTTTGAGCAATGCGCGTATCCGCCAGATCTTCGACGGCGGTCAACGGCATGGACTTGGAACTGATCGCCAGAGTCAGGACCGGCGCGTCGGCGGGATTGACCTTGGCATAGACGGGCGGCGCCGGCAGGCTGGATGGCAACAGATTGCCCGAAGCATTGATCGCCGCCTGAACTTCCTGCTCGGCAATATCGAGATTGAGGCTGAGCGCGAATTGCAGCGTGATGACCGATGCGCCCGCCGAACTCACTGATGACATCTGGTTCAGGCCCGGCATCTGGCCGAACTGTTTCTCCAGCGGCGCGGTGACCGACGAGGTCATCACTTCGGGACTGGCGCCTGGCAGAAATGTCTGAACCTGGATGGTGGGGTAATCGACTTCCGGCAGTGCCGAAAGCGGCAGATAGAAATACCCGACGATGCCGACGAGCAAGATCGCGATCATCAAAAGCGATGTCGCCACGGGCCGGATGATGAAGGGAGCGGAGGGATTCATTCCGCTGCTACGGCCCGCCTCCGCCAAAGCCGCCGCCGAAGCCGCCTCCGCCCATTCCGCGGCCACCGCCGCCACGGCGTCCACGGCGCAGCTTCTTGAGTTCTGCCTGACACGGTTGGCTGAAGCTGTCGCGGTTCTGGAAGATGCACATGCGCAATTCCTGGCTCCCCGCTTTAAGGTTGGAGCAGTATTTGGCGACATCGGCCTGGCAAAATTGCTTGATCACGGCAGCCATCTTCGCCCGACGTGCGCTTGCATCGGCGCCGCCTGCGCCCGGCGCAGCGGCGCTCGGTTTGGCGATGGGCGCCGTCACGTTGGGAAGGGTAACCTCCGCACCGTCACGCAACCGGTCGGCGCCGTCGACCACGACGGTGTCGCCCGGCTTGAGGCCGTTGAGGATTGCCACCTTGCTCCCGTCGCTCGCGCCCAGCGTGACCGTGCGCATGCTTACGGTTCGATCAGTTTGCACGACATAGACGTAGTTGCCCTGCGAGCCGCGCTGCACTGCTGCCACGGGCACAAGCGTGCGGTTGTGCTCCGTATTCACTAGCAATCGGATATTGACGAACTGATTGGGAAAGAGCTCGCTATTGGTATTGTCGAACTGGGCCCGCATCTTGACCGTGCCTGTCGTGGTATCGACCTGGTTGTCGACAGTCGCAAGAGCACCGGTCGCCAGAAGCCGGGTTTGGCCACGGTCATAGGCAAACACTTTCAGCGTCGCGCCCGCGCGGATGCGCGCCATGATGGCGTCGATATTGTCCTCTGGCAGCGAAAACAGCACCGAGATCGGTTGAATCTGCGTGACCACGACGATCCCGTTGCTCTGGCCGGCCTGCACCGTGTTTCCGATATCGACTTGGCGCAAACCGACGCGGCCATCGATCGGCGAGGTAATGCGCGTGTAACCAAGATTGATTGCGGCAGCGTCGACATTGGCCTGATCCGCGCTGACGACGCCTTCGTCCTGCTGCACCAATGCGCGCTGCGTGGCAAATTGCTGATCGGAGATCGCCTTGGCATCAGCCAACGCCTTGAAGCGCTTGAGATCGACACGTGCGTTGGCGAGCGCGGCGCGATCTCTCGCCAATTGTCCGAGCGCCTGATTGAGTGCGGCCTGGAACGTGCGCGGATCGATCTGCGCCAACACATCGCCGGCCTTCACCATCTGGCCTTCCTGGAAGGCAAACTTCAACAACTGGCCGCTGACCTGCGGGCGCACTGTGACGGTGGCAAGCGGCGTGACCGTGCCCAATGCGTTCAGCGTGATGGTCATGTCGCCGCTGACCGCGCGTGCCACGCCGACTGCTTGCGGTCCGCCGCCGCCGAAACGTCCGGCGCTATCGCCCGTATTCGTGGCGGGCTGGATCGCCCACAGCAGCAACAGCAAAAGCAGCAAGCCCAGACCGATTGACAAAGTCTTGGCACCGCCCGGCACGTGGGCCGCGCCCCAGCGCCATGCGCGGTCCGTTTGGTCCCATGCCGTGCCGAAGACGTCCTTAGGACTGTCGGGACTGCTCATTACCTTGTACTCGCTGAAGCCGGGAAAGCGGCTCAAACCTCTGCCGACGTTCGATAGCAAAGGGATATCCGTGAAATTTGTCGAAAGTGTCGCGAGGCTCGCACCACCCTTTAACTGGAACCTTCATATCTTAAGTGTAACCCTGCCGCGTCCCATCGGTTCCCGCCACGGAATCCCGCACAATGCATGGTTTTTTCGACTGGATTCAGGACGCCGCACGTTGGCTGCTGCAATTCGCGCGCAATCACCCGGAGTCCGCCTTTGCCATCGCCTTTGGTTCGGCGTTCGGTGAGTCCTTCGTCGGTGTCTCGTTCCTGGTCCCCGGAACGACGATTCTGGTCGGGCTCGGTGTTCTTATCCAGGCGGCTGGGATCAATCCCGTGCCGATCTGGCTCGGTGCAGCGGTGGGAGCCATTCTCGGCGACTGGATCTCGTACTGGATCGGCCACCACTACAAGGAGCACGCGCTCGCCATCTGGCCGGTGTCGCGTTTTCCGCAACAGATGGAAAAGGCCCTGAATTTTTTTCGCCGCTGGGGAATCTGGGCGATCTTTCTTGGCCGCTTCACTGGGCCATTGCGCGCCACCGTTCCGATCGTTGCCGGCATTTCGCAAATGTCCTTCTGGCCGTTTCAGATTTCCAACATCTCCTCAGCGCTGCTCTGGTCGGCCGTGTTGATTGCGCTCGGCGCAGTTGGCACAGCCGCCTTTGGGCCGCTGGGCACGGCCTATCACGCGATCTTCGGCTAGCTGGCGGGTCGTCAGGGTGTTGTCGGCGCCGGTGTTGCCGGCGCGGTGGGCGGCGTTGCCGGCGCGACTTTCTTGCGTGCCAAATCGACCATCGCGCCATGGGCAGCGGAGTAGCCCTTGAGCGAGAACGGTATCTCGAACACCTTTCCGCCGTCGGCCACGAGCTTGACCTTGACCACTCCAGTTGCGGTCGCCAGCGCGCTGACCGAACTGTTTTCGAACAATCTCTCGACATAGCAGCCCGCGCGGTCGCAGCGGCGATAGGGCAAAGTCGGCGAGGTGTAGACGTCGGATTCGATCACCAGGCCTTTGGGAATGTATATGCCAAGCGGCACGGCAATCTGGATAACGTGCTTGTCGCCGGCCGGCATGTAGGCGATCGACAGACTCATGACGCGCTGGTTGGTCTGCTTGTTGGCGAGCAGCTCATACATGTCGCACGGTGACGGCGATGAAATCGGATAGCAGCGCACCGTCCAGTCGCCGAACGTCTTTGTCTCGCTCGGTGCCAGCGGTGCGCCGGGTGCCGGCGCGGCCGCGGCGGCTGCGATGGAGATCAAGCCGAGCGCCGCTGCGCCGGCCAGGATATTTCGCGTGAGATTCATGACCAAAGTCTCCGCCACCAGGAATGGCGCCTGGCTTCGGCGCTGGCATAGGCCGCCGACGCCTCGTTAAAACCTTTTGACGAGAAAGGCAGACCGACAGGCTTACCGTCGAGCCCGGCCAAGAGCACCCGCGCCGGCGCGGACTTGGCAAGAGCAGCCTGCAACGCATCGTCGAATTTGATACGTACGATGCAGCCGACACCGTTGCAGGTCTCATATTGGTAGATCATCGGTTTGTCATTGCCGAAGCCAAGTCCCAGACCAGGTTCGAGCAGGACATTGAAGGGAACCGTGACCAGCAGAGTGCTTTCACCGTTCAACTGGAAAATCGACAGGCGGGCCAATTCCGAATGCGTCTTGGAATCCAGCACATCCTGCTGCATCTCGCAGGTGCCCTCCTTCTGTGTGGTGGCCGGGCAGGCCAGGCGCCAATCCTGGTAGATGGATATGGTTGGTATGTCCGGCGCACCGGCCAGCGCCTTGTGACCGAACCAGCCCAGAGCCAGGCCAACGACCAACAAAACGCCTGCAAGAATCGACCGCATCATTCCACTATTCATGTCAATCGGCATACTGCGTCAGCCCCGCAACTTTGACGGGGCGCACTTAACGGGAAGGCGGCCGGTATCGCAAGCGTGTCGTCGGCGGATTGACCTTAAATGGCCGCCATCTCTAGACGAGGTAAACGCCGCCCCGGGGGCTGCTAGGCCGACCGGACCGGGAGCGGCACTGACCAAAAAGGGAAACTTATGCGTGAGGCGGACGTTTTGCAGGCTTATACCAGCTTCGATTTCAATGATGGACGCTGGACGCGACCGGTATATCGCCGGGGCAGCGGACCGGCGGTCATCATCATCCATGAAATGCCTGGACTGCATCCCCTTGTCGTGCGGTTCGCCGACCGGGTAGCGGCCGCCGGCATGACGGTCTTTTTGCCAAGTTTGTTCGGCCAACCCGGCAGGCCCGTCAGCCCGGCCTATGCTCTGGGCGAAATGTTCAAGGGCATCTGCATCCGCCGCGAGTTCAACGTCTGGGCCAAGGACCGCTCCAGTCCGATCGTCGACTGGCTACGGGCGCTCGCCAAAAAAGTTCACGGCGAGTGTGGCGGCAAGGGCGTCGGCGCCATCGGCATGTGCTTCACCGGAAACTTCGCGCTCGCCATGATGACCGAACCGTCCGTTGTCGCGCCGGTACTGTCGCAGCCGTCCTTGCCGCTGGGTTTTACTGCAGCGGCGAAAGCGGCGATGGGCGTGGCGCCAGATGAGATTGCCTGCGCCAGGAAGCGCTTTGACGAGGAGAATCTGTCGATGATCGGATTGCGCTTCAAAGGCGATCCAGTCGTCACCGCGGCCCGCTTCCAATCGTTCAAAGACGCGTTCGGCGACAAGTTCGAAGCCATCGAGCTGGAGGATTCAGATGCCGAGCCGTCGCCCGGTCTCGGACCGCACTCCGTGCTGACGCTGAACTTGCGCGATAGCGATCCCAACAGCATGACCCGCCAAACTGAACGCCGCGTGATCGCCTTCTTCAAGGAGCGTACGGGCGCGTAAGCCGGTCAGCCGATCAGTTTGGCGGTCGCCGCGCGGGCAGAGTCGCGCAGGGGCCGCCCGTCGATTGCGGAAAACGGCACGCCGAGCATGCGTAGCAACTCGGCCAACCGCGCGTCTTTGCTCAGCGCTGGCGCCAGAAGGACGGCAAACGGTCTCTGACCCTCGACGAAGCAACGCATCTCCGACAAAAATTTTGTTCCGCGGTGATCGCCGGCCCGAACGAGGAGCTCGAAACCGGTACCGCGCAGCGCGTCGAGTGCACCTTGCAACAATTCAGTGGCGGTTTGGCCGAGCGGGTCATCGAAGATCATTCCGACCAGGAACGTGCGGCGCGACGCGAGGCTGCGCGCCTGCGGGTTGGGCGCAAAGCCCAGCTCGGCGATGACGGCTTTGATCTTGCGCCGGGTTTCGGCTTGAACAAGTGGCGAGTCGTTGATCACTCGCGACACTGTCTTCTTTGACACCTTCGCGATGCGCGCCACATCGTTGATCGTCGGACGCCGCGCCGGCGATTCCAAGCGCAGCCTTCGCCGGTTCGGCATCGCTAGGCGATCCCGAGTTCCCGCTTGGCGAATTCGAGCGCACTCTTGTAGTCGGCCTTGCCGTTGGGCGCGCGCAGTGCCACGCCGGCGACCAGCACGTGTTTTGGCGCCTTGTAGCCCGCCAGACGCTTATTCACATGGGCGCGGATATCAGCCTCGCTGAAGTCGTTGCCTGAGGTGACCGTCACGACGGCCGTCACCGCCTGTCCCCATTTTTCGTCGGGCACGCCGACGACCAGTGCGTCTTCGATCACCGGATGCAGTTTGAGCGTTTCCTCGACTTCTTCGGGATAGACCTTCTCGCCGGCGGTGTTGATGCACACGCTACCGCGCCCGAGCAAGGTGAGGGTGCCGTCTTTCTCCACCACGCACCAATCGCCGGGCATGGAATAGCGCACGCCGTTGATGGTTTTGAAGGTCTCGGCCGTTTTCTTCGCATCCTTGTAGTAGCCGACCGGAATGGGCGGGCTCATGGCGATAATGCCCGGGATGCCGGAGCCCGGTTCCACCAGGCGATCCTGTTCGTCGAATACCTTGCAGCGGTCGCCGATCTGAAATTTTGCAGTCTGGACTTCACCATCCTTCGTCATCATCGAGGTACCGAAGCCGACAGCTTCAGAGGAACCGAAGCTGTCGACGAGGACTGCTTGCGGAACGTGGCGCAGCAGGGCCTGCTTGACTTCGCGGCTCCACATCACGCCCGACGACACCATATTGACGATGCTCGACGTGTCGTAGCGGCCAGGATGTTCTTCAAGCGCCGCCAGCATCGGCTTGGCGAAGGCATCGCCGACGATGACGAGTGTACTTGCCCGGTTTTTTTCCGTGGCCGCCCACATCTCGTGGGCATTAAATGAATGGTGGCTGAGAGTGATCACGCTGCCGCCGGCCAGCATCGTGTTGACCGCCATGAGCAGTCCCGTGCCGTGCATCAGCGGGCACGCCGGCAGCAAGCGGTTTCCCGGCGTCATTTTGATCTGCTCGACGACTTGCGCGACGTTTTCCGGCACCGGTCCGAGTTTGCGCAACGCGACGAGCGAGGTTTCGCGCAGGTCGTTGTGCGTCCAGATAACACCCTTGGGCATTCCGGTCGTGCCGCCGGTGTAGATGAAAAACTCGTCTTCCGGCGAACGCTCGATCTTGAGTGGCGCGCCATCGCCCTCGTCGGCCAGCGCCTCGTAGGCCAGCGCAAAATCAGCGGGCTTGCCGTCATCCGTCACCTCGACGAAATTTTGCACCTTGGTCAGGCGCGGCCGAATCTCGTTGACGGTTTCGCGAAATTCCGAACCGTAGACCACGGTCTGCGCATCGGAATTGTCGATGATGTAGAAGACCTCTTCCGGCTTGTAGCGATAGTTGATATTCACGTGCGTAAGCCGCGCCTTGAAACAGGCGGCGAGCGTTTCGGAATATTCCGGCCGATTGCGCATGTAGAACGCGACTTTGGCGCGCGGCTTGGCGCCGCGTCTTGCGAGCGCGCGGGCAAGATTGTTGGAACGCCGCGTGGTCTCGGCCCAGCTTATGACGCGTTCGCCATGGATCAACGCGGGTGCGTCCGGCGGGACGACCGGCGCGATGGCATCCAGAATGTCTCCAAAATTCCACGTCATATTCGTCTCCCCACAGGATGACGCTGGGGAAGCATGCCCCGCGCTCTTTTGTGGCACTCTAGTAACTGTCGCGGCGGCGAACAACGCGATTGCGAAGACGCGTGCGATGACGACAAAATCGCCAAACAAATTGGGAGGCCGTCATGGCAACAAAAACGGGTTTCAAGCTGCGCCTGGAGCCGCAGGACGAGTATACCCACACGCCGGATGCGGCCTCCAACTATAACGAGAGCATGTATTTCAACGTTTTCGACCCGGCGCGGAAGATTGGCGGGTGGTTTCGCCTCGGCAATCGGCCAAACGAAGGCCAGGCCGAAATGACGACGTGCCTGTATCTCCCCGATGGCCGCGTCGCGTTAATGTATGGCAGGCCCAGGATCACGGACAACAAGGCAATGAACGCGGGTGGAATGAAGTTCGAAGTCGTTGAACCCTTCAAGAAATTGAAAGTCAGTTATGACGGCAAGGCGGTTGTGCTCGACCGCCCATTCGACATGGCCGAACCGTCGAAAGCTTTTCGCGAAAATCCCAACGTCGACTGCAAGGTCGAACTCGACTACGAAGGCGTCTCGCCGATGTACGGTGGTGAAACCGTGCGCGAGGACGGGCAGCCGATAGCGATCGACCCGGAAAAATCCTTTGCCAAAGCGCACTACGAGCAGCACATGGCCGCCAAGGGCCGCTTCGTCGTCGGCGGCGAGTCGTTCGAGGTGCAGGGCTTCGGCCTGCGCGACAAAAGCTGGGGGCCGCGCTATTGGCAGGCCATCAACTGGTACCGCTGGTGCCCGATGAATTTCGGCCGCGACTTCGGCATGATGCTTTCGATCGTCGCCGGCAGCGAAGGCAAACCCCGCGAAGGCGGTATGGTGTTCAAGGATGGCAAGTACGATCTCATCACCGAATGCGCCATCGACACCGATTGGGACGAGAACTGGTACCAAACCGCGCTCCGCGCCAAGGTGAAGACGGAATCAGGTGCGCACTATGAAGTGACCGGAAAGGTGTTGTCGCTGATCCCGCTGCGCAACCGGCGCAAGACGCCCGACGGCCAGGAGCTGATCACGCGCATCACCGAAGGGATGACGGAATACAAGTGCAACGGCCTCACCGGCTATGGTTTGAGCGAATATCTCGATCAGATCGTCGACGGCAAGCCGACGGGGCTTGGCAAATGAAGATCGACCTGTGGGACCCCGCGAGTTTCGCGCACGGCCATCCGCATGCGCAGTATGACTGGCTGCGGGCCAACGATCCTGTGCATTTCCAGGAAGAACCGAATGGCCCCGGCTATTGGGCGATCACGCGCTATCAAGATGTCTATGACGTCGATCGCGGGTTCCAGGCATTTTCGTCCGAGCCGACGATCATGATCCAGGATCCTCTCGAGCAGCAGGACTTCGGCGGCTACAAGATGATGCTGATGATGGATCCGCCGCAACACACGGCCTTCCGCAAACTCATCCGCCAGGAATTCACCGTACCGGTGTCGGCCGACCGCACGCCGCGCATGAAGGAACTGGCGCGCCAGATCGTCAATGAAGTGATCGAGAAGGGCGAATGCGATTTCGTCAGCCAGGTGGCGGGTGAAATGCCGTCTTATGTCATAGCCGAGCTGATGGGCATTCCGCTCGACGACGGACGCGAGCTCTACAAGCTGACGGAAGCAATCCACACCACGGCAGGCGGCAGCCCGTCGGAGGCGGGCATGACCGCCGTCTTCAAGATGTTCGAATATGGCCGTAAGGTGATCGAGGAAAAGCGCGCCCGGCCGAAGAACGATCTGGCGACCAAGCTGCTCGAAGCCGAAGTCGACGGCAAGAAGCTCGACGATATCGAGTTCCTGCTGTTCTTTCTGCTCTTGATCGATGCAGGCGGCGACACAACGCGCAATCTGCTTTCGGCCGGCATGCTGGCGCTGCTCGATAATCCGCAACAGTTCGATTGGCTGACGGCCGACTTGCCAGGTCGCCTGGCATCGGCGCGCGAGGAATTGCTGCGCTGGTGCAGCCCGGTGATCTATATGCGCCGCCGTGTCACCCGCGATGTCGAACTCGCAGGCAAGAAGCTGCGTGCAGGCGACAAGGCCGTGATGTATTTCGGCTCCGCCAACCGGGACGCGGCGAAATTTTCCGGAGCCGACAAGCTTGATCTGTCGCGCAAGCCCAATGAGCACATCGCGTTCGGCACCGGGCCGCATGGCTGCCTCGGCCAGCACATTGCGCGCATCGAAATCGACGCCATGCTGGAAGAAGTGCTGACGCGCATGAAGGATTTCCGCCTCGCTGCGCCGCCCAAGTGGCTGCCATCGAACTTCATTTCCGGCCCACAAGTCATGCCGATAAAGTTCACGCCGGCACGGCGCTTGGCCGAGGCGTGAATAGGGTCGAGGTGCCTTGACTTACAGAGTACGGGTCACGATCTAGGTCCCCTGACTCTTGAAGGACGGACATGATTATTTTTGCATCACGCGACTCGGCTGGTCGCATTGTTGGGATGTGTAAAAGTGGCTCCTTTGAATCATGAGAACAACGAAAGCTACGGTTCGAATGTACGCGCATTGTGAAATTTCAATAGGTTAGAAAGAGCGTGCGACGCGCATGACACCTTCGCTGCATTACGCAACGTTCCGGTCCCTGCACCGCGAGCCGCTGTATATCGCGGCACGGCTGCGCATACCTCAGGATGGAAAGGACAAGCATCCGGCCGTCATTCTTCTGCACGGCTCCGCCGGGCCTTCGCTGCGCGAAGGTGGCTATGCGGATGTGTTGAACGAAGCAGGCTTCGCGACACTGGAGCCCGACCAATGGGCGGCGCGTGGTCTGTCCGGCGGTGCCTCCGGCCGACCGCGGACCGTGGTTGAGACCCTGCCTGACCTTTATGGCGCGCGTGCGTTCCTGGCCGCCCATCCCGCGGTCGATGCAGCGCGGATCGGCGTCGGCGGATTTTCCTTCGGCGGCGTCGCGGCGATGCTGGCGGCAACGCACAAATGTAATGACGAATTCCTGCCGAGCGACCACTTCCGGGCTTTCATGCCGGTCTATCCAGCGACTTGGACATACAACCGCCTGCCGAACTTCGAGTTTGGCAACCTCGTCGACGCTCCGCTGCTCCTGATTACCGGGGCACTCGACCAGTATGACAATGATCCGGGGATTTCCGCCAAGCTCGTTGCCGGTCTGACGCCCAAGGACCGGGCGAATATCCGCCTCGAAGTTATGCCCGACAGTCATCACGGCTTCGACATGCCGGGCATCGATATCGCGGTGAATGACCCGTTCGGCAATCAGGGTGCGGGCGGCAATGTCATCATGCGCTATAATCCGCAGACGACACGACGGGCCCACAGCTTGGCCGTGGAGTTCTTCGCGTCGGCGATGGCATAGGAGTCGAGACATGTCTGCAAGCGTACATACCAAAGAACGTCTCACCGTCTCGCCGGCGGGCGGCTCGGCCGGGGCCTATCTCAGTGGCGTCGATCTCGCAAAGCCCAACACGCCTGACGAGATTGCGGGTATCCGCCGCGCGCTGCTCGACCATCTTGTCGTGGCCCTGCCCGATCAGAAAATTTCGCTCGACGATCTCGAACGTTTTACCGATGCGCTCGGCGGTCGTGATATCACGCCTTATGTCAAGCCAATCGCCGGCCGGCCACATGTCATCCGCATCCTGAAGGAGCCGCACGAGACGCTGAACTTCGCCAATGCCTGGCACACGGATTTGTCCTATCTCGAGGCGCCTCCCAGTTTCACAATTCTCTATTGTCTCGATTCCCCGCCGGTCGGCGGCGACACCGTCTGGGCGAACCAATATATGGCGTTCGACACTTTGTCCGCCGTATTGCGGGATAATTTACTGGGCTTGCAGGCCGTACACTCCGCCGGTCCTGCCTATGGTACGGGCGGCTATCTGGACGGCGTGAAGGAAAGGATGTCGACGCCGATCGAACCGTCCAACGAAGCCTACAAGGAACAAATTCATCCCACCGTCATTGCACACGCCGAGACCGGCCGTGCCGCGCTCTATCTCAATCCCGTGTACACCCAGCGCATCGCAGGCTGGAGCAAGGCGGAGTCCGACGGGCTGCTGGGCCATATTTTCCGTCATGCGGTGAACGAGAATTTCACCTGGCGGCTTAGATGGGCGAAGGGGATGCTTGCGATCTGGGACAATCGCTGCACGCAGCATTTCGCGCTCAACGACTATCATGGCTATCGCCGCGAGATGGTGCGCACCAGCGTCAAGGGCAGCAAGCCGAAGGCGGCACGGCCATGAAGCTTGCAACGTTTGAAGTGGATGGACGCGAGCGCATTGGCGTCGTCAAGGACGATGCCATCGTCGATTTGTCAGGCGACGATCTTCCGACGGGCATGATCGAACTCATCACGCGCTGGCCGACGTTGAAGGATAGATTTTCGCGCATCGTCCAGAACACCAAGCCGCGCTATCAGATTGGCGACGTGCATCTGCTCGCGCCAGTGCCGCGGCCGCAGAAGATTCTCGCCATCGGGCTCAACTATGCCGACCACATCGCCGAGAGCGGTGCGGCAACGCCCGAGCGCCAGATCTGGTTCTCGAAATTGCCCAACGCCGTCAACGGACCCTACGACGCCATTCAGATGCCCAAGGCCTCCTCTGCCATCGACTATGAAGCCGAACTCGTCTTCATCATCGGCAAGCGCTGCCGCCACGTCGTCGCGGAAAAGGCGCCCGAGGTGATCTTCGGCTATGCCGCCGGCAACGATATCAGCGTGCGCGATTGGCAGTTCCACACGCCGCAATGGCTGATCGGAAAGTCTTTCGACAGCCATGCGCCGTTCGGACCGTGGATCGTGACAGCCGATGAGATCGGCGACCCGCACGCGCTCGGCATTCGCTGCCTCGTCAATGGCGAGACGCGGCAGAGTTCCAACACGAAGAACCTCGTCTTCAACTGCTTTGATCAGATCGCCTACCTGAGCCAGGCAATGACGCTCGAGCCAGGTGACGTCGTCTTCACCGGCACGCCGGGTGGCGTCGGGCAGTCCATGAAGCCGCCCAAGCTGCTCAAATCGGGTGACACGGTGCGCGTGGAGATCGATCGCATCGGATTTCTGAGCGCCAAAATGGTGCCAGAGGACTAAGGCACGGCGTTTCGCGACGCGCGCAGGATGGTGCGAAAACCCAGATGGCTCGCGGCCAGATCGGCCTCCTGGCCCTCGCGCGATCGGGAGCGATAGCGCATGCAGTAATTGCGCGCGCACAGAAACGAACCGCCCTTGATCACATAGCGCAGCTCCTCACCCATCATCGGCATCTGATCGGGAGGCGGCTGCTCTGCGTGTCGCGGCAGGTAAATGTCGGAGGTAAGCTCCCAGACATTACCAAACATGTCGAAGAGGCCATAGGCGTTGGGCGCGAAGCAGCCGGCCGGCGCCAGACCGGTAAAGCCGTCGTCGCCGCGATCGGTCACCGGGAAGATGCCCTGCCAGGTGTTGGCGTTTCTTGGCTGGTCATGATCCAGGCCAGCTTTCGCCGTGCCGCCGCGTGCCGCCCACTCCCATTCCGCTTCGCTGGGAAGCTCGCGACCTCTCCACCGCGCATACGCCAATGCATCGGCATGGGTGACTTCGACGACGGGATAGTCATCGCGACCTGCAATCGTGCTCTTTGGACCCCCAGGGTGGCGCCAGTTGGCGCCGGGAACATAAGTCCACCATTGCGAAATGTCGTCCACGCCGCTCACGGTTTTCGGCATCACAAAAACGACGGCGCCGGGTTTAAGCATCGTACCGGAGAGTTCGGGGTGCGTTGCTCGATCAACGGCGCGCTCCGCCGTCGTCACATAGTCTGTGGCCTTTACGAACGCGGCGAATTCGCGGTTGGTGACCTCGTGGCGATCCATCCAGAAACCGGCAACCCGGACCTTCCGGAAGGGTCCCTCTTCCGGATAGACGTTGTCGCCTTGCTCGAAGGTGCCGCCCGGAATCCAGACAAGCCCGTGATGGGACGCCTCGCCGGCGACACAGTGCGGAGCGCCGCCCAACCAAATTCCGGCCGTGAACAGGAGTGCGACCGCGCCGATCGCTAGCGCAGCAAGAACATCGGATCGGTTCACTTGCCGTGCGCCGACCGTTTGCTACCAGCCCCACCATGATCGGGGATGCCTAGATAGGCCAGTGCCATGCGTGACAACGAGTCGATGACAAAGCCCTCATCGAGGTAGGGCCCGTCGTTGAGCATGCGGTGCACGAGCGCGCCGTCCACCGAGCGCAGCGCGAACACACAGGCTTCGGCCAGATTGTCGCTCTTGCCTTCGCCGCGTTCGGCCAGAAAATTTGCCAGCAATTCGCCCTGGCGCTGCGTGCCGGCGCGCATCTGCGGCCAGTAGGCAGCGCCGGCCCCGGCCAGCGAGCGCTGGAACAGCGCGCGGAAGAATCCTTGATTGCGCTTCATGATGTGCGCCGTGGCGTCGACAAGCGCCCGCACCATCGTCGAGGACGGCTGTTCCCGCCATTGCGGCAGCGCAAAGAAGCGCGCTGAATTCTCAAGATTGCGTTGCGTGAAGCGGTGATGCAGCGCCTTGAAAAACGCTTCCTTGTCGCGGAAGCGGCGATAGAAGCTGCCGACCGAACAGCCGGCAGCGGACGCAATGTCGCTCACATGCGCTGCATCATAGCCGAGCTTGGCGAAAACGCGCTCGCCCGCCTGCAACAGGCGATCGCGCGCATCGCGGCTGCGCGCCTGATTGACCGGCAGCACGCCGTCCATATGGTCGACCGAATTCAAAACCGCGAAACCTCAAACTGTCTGAATTTGCTAGACCAAATTGCGCGGTCGCGCCAGTGCGCAGCCTCTGGCATGGCGTTCACAGCTGTGACAATTCGGAAACCGTTCAATAGCGGGCAGCTGGGCGTGTAACCGGACCGTCATGCGTCAGCGATATATGCGTCAGGGCGTGCTCGTCGTGATTCATGCGCCAGGAGAGAAGCTTCTGGGCATATTCCAGCATAACCGGAAGATATTTTGGATCACCGGCGCGGTTGATGAATTCACCCGGATCCTTTTCGAGATCGAAAAGCAGCGGCGGCAGCTTGGTGAAATGGACATACTTGAAACGGTCATCGCGAATGATGTTCATCGTGCATTGATGCAGCGTCAGCCTCAGCCGGCGCTCGGCCGCATCATCCGCGGGATCGCGAAAATCAAACTCCCAATGCGCCTCGCTGCGCCAATTTGTCGGTGTGTGTCGACCTTCGACAAAGGATCGCAACGATCGGCCGTCGCATTGCAGCGGGATATGGGCGCCGATGGCCTCAAGCATCGTCGGCATGATGTCGACGTTTTCCGTGAAGGCGTCGACAGTCTTGCCGCGCCCGGAATCGGCGGTGCGACGCGGATCGCGCACGATTAGCGGGATGCGATAGGAGGCATCGAAATAGCCACACTTGCCGAGCAGCCAGTGATCGCCCATCTGCTCGCCATGGTCGGACGTAAATATGATCAACGTTTCATCCCAGCGCCCCGTCGCTTTCAGGAACGCAAACAGCCGGCCGAGCGCGGCATCGACCTCACTCATCAAGCCGTAATAGACGGCTTTGAGGCGGCGCAATTTTTTCTCGTTGGCGGTGGCGCGATATTCGCGTCGCGCGAGCTGGTGGGCGAGCCAGGGATGTTGGGTCGCCTCTTCGTCCGGTGTTTTGAGGCGCGAAAATCCCGGCACCGTCATGGGGTCGTACAGCGCATTGTAAGGCTCGGGCGCGACGAAGGGTGGATGCGGCCGTAGGATGGACAGGTGCGCGATGAAAGGAGCCTTGGCGTCGCGGATATAACCCATGCAACGATCGACGAGAAAGTTCGTGTCATCGAGCTCGGCCGGATAAGCCAGCGGCTTAGGCACCGGCGCCCCGTCTTCAAATTCGGGCCCTTCGCCGCGCTGCGAGTAGGCACGCGCAATGGGCTCGGGCACGGCATAGCCCTTTGCTTTCAGCGCATCGGTCCAGGGATAGGGTGTCTCGCCCATGAGCACGAGCGGTCGAATTCCGGGGAGCGGCCCTTCATAGGTGCGGAGCCAAGGGTCGTCTTCCTCGAGCTCGCGCGGATCGAGGCTGGTGTCGGTGTAGCCGAACAGCACCGGATCGTAACCGTTCGCCGCCGCTTCCTTCGCCCAGTTGGTATGCCGGGCGTCGAGCGGCGTGCCGTTCGTACCCGAGCGATGGTTTTGCAGATACATGCCGGTGTGCAGCGAGGTGCGTGATGGGCCGCACGGCACGGCGTTGGCAAAGTGTTTGGTGAAAAGCACGCCATCGCGCGCCAAAGCGTCCAGGTGCGGGGTGCGGACAACGGGATGACCCAGCACGGAGAGGCATTCGGCGCGCCATTGGTCGGCCGTGATGAACAAGATGTTCAGTGCCATGGACTGGTGATCCGCAGGTTCGTCGAAGCTTGCACCGGTGCAGCGGCGTGCTCAATGCAAGGGATCGGACCGGAGACTGGCGGTTGAAATGAAAATCCCCCGGCCCTGCCCGAGGAGGAGCGCAGACCGGGGGATTCTGCCACTGCCGTGCTCCTGGGGAGAGCGCCATGCGGTGGGTAAACCCAAGATTCAACCGGACCGATAGCGGCGCGATTGACATCAGTTTATTGATCAATCAATGAGTGAAATATTCGACGGCGGCAAATTTGTCAATGAAATTCATTATTTGACGAAGGAAATTATTGACAAAAGGTCCGAGGAAAAGAAAAAGGGCGCCAGTTTCCTGGCACCCGAATTCTTCCAATCAGAGAGACTCAACGCAGCTTTCGCGTTGACCTCAAAGTTTGTAGCGCAATTCGATGCTCCAAAGGGCCGGTGGAGTTACGGAGAAAGTCGTGACCTGCCCCGTGGAATTCTCACCCCTCACCGCACCGTAGCCGGCCGGATTGTTGACGCCTTGAACAAAATTCACAGGACATACGAATGTCGGAGGCGTGGCGCAAGCGACGTCGTTCGTGCCGGCAAGGCGCGTACCGAACGCGCCACCGTCATAGCCAATCCGGTTGAAGACGTTTTTGCCCGAGATGATGCCTTCCCAATTCCCGTCAGATGAAATCCACCGGATGCGGGCGTCCCACTGGTCCCAGGATGGGGCTCTGTTGTAGGTCCGCGTGAACAACGTGCCGTATTGGGCATCGCGAAAAACGTAACTTACCGATGGAGCAATGGTACCGAAGTCAAAGTGGAACGTGTAAATCGCGTTGATCGCAATTTTGTTCCGCGGCGCGTTTGGCAACCGGTTGCCGGCCAGGTTCTGCGCCTTGTTAAATCCGACGCCGCCTGGTCCGCCAAACGGTGCGCCAGGTCCGGGAGCTATACCGGCCGTGTAGATATCGCGGGTGCAGATCGCGTTCGGATTAAGGGAGTTAAAGCCACCGGCAGGCCCCGCCCCTGGCCCGTATGACGCTGCGCATTGTGCGTCTGTGAATGCCGGATTTGCTCCCGGCGCCGTGGCGTTCGGATCGGCAGGGTCGGCAGCCTGACCGCGTGAGATGTGCGCATCGAGATATGAATAGTTTGCGATGATCGACAAATTCTCAAAGGGTGAAATCAGCGTTTCGAGTTCGATGCCCTGCGAGATCGACGCTGGCACGTTGAGGAACGCCGTGGTGTTTTGCGCCAGTCCGCCGGACGATTGCACGACCGCCAATGGAATTTGCAGGTTTGTGTACTGGTAGTGAAACGCTGCAGTGTTGACGGTGAGCCAATCGCCGAAGGTTCTCTTGGCTCCGATTTCAAATGAGTCGACATGCTCGGAGTCTGTGAACGGTTGGAAGCTGAGCACGGTGAAGACGCCAACGTTGAACCCGCCTGACTTATAGCCCCGGCTGTACTTGCCGTAGACCAGGGTCGAGTCGTCAGGCTGCCACTCCACTCCGGCGGTGCCGGTCAGCGCGCTCCAACTCGCATGGTAGTTGCGTGAGGCAAAACCAGTGGCGGCGTTGTAAGTGGTAAGCCCGGTTACGCCTCTTGGCAGGCCGGATGTTCCACTATCGACCACCGTGGGAATTTGCGTGAGGTCGACAGCGGGCGGTCCCGCCGCACCGAACGCTTCAGGTGCCGCGAAGCAGGCAGGAACCGCAAAGCAGAGCAAGCGCACATTCTCGGTGCCGTACTTGCGATCGGCCGAATAGCGCAATCCGCCTGTGAACTTGAGTTCGTCCGTCGCTTTCCAATCGAGTTGGAAGTAGGCCGCCTCTGACGTGGCATGGAATACGGGCCTGTTATCAAAACGGCGGAAATTCGTTTCG
>Ga0157379_10001215_pt1 | contig 20927 bp, 23 predicted proteins | sample S25metaG_FD_121802 | JGI IMG/M metagenome (GOLD analysis project Ga0157379, IMG submission 121802) | Switchgrass rhizosphere microbial communities from Kellogg Biological Station, Michigan, USA - S2-5 metaG | ecosystem: Host-associated > Plants > Roots > Rhizosphere > Soil | place: USA... | reverse complement strand
GTCCCAAACTCTTCCGCTTCGTCACTGAATCGAAAGCCTCGGAATTCTCTTGCATTGGGGTATATTTCGTCATCGGTATGTCGAGCTCGTAAAGGAGCAAACACCGTTGTCCCCTTCGGAATTCTTGTGCCGTCCGAAAGTGTAACATCCTTCATGGCCTTGCGAGGATTACCCACTGCCAAAATTAATGTACTAGATCCATTAACTAACAAAATACTCACCAGCTGCAATCCCGGTCAAACGTTGATCTTCCTTTATAAAGCTATCTAGTTTTCGCATGGCATCAATAGCCTCCTTGGTCCAACCATGAGTAGCGATAGCTATCTCTGCCTCATTTCTGATGGCTCCAAGATATTCTGGCCGAATAGCCAACTCCAGTAAGGCGTGTGTGAATGTCTAAGGAATTTCAGTCATCTCTTGAAGTTTACTGGGCCGAAATACTTGTCTGCTAACCATTGAGGTTGTATGAGCAGAGGCAAAATTGAGAGCCAGGATTCTTTGGACAAGGCTATCTACAGATTGTTCGGGTCCTTTGGCGACATCCATAAACCACGATAAGATAGTCTGTCTCCGAATTAATAACCATATCACCCAGCAGATGATTCAACTTAACGTACTGACGGTCTGGGATGATCAGAAGTCTCTTTGTTTTTCTGATTCCTACGCTCTTCGATGAGTGGTTTAAGAAGCCTCTTCGCAGTGGCATGATAGTTGCTGAAGAAAGAGGCCAGCGAGCCTATAACGCTTTTGCAAGTGCTGAGACGATGAATGATTGATATATTTAGGTAACTTGAACTTACGGCTTTACTATCATCGGGGCTAATTCATAAAAATAACCCGTGATTGCCACAAATAAAGTATGGTCGATATTCAGTCGAATATATTCTGGATTGCGACCTATAAAATTATTTAATTCAATGGAGTCAAACAAAAAATGTCGGCTCACACAGTGGCAGGCCCACAAAAGTGCGACCTGATACCCGGGAAACGACAACCAACGCTCTTTGCATAATGCAAAATGATTGCCACTCTACAGAGAATTAATTTACTAGCCGGAGACTAATAACTCGAAATATTACCTTCTAAGAATTTAAATTCATCTGAAAATGCTGCGGTGATTTCATCATGAATTTCTACGAATAACTCTCCAAGTGAACGTGTGAGTTGTCCCCGAAGTATTCCGACATGATAGTCATTTGTGTAAATTGTTGGACCCAGTGTATAGTCTGCTGCTAAACTCTAATATTTTTGTCAGTTTTGACTCTTGTTAGGCATAAGTGAAGACATCCGCACATTTCTATTGGATTGCTTGGCTGAGAGGATATTATCTGGAGCTCTGGCGACTTCATCCACAAGTTCATCCCCTGTTGCAAAGACAAACCATCCTGTCGGAGAAGGAATGCGAAAGCATCCAGGATAGTACTGGAGGATGCAGTCCGTCAGCCGCCTGTGAACGTGGTGTAAAATGCTAACCTTGTCATAGCCTTCCTGTATCATATCTCTCCCATCTCTGAAAACTCGCAATGCCTCTATGTATGAAGAGAAAATACCCGTTCTCCCAATGGCAGGAATTGCGGCCTGTCATGAATAGGTTGAACGTATTTACCCCTCTGGTTGAGATCAAACTCACATATGCCTTTTGCCTGCGGATACCACCAAGGTAGGACCCAAAGACACCAAGAAATACCGCCAGACCAAGAAGGATGTATCCGTATCTAACAAATGAGGTATTCCACAACTGGGCAAGAGACATCGACAGGACAATCGGTGGATGCTAGTGGCTTGATCGGTAGAGCAAAATTAAAGGTGTTCCCAATACGCCGACCAAAGGGTTCTTTCCTTCGAAAAAGGGTCCACACCGCAATGTATTATTTCAACCAGGAATAATTGATTAGCTTTTGGGCCGTAAACGCCAACGTCTGTTGCTGTGCCTTCCAACTGACTCCCGCCGAAATCGAGTTTTCGGAAATATTTATCCTTGTGATGTAAAAGGCAAATCATCCCAAATGTCACCGAAACCTGTCACCTCGAAATCACGTCCAGAGAACACGGAAGCCAGAAGTCCGAAGGAATGTGAGTGTTCCTTTTTTGCTTCTAGATTAGGATTCATCATCGTGATAGCCGACAGTGGCATTTCCAGGAAATTGTCCCACGAGCGCATCAGAAGATCCTGTGCTGAATATACGCGGCGTCTTTTCCTTAATTTCAGGTTCTTCGAGTGTTCTGAGTGAAAGAAGAAGCTGAATCAGGATGAGGCTGCAATGCTGTACAACGTTCGCATCGGACCAGGTGCCGTCGGAATCGCTCAGTATGTCAATTCACCTCAACTCATAACAGTTATCCCCAGTAGGCCGACAAATTGCCACCTCATTGGTCCTATCCGGGATTTTACGTCCGTGCGCGGATGTCAAAATTTAATCCTCTTCTTCGCAGTCAGCGCATTCCCGGCGATAGATACTTCAGCGTTTGAAAGCGGAGTCCACGTCATATCCAGCTTACCTCTCCAGAGAATCTGGAATTGACATCTGCTCCTAAGAATGGATACCGTCTCTCCATTCAACCTGTATCCCTCCTTTGCTTCTGCGAAGATGGCATTCGAGCAGGTAAATTCGTCGCTCTCGCGGGCCCTCGACACATGGGACATTGGAGTGCAGGCGAATTCCATACGAACTCTTACCATTGTTTTCCTGGTGGCTATCTGGATAGCGATCCTTTGTAGACCCTCCGAAAAGTTTGAGAAATTTCAGCCGCCACTCGTTCCATCCTGGATTCCTTGGCTTGGTCATGGACTTCAGTACATCAGATCCCCATCGAATTTTTTGAAGATCCACAGGTGCGTCCAACTTTACTCTGTTCGTCGATCATGGCTCCTGATTCACTATCACAGTCGACAATACGGTTCAGTATACAAGTTTTTAGCGGGCGGAAAGTATCTCGTTGTGATATCGAATCCAACCACCATCACAAATTTCCTCCGAGACCGCAGCAATACAATCGATGTCCTTAATTTCCAATCCATGCATTTAATTGCAGGCATAAAGGACGCATCGCGGATGCCATATATCTACCCACTCATCCAAGGACCGGTCCTCAGTCATGCAGCCAGCGGGTTATCCCAGCGGCACCTCTCAAACCTGGCATTTCTATTGAATCAGAAACTCTTCAGCCTTCTCTCTTCCGTTACCTCTGACTCTGAAGTGACGGTAGGTGTCGCTGAACTAGTCAGAAGGAACATCTATATCGCGGCTTCCTATGCTATGCTTGGTCCACATTATCCCAGCGAAGAAACGTATGAAGATTTTATTTTATTCGACGAGAACGTAAAGGACGTAATTCAGAAACCATCTTTCCTCCCGAAGTTGGCAGCAGAAAAAGCCCGTGACCGTATAGCGGCAAAATTGCTCGACTTTGTGCACCGATATTGGCGAGAGGAAGATGGTGGCTATTTGCTTGGAGCTGAAGACTCATACATGACAAACGTTATCCGGGAAATGAAGGCAAGCAACCTTAATGAGGAAGTAGTCTCTCGTCTGCAGAACGTATGGCTCTGGGGAGCCCATTCTAACTTGATACAAGTTGCCGTTTGGCTTCTCTATTATCTCATTACCGATAGGAATATGCTCTCCAAAATCCGAGAAGAGATTCATCATTCACTGGACGGGAATTTTTCTGGTATCGAATCGTTACTCGAAGCGGATCCCCGCGCACTGGACAACCCTCAGTTCCCCCTCCTCAATTCTGCTATCAAGGAGACGATGCGGATGGTTTTGCTACCTTCTTCGGTTCGTGTTGCTACCGCGGATACACAAATTAAAGATGAAAGGGGCCAACCAATACATATTCGAAAGGGGGAAGTTATTCTTGCCGATGTCCGTTCCATGCATCTCAACGAGGAATTCTACGAGGATGCCAATACCTTTAAGTTCGATCGCTTTGCGAGATGGAAAGGAATTAATTCACCAGAAAAGAAGCATCTTATACCCTTCGGCGCTGGTAGCCATTTCGTGCGTTTTAACCCTAGCAAATGTCCGACTATTTACTAAAATATTTTATAGTGTATTGGCCGATATCACGCTGAGCATGCTCTTCGTGTTTTCATAATTCTTTTACTACATATTTACGACATTTCTCCTGGACCAAACAGTTCTTCTGTACCCCCAGCAGATCCCGAGAGTCTTGTTTCACTTTTACGGTCTAAGGGAGACCTTATGATTACACTTCGTCCCCATAATCCCTATTTATAATTTATTGTACATAATCTAGTAGCTAACTGAATCTCTGTATATATTTCTATTATGTTAATGCGCGAATTTTGCTGCATACGCTCCCCATGGACTCGAGAGAAGGAGTAATTGGAGGGCAGATTACAGTGGATGTTATGTCTATGTCCTTCTTAATACTTCCTCCTAATCAGTATTCCGGTAATCATGGATTCTTGGATACGTTCTCATTAACATAACGCAATGAAGGTTGTTTTCCTGCTGTTGATGTACCAGCTTCTACATTGCTTTGAAGATTACTGTCTTCACATATCTATCTGCCTAATATATGACAAATAATCTGGTGTAAAGCCACACATCTTTAGGGACAGTATGTGTGCGGCTTGCCACCGTCGACTTCTACCGGATCGGATTCGGCTTATAATGCAATGTTGCGATTAGGAGCTAATTTTCTTGGAAAACAAAATCACATCTTGGAAGTGATGCATTCTAGATTTTGGAAGGTTGGTAACGGAGGTTCCAGGAGATCCCCTCCTCGGCATCACAGGGTACAGTTTGACAGTTGGCACTGTTCTTGATGAAGAACCAAGAGGAACGAAACTGCAATGGCATCTCAAGTCGGGGAAATGATGGAAGAAGTGTATGGTCAGCTTCCTCCGTTCCGCGTGGGTGGCTACCAATCAGCACTAGTGGTCAGCTTGAACTGAAGGATTCAACAGGACAACCTGTAACAACGATAACTTCACAATCATGGCGATCGGGGAGAACTAAACAATTATCCGTGGATTGTGGATGCGCTATCAATCGCACTCGCCGAAATAGGTAGATGAGAATAACTTGGTGCAATTGACGCCTTGGCGTGACCTCTCCTTGTTCTCGATCACACATTGAGAACTCCTCTCTATAATCTTTAAAAAAAATCTGGGCGTCGTATGCAGAGTTGACGATGACTTCTACCATGCTTACCACAGGAATCTCCGTCGGTATTATCACCTTGGTTACGTTGTACACATACTGGTATACCCAAAGCCTGAAGGTTAGAATTTTTCTTCTTTCTCTCAAGGGGAATGACTTGTCTAATCCTAAAAAACCAAAAAGAAAGTAAATTACATGATTGGTTATAGACAACTTCTGGCTCCTTCAAGTCTTGCAGGTGCTGTTGTTCCACATTCCTTCTGGCACATGGGTAACAACTGGTCGTGGATATATCGCAAGACTGGTAATTTTATCTGCCAATAAACTTAGTATGTTCTAACGTCCAAGAAGGATATTACAATTATAGCCATGATATTATCTCAATTGTTCCAATTGTTGCTGGAAGCCCTAGTTTTTACACCTGTTCAGTGGACGTGATGAAACAGCTCTTAGGGAATGAAAATAAGACCAATCTTGTCAAGCCGCTCGAAATTACCCTTCATAGGTGCATACTACTCTGAACTATATCTAATCTACCTATGTAATGGTTGACAAAATCTATAGCCTTTGGGGTGAAAGCATCGCGGCATCAAGCGGCGATATTTGGCGAAGGCATAGGAGAGTCGTCGCTCCAGCTTTCCACACAAACATGTATGCCTTTCAAAGCCGTACTCGATCTCGCGTTCATATTCTTCAGTTTCTCAATCCTACGCCGAGAAACGGTGAATATTTACAGCGAAATGTTGCAAAGCGAGGGCTGGGATAAACAAGAGGAAGTCTTTATTCCCAATATCAAACAGATAGCTTTGAAGGTCAGTGTAAATCGTCTGATGTGTACTCCTTAATAATTCTTATGCTTGTCAGTTTACATTGCTAAATATTGGACGGTGTGGGTTTGGACTTCCAATGACCTGGTCAAGCAAGTCCCAAGGAGGCGAGACCTTATCATTTGTAGATGCAGTTAGCACAGCATCACAGACGCTTATACCAAGGTTGGTTTTACCGGGATGGGCATATAAGCTTCCCATAAAGGCGTATGTTATCACCCACTTACAATTACTGAGTAAATTTGTGACGGACATACTTCATGTAGGGTTCAGGACGTAAAAAACGCCTGGGGAACTTTTACAGACTTTACAAGAGATTATATTCGACAAACTCGTGAACGAGGAGATATTAGCGAGGACGATACAGATTCCGGGTACATTCTCAGACGCCTTATTGCCTCATCCAGCGAAGGAGCAGGAAAGTATAGTTTGAGTGAGGAAGAAGTCGTATGTCAACTCCAATCTTATCATGTTAGGAGAGGAGCTGAATTCTATTAGATGGCAGACATGTTTACAATGATGTTCGCTGGTCATGGTACGTATGGCGTCAGAAATTTACTGGAGAATCTAATCAGAGACGTGTAGACACCACTGCAAGCGTCTTGACGGCGACATTAGAATGTCTGGCCATCAATCAAGAGGAACAAGAGAAAGCATATCAAGAAATTATTGATTATGCGTCACGATCGGAGACGCTGGTAAGAAGTCTACTTTCACAGAGAAAAGGCATAAACTTATCTCGGTTTAGGTTATTGAAGAGGCGCTAAGCACGCCGCATTTACTCAGTTGCTTCTTTGAAGCGGGTCGACTCTTTCGTTAGTTCTTCTGACTCTTTGATGAGCTAGAGAAGCAACTGACAAAAATATGCAGCGGCTGCATTTATGGTACCTCGAGATACGACTGAGGACACACTGGTCAGAGTCAAATATCCCGCAGAAGAAACCATCGTTTTACCAAAGGGATCTCGCATTTTTTTTGATTTGATTTCAATATGTGCGTTCTCTTCTGATATCTGACTAGAAGTTGGGTCTTTTTTACTGATCCCAATTCCCTGCCAACAACAGTCAGAAATCCTCACAATTATGAGATGCCAGATGAATTCCGGCCTTCTAGATGGTATGGTGTTTCTGACCCAGACGTAGCAATGTTCGGCAGTGGACCCCGAGCTTGCGTTGGCCGGAAGTTTGCAATAACGGAGTCAATCAATTTTCTCTCTCATCTTTTAGCGGACTGGCGTTTGGATGTGGAACTGAAAGGTGGAGAGACAAGGATGGAATACACCAAGAGAGTGATGAGCAATGCGGGTCCTGAAGGAACTGCCTTTTCAATAAAGGATGTTTCGGTCAGGTTGATAAGACGATCGAAATAGTATATTTCTCCTGCTGGTCTCCAGAGGCTGAATATTTCAGGGGCACTCAATTTCTCAAAATTCTCATGAATGGTTCGCCGTTTATCTAGCTAAGAACAAGAAATATACGGCAGTTATCGAATTGTTACTAATTTTCGATGACAACGCTGTAGAATTTTGAACACATCCAGAGCCCTAAATGATTTTAAATGGATACCGGTTGTATGAACATGTGGGGCAAGCTTCTGCCTCAGGACGTGGGAAGTTTCGCCACTGCAATGGCGCCGGCCCTCTCTTTCATCCGCTTATCACGCCATAGCGCCGATGGAGACATGACGTTTTGCCAAACCAAGACTGGAACAGTACTCGTATACTCACGTTTCGATTTAGAATTTGCAAAAATTCAAACTCGGGGAGTTACATACCATCGCTTATCATCAATCATTCACAGTGGTGGTGGTACCTCGGGGTTCATCAGCCAACCTTATCCTGGGGATACTCATAACTGAACGGGATGCTCACAGTAAGAGTGCTGATATATTAATCGAAGGGCACTGACCTTGATTCCCTCTGTCTGAATACAAGCTATATAAAGGCCGGAATGCCGATTCCGCTGCACATGTTACTATGTCAAGCTGAGAAGCCACCACTCGGTTTGATCCGTTAGAAGGATGGAAAAGTGAATAGCTCTGAGGTATATGCAACGCGTGAACAGGCGTGAACGTTGCGTTTAAGCCCAGTGATGTGGCAGATGCTCCGATGTTCTTATCCTCGCCACCCAACCAGGAACATAAATATTCCCAAAACGCGAATTATCTCCGAGAGGAACGATTACGTATTGGAAGGCCAATCGTTTTCTAGGGTTTTAATTGGTTTTAATTGGAAATTGATATCCCCATTGCTTCGGGGCACAACTGGAAGACGTGCCACTTCTTCCAAGGTTTATCTAGTCACTCCCAAGTTCCCCGGTCGTTCATCAACGTTTGAGATGTCAAACCCCCTCCAACCTCTGTTTGATGCACTCCTAGGCCTCCAGATAACCAACTATGTGACTGGTATGTCCTCGCATGCCTCCCTTTATCAACAGCGAATTCTCATTTTGTACAAACCTATAGCTGCTGCCTCCACGATTCTCGCTTATGACATAATGTTATCATTTTCAAGGGAGGTGGAGTACATATGGAAGTAAGTCTCATTTGCTCCATTTTGTTTCTAGCCGGTATTGAAGGCAGGACGTGAAGGGCTGATTGGTCTCTTCCGAAATATCTGTACATCTTTGCCAGGTATTATGGGTTTGCACATACGCTGTAAGTTCCGAAGCACTTACAGCAAGACTCTTAAATACTTACGCTTAATCAGGGGAACGTTAGCAAGTAACTCAGGGTTTCTCCTCTATAAATGAAGGATAATTAATTTTGGTTTCTAGTTAGCGCAACACTTAATGTCTCTACAGAAGTGAGTATCGCCATGTTTTTTTTAGAACTGTACGCTAATGTCGAATGTAGTCGTTAGTATATCATATGCGCCTCCTACAGTAGTCTAATCCCCCTTTCAGCTGTCGTGCATATTTCTGGTGGATGTCGATGTAAGTCCTACGAACCGTTCGACTCATAGTGGATATTCACCCAGAAGATAGAGGCGGTTCAAACGTTTTTACATCCGTTGTAAATGTGATTCTTATGATGCGGGTGCATGCACTCTACAACCGCAATAAAAAGAGTTAGTTTGTTATTTATTGGGTCAAGAGATCCGTATCTGATTCTAAATATTCTTTAGTTCTAGCACTTCTGATAGTAGCGTTCATTGGTGCGTGATCTTCTTTGTGTCCACACTCGTACTGACATTTCCTTAGTTGAGTTTGCGGTACGTAGCGATAGTTCGGAGCCACCCTGAAAGCATCTTAAAATACCTCCGGAGTTTAGACAGAGATGTATGCATCCCTGCACACGGCACTAATCCTGACAAAGTACATTATCCCTCCGCCCCTTGGATTTCCCTTCCCTGGATGCCTAGTTGACGAGTCCAAGTTCAAATTCGTAACAACTTTAGTCGCCTGGTGAGACTGTATTTGAATATTTCGTATTAAACGGAATCACTCACGGTCACTGCCTACATCAGGATCCCCTGTCTTACAGTCGCAGGTATGTCTGGGATACTTTTGTCCGAGTATGAATAAATCTGATTTGCACATTATCTAGTTCTATTTTTTGGATTTACGGCCTATAAGTTTTATGCAACCGTCGTCATGGAAGGCGAAAAACCTTCGTGGAAGCGGTTAAGAAACGCACGCCTTTCGCCTCTATTAAGTGCACTCCTTTGGGACGGAACACTATACTTCCTAGCGTGGGTTATTTCCTCAACCTCTTGGTGAATTTATCTGACTTGCTTCTCCTCCAGGATTGCATGTAAGAGCGCAGTTCACGATACTACTTAGGCTGTGGACTAATATGTCCATTTCTAGTCGTTCTTACTTGGAGTATCATAATTAGTACGACAGTGAAGGGTCCCCTTCAAGGAATTTACATTCCGTAAGTTGACATTTGAGCTTTTGGACGCGCCCTAATATCTTTCCTGTATTTAGATGGATTATATTCATATACTCTTATGCGGTGTGTCTTTCTCAAAATTATTTTTATGAAACACAGCTGATCACTCTCATCAGGGCTCACGGCTCATACTAAACCTTCGTGAAGCTGCGTCGAAGGGGAGCACGAAGGGAAGTTCGACAGCATGGAACGGCACCATGGATTTCAATTCCGTCCCAAAAAGCTCCAGGGCGAAGCAACTCACCTCAACTGAGACTTCAACTGAACTCGGCATTATGGCCTATACGACACCAACTTACGGAGATAGCTTTGACTATCAGAATAGCCGAGAGTACTGAAAGATAATGACACGAACATCCGCGGGGCTCCTGGATTGAGCATCGTTTCCCCTCTAAATTATCCTTAAACTTGAAAATACTCCACAGGAGCCTGTATCTGTCTTGTAAATTGTATACGCGGATCTATTCACATAACACCATATACTGTACTTATAATCCTTTTGTGAAAGATAATCATCTTGGTATCGTCGCTTGGGTTTATTTGAATCCTTACCTAAACGGCAAACGCATTTGATACAGATATATTTACTGAGTCAGATATTTTATTCGGTCCGCTGATAGTCATTGTGTATTCCTCCATAATCTTGAACCATAAGTCGCTCATAATTGCCGCGATCGGTGAAGCACACGTTGTGCTGTGACCATAAATTGCCCATTAAACATAATCACCTAATAAGGTGTCCTCTGTAGAATACCTGCCACCTAAAACAACCCACCAGTACTTTTCGAATCGCGAAGTAGCTTACTGGACAAGGGTGGAAGTTATTTTTCAGTGGGCATCAGTGGAGACGAACCAACTTGCGCCAGTAGGGAAGGTTTGAATACTCATATGGCTGAAAGATATCGGCGGTGAGAAGTTAAGTTAACAAGACTAGGAAGTTAGAGATGAAGGAGTTATGGTGATAGCAACGGAAATTCTTCTTCCAGATGATATCAATGCAGAATCATCTTTGATTTTGAAGCTGGTAAATATACTACCCCTCAAGATTAATTGAGGTTAACTGAAGAAGCTGATGACTAGTCATTCCATTTACTGCCGACGTCATGAGGCTAAAGATCTCGTATTGTCCTACCAAGGGGAGGCTATCAGCTGTGAATTACTGCTGGAACATGGTGGATTCTACGAACGTGGATATCTTCAAATTCTATTGGAAAGATCCGGCTTGAGAAATTGACAAAAATGGATTCTTTCGAATTTATCCAATAAGCAAAAGGTCCGGCTGACGACTTGTCATGTCGCCAGTGTTGGGTAAAGCAAAGTTTAAGCTATAAACGATTTATAGTATACCCGATCTTGGCTCTTGCCACATGTGGTGTCAACCCTCCATCGATTTGCTCACAAGAGTTACATGTGTATTCGTGATCTGAATGGAGCAAAATTTTTAACTTCATGCGGTGGCAACAACCCCACAGCTGAGATTCAGCGAAAATAACGTAGACGATGTTGTTGAGTGCTGATTGGGATAAGTAGGAATTTCAATGGTTCTTCAGATCTTGATGGCTTTGTTATATCCACTGAGCATGTCACTGGGAGACATTAGGACACAGGCGGACTACACGCCCAGCGGATCCGGATATACAAAGCACCATTTATAGCTCGACTCCCAGGAGAGGTGCCTGGGGATGTCACGAAAAGGTCACTCGGGAGGAGGTTCCCTCCCCTTGGCGCCCAAAAAATGATCTTTCGTAAAAACGCCGTATAATCGAAGAAAATCTGAATATACATAAACTGCATTATACTTCAACAAACAGGATCTACTAGATAGAAGTCAAATGAAGGGATAGGGATGGAGACGACCGTGAAGTAGGAGCCTAAGCGAGGGAACCTCCCCAGAGACCTCCCAGATAAGAGGTCACAGAAACCTCCCTGGCGACCTTTTCGTGACATCCCTAGGCACCTCTCCAGGGAGTCGAGCTATAAATGGTGCTTTGTATACCCGGATCTGCTGGGCGTCTAGGCGTTTATAGGTTGATAAAGAGGAGCTCATATGATCAGATTTGGAACCCCGATATAATTGAATGAAACCAGTACTCATTACCAAGCCTTCAGAGTTCCGGGATACTGAATTAACTGCTCGTGCCACTGTGGCGTCAGCCCTGGTCAGCCACATGTCCGACGTGCCTGAGCACAAATAGAACCCACCGTCATTACTCCTATTCCATTTGATTCTATCTAGCTTTAATCCCTGCTCCCTGCTGTTGGGATCCATCTTTTGTTCGTCAGGCTGTGGGTTGTCATTAATTTATATTTTTATACTTTCTGGGTCGCTTCATGAGGTGACGAGAAGGCAAAGCCCATTTCTATTCTAGTAAGATCTAAGAATGACCCTGCTAATACCAGATATTCATACCAGCAACCTTTCCTTCAACATGGCCCCACTGTGTCTTTCCAAGCTCCCTTTCGAAGTACTGGAGCACGTAGTCATATTCATCGACAATAGCAAAGATCTTCTTGCACTGGCACTGTGCGGAAAGATATATTACGAAACAATAGTTCCAGACCACCTGTATCTTCGATACATAAGGTGCGACATATTTCAATACGCATTATGGCAGATGCTCCTTGACCGACCCCGCCTTGCACGATCAATTCGAGTCCTTGAACTCTTGCGATCAGCATCCAGAGCTGATCTTCGACTCCTCCCTCAAACACTCCTCGAAATATTTTCCTACGCTAACATACCAATACCATGTTCAGCATATTCCTCTTCTTCGACTTGCCCTTGGAACCTGGAAGTGGTGCTAAAACATATGGATCTCGACGAATTCACATGGGTGGTAGATAGTGTTAACAGTACCCAAAGTTTCTGCCTCCTTAGGACGCTATTTTCTTCCTGTCCTAACATTACGAGATTACGAATATCTCTCCCACTCAAGGATCTCCCGCCTTTCTCGATGGGAGCACTGACGGTGGGGTTTATTGGCCGTATACCACTCTGAACAAGTACATGTGCTAATCTGCTTTATTAGGATCAACCACTCGCTCTCCTAAGTTCGGTATCAATATCTTTAATCCCATGGTGTGGTTCCCCTCCATCACTTCCAGCATTATTTGTTGATTTGGTGGTGCTCCACTGTCCAAATCTTCTCAAACTGGAGTTTTTAGTTGAAGACGTTGGCGGAATTCATATCCCACTACAGTTATTTCTTGGGCACTGGTCTAGACTCGTCAGCATAAGACTCGAGGGGACTATTTCCTTCGAATCTGAAAAGAAGGGATCGGAACGACAAATCCTCTCCCGATTTCTTTCGAGACATATAACTCTCCAGGGACTTTACCTAAAAATCACCAACCTAAACTTTCTGGATTACATGACCGACGGATCTCTTCCACATCTCCGGGCGCTGTCCTTATCCGGGTTGAGAACTGGAGGTGCACAGGCGTCCTTTTCTGGACCTATGAGAGCCATTCTGCCTCAACTCCGTCACATTTCCTGGGAATTCCATGTGGATGACTTTTCCTTCGTAAGACAGATGGTCTGCCTCCAAAGCTGCGATGCAATTATATCCACAGAAACCGAGGCCAATGTAACATATCTTATTCGCTGCCTTCCACCTTCTCTACAGCGTCTCAACATCTCATCAAGGTTACACTGGTCCTTATCAGTTGAGGAGGTATGTGCCTTTCAGTTGTCAATTCGTATAACCGATAATTTATGCGTATCAGCTCCATAATTATGCAGAAGCGGTGGCTTGTGATCTTGTTCGTCTCTGCAACTTGACTTGTTTTGGTGGGTTTCCCCGTGCCATGAACCCCTCTTCACCGAAATGTCGACATCTGCTCTCTACCCTGGCAAATCTTCCTCAGATTCAATATGTGGAGACTGTGCTAAACTACCAACCGACGTGGGTCTCTGTCCAGAAAGGTTCCAAAGGAAGGCTGTATTTCGGAGGGCTGGCCGCGAAACGTATTGATGTCCATCCACAGTATTGGGAAACAACAGTTATCTCGTACCCGGAAAATTATGCGCATACGCAATACTTATGAAAGGTACGAATTCTTCCAATTTTGGTTTTCTACTATTCTATCAGGACCCCGGAGGCATTTACTTGGAAAAACTATAGGGGATGTAAATGCTCTTATAAATTCTGAGGCTTGGGATAATAATCCCATGCTATTGTACGGTTCCTTATCTGACCCCAGACCATTTCAAAGTTGGTCGGTTTCCATTGTAAAAGGTGTAATTGCAATACCGTGACTATTCTTCCATAAGCAGCTCCATCCAGGGCTTCAGCGTCCAAAGTTAGGACCTTTGAGTCAGACAACAGAGCTCCTGATGAATGTGCTATTGGCGTGGAAAAACTCAAATGGGAGGATTCGTGAGAGAGTCAGGGTTGAACAGCTCCGGAGATGCGAGTAACCCGGTGCTTCGGAGTATGTAGTTATCGAGAAGTTCCGAAGGATTCTTCTGAGGTACCAGTGTGATGTGATGGAAGTTCGAAGAAAAATTTTGGTATTCGGGCCTACCCATGATCCCGACTTGAATTCCGGCAGTACGTATGATGGGCTGAATCTTCGAAGCCAGTTGGAGTCAGTTGCTGTAATACTGGAAGGTCGATTACGCCCCATAGGGATCGATATTGAACTTTTTTGATATTACTGTAGGCTGTAGCGCTCAAGTCCGTCGTGTAACCACCACGACAGGTCAGTAATTTTTCTTCCTTATCCTTTTGAGACTCGTAGGTGACTATCAGAGACATTCTTCTACATATATAGTAATATTAATATCTTAGGTGAAGCGAACCTTATGTTTAGCAGCCACCTCGAATAATGGACCCGAACTTGTTGTCAGCCTTCAATGATGTTACCTTCCTCTTCACCTTAACGGTGAAGTCATCCCTACTGCGTTTGGGCCTTTTTGGATTGTTTGTTTACATCAACATCCAAAGGATCTTCTTTTCTCCTTTGCAACTCGACGCGTACATTGCAAATGCACTTGGTTGTGCATGCGTCATAGAAGTCCTTCGAGTGCTGGATGCCCTCTACTTGTCCGACCTCCGGTTAGTTGGACAAGATGCACCTCGGGATTCTCTTCCTCTCTGGTCACGGATTAAATGGGCGGTTCAACTCAAACTTGCCCTTCGAGGAATTGGTTGGCAGCATGCACCAATGCACACGATCCCTCCAGCCCCTGTTGAGGAATCGCGATCAGCCTTTGTCATTCGCTGCGTGCTAGGGGCTGTCTGGGGAATACTCTGCACAGATCTCGTCGGTCTCACAATTCTTTATCAGCCTCCCAATAATATAGGTCACGTCGGTCTCCAATTCTGGCATTATTTCCGCTACATCCTTCAAATATATGGAATTAGTTATTTCGGGATGAATACAGCATATTACATATTCGGGATCCTTCTGGTTCCGATGGGCTTCACTTCTCCCCAAGACTGGCCACCACTTTTTGGACCGCTGAGTGGCGCATATACGGTGAAAAGGTTTTGGGGGTAAGTCTACCAGCTTCCCTGATAGTCCCGTCACTAATCATGATTATCTAGGAGGATATGGCACCAAACGCTACGGAAGGTATAGAACTACCATTTATTTGTTGCTTCTCTGGAATCTAAGACGTCATGATAGCCCATAACTGCACCCTGGGGCGTTATAGCTAAACGATTAGGAATAAAACCAGGGACCAAGGCAAACTATTATCTGACTTTATACGGGGCGTTTTTCCTTTCCAGCCTTGCTCATCAAGCTGGAGCTTATACCGCATCACATGTACCAGGAGCGAATTGCATATACCTGTTCTTCTGCCAAGCTGTCGCAATCACTATTGAGGACATAATATTCAACATTACCAAATGGTATGGAATAAAAGGCGCCGATGAAAAACGTTTCCCTTGGTGGAGATGGTTTGGGTATCTTTGGGTGTGCGGCTGGCTAGCCCTTTCCCCGCCGATGTATAGAGGCAAGATAGCCGAAGATATACCCTTTGGATGGTGGAGGTTAAGTCCCATTTTAGGCGTTTACCGAGGGGAATGGTTTCCGACTGTGAATACTAGATTATAATTAATCGAGTACTTATACTAACATGATTGATAAACCACTCTGATCATTTTGCGATAATATTGAGCACTTTAATGTAAGGTTTTGCCACTTCCGTGTCCACATCGAAATCTCGTAAGATTGCATCGAGATTGCGATTGGGCTTATACTCTATAACTGGGAGACGATGAAGCGTTGACACATGAACATTGAGTATTGAATGAAAGAGGACGAAATCCTCGTGGCGCCGCAAGATACCACCTGACTTGAGATGCTCTGAGGAAGATCCTCGGATGTTGAACATTGTGAAGAGTAAGCCGGTTGTCTAATATTCCGATTTGTGAGAGACCAGGACACGATGATACTCTAGCACCATCCAATGGTCAAATTGGTAGGAAAGGGCAGTTAACATATCGAGTAGCAATGCACTCTCAACCTATCCCAACGTTCGAGTTACAAACTTGGCAAGACGGAACGCTGTTTGGCATGGTACACTCGAAGATGGGATAGGAGGATTGGCATGTCAAAGATCTACTTCACATTTCTTATACGTTCCCCAACTATCAGCGATTCGGCTCATTTTTCAAGCATTCAACTGGAAAACAGGCTTACATGCGCGTCAAATGTCTCAGGCCTCGATTTCAGCAGAAACACGCAGGCCATATCGAAGCAGAAAGTGGTGAAGAACATTGGTGTATGATGGTGCATGCCGCGTCCGGCGCTTGTGGATTGGGACAACTATCAATAAACATCTTTCAAATGCGAACATTGTAAGACTCTCAAATGCCATGAAAGCCTGACTCATTTAGCGATGTTCCAAATCTTATCTTCCGAGGATTCACGAATTGTGATCTTTTTGAAAATAAATTGTATTTCTTCCGAATTGGATGCAACTCGCGAGCGATTTCAATGTCATGGTGTGCGGAAATTTTCTTCCTCTCTGATGCTGCAGTTAGTTCTTAAATTGCGCTTAAAACAACTCGGAGCATGGCTAAATGGTAATAATAGACATCAATATTCAGGAGAATTTGCCACAGAACGGACAGGGTCATTCATACAAGCCCACTCTAGTTCGGATTCAGTCCCGATCTCTCTATGAGCTCTACCTTCATGATTATCCTCCCTGGAATTATCGAGCTCATCGCAGTTTATCTTCCCCTTTATTTCCCGGACTAATGCATTAATATCAGTCTGATTCTTGTAGAAAAAACTTTCCCATTGTTTGGCTGTTCGAGTGGAGTTCTGATATAAACAATAAGCAGTTTTCCATACTTTCCTCCTCAATAAATAGCTCACCGTCCTCGCAAATAACCTCCAAACAACCTGTCGTGATTTCGGCCCTCTCAGCTCCCAGTCCTTCACACTCACAAGAAACTCTGCAACCGCTGCAACCGCTTCCTTTTCCATCCTATAGCCCTCCTTGTTCGACGAGGGAGATGACCCCTTCTTTAAAACTTTCACCTCGCGTCGAATTTCCTGCACCAAGGCCCAATTTTTGCAGATGTACCGTCTCCAAGAACCAAACGTGTGGTGAGTAGCCTGCAGCGATAAACGAACCAGTAAATACATCAATCCGGTAGGAAAGTAGAGGATTCAAGACAGCCGACCTTTTTGAAAAGTTGCTTGCTTAGAGCGTTGAGTGTCACAGATGGGTTATGCATCAGCATGTGTCGCACAGTTTTCTACGGGAAGTAAGTGTTATATTCATCCGAATAGAAGATAGGCGCGCCTTAAGGAACAGCTTGTCTTCCAGATTAAACAGGTTCTTTCTAGGACTAACATTGACTATATGAGCCGGGGGAGTAGGTGAGTGAATAGGTGCAGGTGCCGGGGATGGATATGTTGGTCCATATGAAACCAACATGCCAGAACATTGAGACAACGAATATTTAACATCGGTATAGACACTTGCAGTTTGTGAACCGCGACAAGAGGTTGTATCGATCGCCGGTTCTTCTACAGACCTACCCTCTTCTTCGACAACCGGGCAGCCGGACTGTCTAGCATTAATTTCGACGGGAGGGACCTCTAAAGATGGGCAAGTGACGGGCTGATCCTCGTTTTGTATCGTAGGTGGTACTGGAGCTGCGGAATCCTTGGAATGAACAGATCCTAGGAACGAGGTTCTCCGGGAATTTGAGTCAAAACCAGAGATAGAGAGTTGTGGTATAGGGCTTGAATCACGAGTCCCGGTGAATGAAAGCATCCGCTCTCTGATATGCTTGGTGTTTCTGATGTAATAATCTAACCAACCAAGAAACGTATGGCCATTTTCAGCCCGGTCGTTTGTCTACATCCGAGGTCCTGAATAACAGTGGACACAAGAATAGAAAGGAGCAACTCACCGTTGAGATGCCTTCGAGGATATCATAAATATTTTTTCCTGCCCGCTCTCCGTGAACTAGAGCAGCGGCGAGAAGCAATTCATCCTCGGAGGTGAAGGTCAATGAACGTGGATGAAGTGGATATATAGGTGGAGGATAATACTGGGGTGATGGAGTTATGAAAGAACTGGGGGGTGTTCCGTAGAATGACGACCAGGAAGGTTGTAAAACGGGCAGGATGGCGACAAATATTGGCCCCGTGTCACCGTGAGGAAACTGCCTGGGATGTGGTCCGTCATTGCGATTTGATGGAGGTTCCTCTTCATTGAGAGGACGAGGGGCAGATCTATTCGACATATTTGAACTTGGATGGAAGATGCAGAAAGACCGACTCTACTTTTTAACTAGTAACTTCCCATCTTGATGTCCCGTAATACTTACGTTTCTGAGCTCAGAAGGATGGTGAGCTGATGTGTCGGCAGACACATTTCTTACCCAATATCGAATCGATTGCTGAGGAATGAAATGGTGGTCAACGCTTATGAGGAAATATACCACCATATGGGAGCTTACTCCCGACTGTAACAATTGTGCCCTTCGATTGGACTGAACCAGGGGATGACCCATGGCCTTCAGAGGTGTGTCAATATTGACGTACGGAACGCCTAGAAGTATAGCCAGACGGGTGCTCTTATGCCACATAGAAATTGAACTTCTGAATATTGGTGAATAGTAACGTAATACGGAACTATGGCCTACCACTGGCAAACAATGGTACTTCTCCCTTGCATAGTTAACAGGTCGGGTTGGCACCAAAACGCGATAGTCCGACGTAAAGATATTTTGAAATTTATGGCAGGACAAGATGCTTAACTTATCATTATGTAGTATTTACTCGATATGGTTGGGATGGATTGAAGAACTTCTAGAGTTAAGAATACCATGTGATAACCGTGGGACACTGGGTTCGAATCAACCCTAATTGGTTGATGGCATCTATCGGAGTCGGTGGGTCTGCGTTCATTACTTTAGCACGTAAATAGGAGAGGTAAGGAGTCAATTCATAATAATTTGTTATTCAAACCATTACTGATTCAACTGAATAATTTATTACTTCAGAATTGTTCCGAGACGCTGGCATTCCTGTATAACTAACGTTTGTTGTGGCTAGCAACGTGCAAGCACTACCCGAGGTTTACTGTCATTGTGAGTAATGGTTCATATTTCCTAACTGAAGTTGATTTCATTATTTTACATAGGTTCTACGTATATTCGTTTTCCACTAGAATCGTAGAATTACTCGATGGACTCGACGCAATCATCGACACACTCAATCCCCCGATACGACGTAACAAGCCTCACGACATTCAACCCATTCTCAGAAGAAGATGAACACGATCAATCATCCTACGCGCTTGTCACATCTTTGTTTTCAAAAGTGAAGAATACCTTGCTGACAACCCAATTAACGGGTATTTCGCGCGACAAGGAACGCGGCAGCGATGCAAACCCAAATGCGAACACGACCAATGCTACGAATGCTCAATCACCTACGCCTGCTGCTCCCAATAATTCTGCCTCCAAAGATTTACCTACTTCCTCATCCAACACTCCCAATCCCTCAAGCGCGAATGTTCGTCAAGAACGACCAAATTCCCTCTCAATCAATTCTTCGAACCCGGCGCCTCCTCTGGTGTTCCTCACACCCGTAGTGTCAGAAGTTCCCTCATTTTATGATGCAGCGCCGCCTAGTCGAGGTGGGGGTCTCTTTACACCATCCGAGGTTGGCGATGGAGGGTATGGTACGGCCATTCCAGGATTTCCAATTGCAGACGATGCACGAAGTGTAATGACCAGTGGAATGGGCCCAATGACCCCAGGAATGCGGAGGACAGGAAGTGTCTCGAAGGTAATACGACGGATAAGAGGCGAGGGTGAGTCGTTCTTGATTAATTAGGGGTCGTTAATGTCGATTTCTTCCCAGGTCTCTCGCGAGATTATTGGATGGATGATGCCAATGCAAAAGAATGCTACGACTGTAAAAGCGTCTTTACCACTTGGCGTCGAAAGCACCATTGTCGCATCTGTGGCCAAATCTTCTGCTCTCGATGTGCATCGAATATCATCAGTGGTTCTCGATTTGGCCACGATGGAATGGTCCGTGTGTGCAATCTCTGTCTTGATAAACTTGAAAAGGACAAGACTGGACATGATGACGATGACGACGATGACCGACGGTCCATCATCTCCTCATTCACTTCGTACCATTATCCATACCAGCATGGACATCAACACGTCGCACAAAGTCCTTTTGCTACCTCTCAGCTCTTCTACCGCACCGAGGAGCCCTATAATAACAGCCTCTGGTCTATCTCTGAAGGCGGCCCGAAGCTAAACCGACACCGCGCAAGGTACGCATCCGAAGATGGCTCAGCTGGATCAAGACCTTTGAGTCCTGGTAATGGCAGTGGAGAGTGGACTGTGGATGTAGATGGGGACGGAGACGTATCAGCACCATTTAGACGGAACTTTAACCTGGATGAGGAACAACATCAAAATGAGCCAAGAGAGCAACGTACTGGAAATGGCAGTACGCCTGCGCCCGGAATGATTTTCCTTGAGGGCGTAAACGGAACGACAGGAGTCATCAAAACTTCTCCGCCGGCGGATTCTAACAATCTATTGGCTGAACCAGTAACGGATGG
>Ga0157379_10001213_pt1 | contig 20949 bp, 20 predicted proteins | sample S25metaG_FD_121802 | JGI IMG/M metagenome (GOLD analysis project Ga0157379, IMG submission 121802) | Switchgrass rhizosphere microbial communities from Kellogg Biological Station, Michigan, USA - S2-5 metaG | ecosystem: Host-associated > Plants > Roots > Rhizosphere > Soil | place: USA... | reverse complement strand
TCGGCATGGTGCTGGGCTTCGACCTGTCGGTGAATCCGTTCTGCCTGTGTCCGAGCTATCAGCCACTGATCAGACTGTCGTTCGCGCAGCGTCTCGCCGAGTTGCGCAAACCCGACATGCGCGCCCGGCTTCTCGCGGAAGAACCCATCGATCCGGTGATTCCGCTCTCGCGCCTGGGTCGCGCCTTTGCCCGAATGTATCGCTTTGACGACCCGCCAAACTATGAACCGCGGGAAGATGAAAGTGTTGCCGCACTGGCGCATGCGCGCGGTATCACGCCGCATGAACTGGCATATGACCTACTGTTGGAGAATGACGGTCGGGCGATGTTGTTCGTCGCCTTGGCAAACTATTCGGGCGGCTCGCTTGATCCCGTCCTGGCGATGATGACGGATCCAAATGGCGTACTGGGTCTTGGCGATGGCGGGGCGCACTACGGGATGATCTGTGATTCGAGCTATCCGACGTTCGTGTTGGCGCACTGGACACGGGACCGCAAAGGCAGCCAGCTCTCGATCGAACGGGCGATCAAGGCGCTGGCCGCCGATCCCGCACACACTGTCGGTCTCGATGATCGCGGCATTCTGTCGGTCGGACGCAAGGCCGACATCAATGTGATCGATCATGCAGCCGTCATGCTGCCACGTCCGACGATTTGCTACGACTTGCCCGCGGGCGGACGCAGATTGGATCAAGGTGCGTCGGGCTACGACGCCACGATCGTCAGCGGCACGGTGATTGCGCGCGGCGGCGTTCCAACCGGTGCTCTGCCCGGCCGCCTGGTGCGCGGGGCGCGCGCGGCACCCGCTCACTAACGCCTGACTAGGGCCTGAACTGCAGCGCACGCGGCGTCAGGCCGGCCGGCTGGGAAATGATGCGCCAGGCGTTTCCGACCCATTCACAGATCCAGCGGCGCGTATCGCGCGGATCGATCATTTCCTCCATTTGAAATCGGTTGAGCGGTCCCACCGGCCCGCGCGCACTTTCGATGCGTGCATTGATCTCGGCGCGCAGGGCGGCAGGATCCTTCGCCTCGGCGAGCTGGCGCTTGTAGGCCGCTTCAATGCCACCTTCCGGCGGTATGCCGCCGACATCGGCCGCCGGCCACGCAACCCGCGCGCTGGCGCCGGATCTGGGCGTCGCAAAATTGTTCCCCGCCACACCGAAGCTGCGGCGCATGATTACGGTGAAAATAGGAACGCCGATCTGCGCAAACGCGATCATCCACTCGCCGCCTTTGCGGATTGTGCCAGCAATCTCGTGCTCAAGGCCGACAGCAAAGCCCGGATTGTCGACCAGGTTCAATACCGGCAGGTGAAACAGGTCGCAAAGATCAAGATGCCGTCGCAACTTGTCGCAACCATCGGCCGTCAACGCACCGCCATTGACGTGCCGGCTGTCCGACGCGACGACGCCCATGGGATGACCATTGAAGCGCACGAATCCGGCAACCTGATCGGTGCCCCATAGCGGACCAATCTCAAAGAATGAGTCCCTGTCGGCCATCAATCTTATGGCGCGACGCACATCGAATGTCGTGGTGCGTTTGCGCGGCACGATCCCGAACAGTTCCTCCTCGCGTCGCGTGATCGGATCGTCGGGTGGCAATACCGGTGGCACCTCATAGACGCTTGATGGTAGGTAGGAGAGAAAGCGTCGCGTCTGCGCAACGGCGTCTTCCTCGGACTCAGCCAGATTATCGACGGAACCGTTGCGACAATGGATGTGCCAACCGCCAAGTTCTTCCTTGGTGATGTCATAGCCCATGGCGTGGCTGACGACCGGTGGACCCGCGACGAACAGCTGTGCGATGTCGCGCACCATCACGGAGAAATGCCCCAGCACGGCCTTCGCCGCGCCAATGCCGACGACGCTGCCAAGCAGCAAGTTTACCACCGGGACTTGACTCAACTGCTCGGCGAACATCGAACTGCCGAGATGGCCCGGTAGCATCGAGCCGCCACTGCCGGCGACACGCGGGCGCCCCGCCGTAATGGCACCCGAACTTTCCTTGGCCGTGCTTTCGCCGTCCTTCACCTGCTTTGGCACCATCGCGGCAACACTACCGCCACCGGACGAGCCATCGAGTAAGCGTATCGAGGGACAGCGCAGGTTGAGCGAGAGCCGGTCGAGGTATCCGCTCTTGGCGCCGATGGCGCCATCGGCGTGTCCGCCGCGGGAGGTGAAATCGTCGGCGCACACCACGCTCGTCCGCCCGTCGATCTTACCCCAGCCGCCAACGTGGTTGGCCGGCGTAAAATCCGCGACGCGGCCGTCATCATCATAACTCGCAAATCCTGCCAGGCTCCCGATTTCATGGAAGCTGCCCTTGTCCAGCAGCAAGTCGATGCGTTCGCGGCAGGTCAGCTTGCCACGGCTGCGCTGGCGAACCACGCCGGGATCGTGCGAGCCCGGCGCAAGACGGCGATGGGCAATGTCCTGCAGTGCCTTCACCTCGGCAAGCAAAGGCGCCCAGGAGTCGTCACTAGTCCGCGGCTTCGCCGCTTGCGTGTCGCCCCGTGTGCCTGGAACGATCGTGGCAATGATCTGGCCTGCTGAAACACTATCACCGACGCCGAGCGCCTGAATCGCGCTCACCTCTCCGGCACACAGCGCAGTCACGGCCGTTTCCATTTTCATCGCGCTGATGACCATCAGCGTATCGCCGGCAGCGACGTTGGCACCGGTCTTGGCCGTGACTTCCACAACCTCGCCGGCGATCGGACAGACGACGCCCTGTTGTCCTGGCCCGATGTCCAGCGACCTGGCCGTGGACTGATTTCTGGTCGGGGCGGCCGCGGACCCGCCCAGACCCGACGCCTTTGCTTGCCGATCGAGAAGTTCACGAGCGCGAGACGAAGGTCGCTCCGTCGAGGTCGGAAGGGACAGCGCTTCCGTCAGCAAAGTCGTGCGCGCATCGCCCGCACGAACCGCAGGATGGGAGAGAATGGCGCGTAGCTGCGGCAGATTGGTTGGCAAGCCGGAAATGTGGAAGGCATCGAGTGCGCCCAGAGCTCGATCCAGCGCTGAGATGAACGACCGCGTCGAGTTTGACTGACAGACCAGCTTCGCAAACAAGGGATCGAACTGCGACGGCGGCGCATAGCCGAGATAGCCGCATGAATCCACCCGAATTCCCGGGCCCGACGGCTCCTTGTACGCGGTGAGTGCACCCGTACCGGTGGCAACAATCCGAGCTTGAACTGCGAACCCGCGCGGTTTGCCGACCGCCGCTTGGTCGCCGATTCCAAGGGCCGTCAACGTTTCTCCGGCAGCGATGCGAAATTGGGCTTCGACCAGATCGATGCCCGTGATCTGTTCGGTCACGGTGTGTTCGACCTGGATGCGCGGGTTGAACTCGATGAAGAAGTGTTCCGTGGTCTCAGGATTCACCAGGAATTCTGCAGTACCGGCATTCAAGTATTCGGCCGCGCGGGCCAGCTTGATCGCATCACCCAGAATGCGTTGCCGCAACGCGGCATCCAAATTGGGTGCTGGAGCAATCTCTATGACCTTCTGATGCCGCAGTTGCACCGAACAGTCGCGTTCATGCAAGTGCACCACATTTCCGTGGCGGTCGGCCAAAATCTGGACTTCGATGTGGCGCGGTCGTGGCACGAGTTTTTCGACGAATAGCGCGCCATCGCCGAACGCCGCCAACGCTTCGCTGGCACAGCGCACGAAGGCGGCCGTCATCTCGTCCGCGCGTTCGACCACACGCATGCCGCGTCCGCCGCCGCCTGCTGCCGCTTTGACCATGACGGGAAAGCCAAGCCCTTCGGCTTCGGTCAGCGCTTCACCTGAACTGGCCAGCACTTTGGCGCTACCCGAAGCCACGGGAATGTCCAATGACTTGGCCAGTCCGCGCGCTGCGACCTTGTCGCCGAACAAGGCGAGTGTCTCCGGCAGCGGCCCGATGAACACCAGTCCCGCGTCGCGGCACTGTTGCGCAAAGCGCGGATTCTCCGCGAGAAAACCATAGCCGGGGTGGACGCAATCGCAGCCCGTTTCCCTGGCAATCCGGATCAACGATTGGATGTCGAGATAGGCGCGTACCGGGTCGCCCACTTGCGAATCGTCCAGCGCCCGCGCCTCTGTCGTAACGCGTGAATGAAGCGAATGTGCATCGGCTGTTGCAAATACGCCGACCGATTGCACGCCAAGCGCATCCGCCGCATGCGCGATGCGAATGGCAATTTCGCCCCGGTTGGCAATCAGTACCCGCTTGAACACGCCCCCTCCTAACCGCCGATCGATGTCGTGTTCGCCGCGTTGGGCGCACATGGCGGAGGCTGAAGCAGACGCACCCAATTGTCGAGAGTTCATCGCCGAGCGCGGCCTACCGCGTCATTCGCTGCTGTTAGCCTTGCGTGATCAACCGGGCGCTACGATCACCCGTGACGTAGATCCAAAGCCAATTCAGCGCGACCGCCAGACGATTACGCACGCCGATCAAAAAGTAGATGTGCGCGAGCCCCCAGATCCACCATGCGATCCAACCGGTTATCTTGATCCAACCAAAATCGATGACCGCGGCGCGCTTGCCAATCGTCGCCAGGCTGCCGGCGTGTCGGTAGCGAAAGATGCGCAGTGCGGTGTCGCCGCGCAACCGCGCCCTGATTGTGTGCGCGACGTGGCGGCCTTGCTGTTTGGCAGCCGGCGCGATGCCCGGCACAGGCTTGCCAAGCCAAGCGTCAATCGTCGCCGTGTCGCCGATCACGAAAATTTCCGGATGACCCGGCACGGAGAGGTCCGGCGCAACCCGAATACGATTAGCTTGGTCGCCAGCGACACCAAGCCAATCAGCCGCGGACGACGCTTTGACGCCGGCGGCCCAGAGGATGACCTTAGCGGCGATCTTTCGCCCCGAGACGACGACGCCGTCAGATGTGCATTCGCGTACCGGATGCCCCAGTTCGACTTCGACGCCCAAGCGTTCCAGCGCGACCTGCGCATAGTTCGAAAGCCGTTCGGCGAAGGTTGGCAAAATACGTGGGCCGGCCTCGATCAGTATGACCCGGGCTTTGCGCGTGTCGATGTTGCGAAAGTCGCCGCGCAGACTGTGATGTGCGAGTTCGGCGATCGTGCCGGCCAGCTCCACGCCTGTCGGACCGCCGCCAACGATCACGAAGGTGAGCAGCGCGACGCGGCGCGCTGGATCGGTCTCGCGCTCGGCCTCCTCGAAGGACAGTAGAATGCGCCGGCGGATTGTAGTTGCGTCTTCCAACGTCTTGAGACCCAAAGCGTAGGGCTCCCACTCGTCATGGCCGAAATAGGCATGACGCGCGCCTGTCGCCAAGATCAGCGTGTCGTATGGCGTCACGCCGTCGCCCTCGAGCTGAACGGTACGTTTTTCGCTGTCGATGGCGGTTACCGTGGCGAGTAAGGTCGTCACCTCTTTGCGTTTGCGCAGGAGATGACGGATCGGCCAGGCGATCTCGGAAGTGGCCAGCGAGGCGGTGGCAACCTGATAGAGCAGCGGCTGGAACAGGTGATGATTGCGCTGATCGATGAGCGTGATGCGAACCGGCGCGCCGGCAAGATGGGCTGCCGCCGCGAGGCCGCCAAATCCGGCACCGACAATGACCACGTGATGGCAAGAAGATGGGTCGTTCAAGCTCGGCCGCCCTCGCTTCGAGTCACTGACGGCGAAGCTTCGGCTATTTCTTGTCTACGACAACCAGGTTTAGGCGGTGCGTAAGAGAGTCCATCGCGCGCTCCGCCTTAAACTACTGAATTCGCTTGGGTTTAACGCTACGAGTGGCCCGGGGGCTTACGGGGCGACGGTCGCGTACGCACTCAGTTGGGTGGGCGACAAGAACGGCTGCAGCGCTTGAAAGAGAGTTTGCGTTTCCGGGCCAGTCAGATTCTTGCGAATGCCCTCGACTTCGACCGTGTGAGACTTGAGATCGACGATCAGCGCACCTGTATTGACGTAGGTATGCGAATAGCCTTTCGAGCGGCGGATCGCCGCCTGAATGCGGGCGATCAGTTCTTCCTTGTGGAAGGGCTTGGTCATGTAGTCGTCGGCACCGACTCCGAGCGCCCTGACCTTGGTTTCGACATTCGAGTCACCGGAAAGTATCATGACCGGCGTGATGATTTTACTGTCGCGCAGCGACTTCAAAACCTCAAAACCGTTCATATCCGGAAGCTGCAGGTCCAGAACAATGATGTCATAAAAGAGTCGGCTGAGCAGAATGCCGTCATCACCCAACTTTGTGGTGCAGACTTCGATGCCCTCGCTGCGCAGCATGAGCTCGATACTCGCCGAGACAGCCGTGTCATCTTCGATCAGGAGAACCCGCATACAATTAGCGTCCTTTGCCCCGCATTCACGGCGAACTTTCGTCCTGATGAGACGGTGGGCGAAATTGGTTAATATTTTGTTCTCGCAACACTGAATCGCAGTTCGGAGGATGTCGATGAATCGCTATTGGACCTTGTCTGGCAAACCTCTTGGGCCCTGGCCTAAAGAGGACACGTTCGAACTGCGGCACGGTTCGACTCCTGTGCCTGGTCCCGGTCAGGCGCTGACGCGAACCATCTATATCTCGCTGGATCCCTATCAGTGGGGTTACAAGAAACGCGGCGTCGAAGCGGTGGGAGCGCCATGTCATGCGCGCACCGTGTCCCAGGTGACTGAGAGCCGCATGGCCGGCTTTTCAGCGGGCGATCTCGTATTCAACACCAACGGTTGGTCTGAGTTTGGCCTGATGGGTGAAGGTGTATCGCGGCCGTCCTACATGATCCCGCGCCAGCTTGATCCAGCCATGGGACGCATCTCGCAAGCCGTTGGCGTACTGGGAATGCTGGGGCTGACCGCATATGCCGGGATGGTGTTGATGGGTGACCCCCGGCCCGGCGAGACGGCCGTCGTGTCGGCCGCCAGCGGCGGAGTGGGACAGATCGCCGGCCAGCTCGCGCGCCTGCGCGGCGCACGCGTGGTCGGAATTGCGGGACGCGAGGAGAAGTGCCGCTTCGCAGTCGACGAGTTGGGGTTTGACGCATGCATCTCGCATTTGCGTCCGACGTTCGCGGCCGAGCTTCGCGCCGCGTGCCCGTCGGGTGTCGACATCTATTTCGAGAATGTTGGTGGCGCATTGTTCGATGCCGTCCTGCCTCTCTTCAATCGCGGCGCAAGGATGACGATTTGCGGTCTGATCGCCCACTACGGCGACGCGACCAATACCAATGCCCGCGCCGCGTTGATGGAGCGCGGCGCGGGCGTGTTCAAGGAACGCGCCGTGCGTGTGCGCGATCTGTTTGTGGGCGATTATGTTGCAAGCCACCACGACATTTTCCTGGCAGAGGTGGCCCCCAAGGTGGCGTCTGGCGAGTTGAAATATCGGGAGGACCTCCGCCAGGGTATCGAGAATGTCCCGACCTGCTTCGCGGAAATGCTGAGCGGAAACAATTTCGGCAAGATGCTGGTGCAGGTAGGCGTCGATCCGACCTTGTAGAGCGTTATTACTCGGGCGGTGGCGAGCTCAATGAACGTAGGAAGTAAAGCGTGGCTGCCCATTCAGTGTGACGCCCTTCAAGAATGTCCAAGCACTGGCATTGATCTGAGGCGCCGTCTTTTGTTCATACCAATGATGCTGACCAGCAACGATCTCCGCCTCGACCGGGAAACCCGCCGTCCGGAGCGCATCCGTGCTGGCACGAACTGAGGCAAGACTGAAAAACTCGTCGCGATCGCCGACAATGATCTTGATTGGTACCTTACGAGTCGCAAGTGTCACCAAGTGCAATTCGGTATCGTGGCGCCATGCACCGGCGTGGATGGCGACTGCGGCAAAGTATTCCGACTCCAGCATCGCCAGCGTCATCGCGTAGACTGCCCCGCCGGATTGTCCAAAGAGATAGATCCTGCTCGTGTCGATGTGCGCCGAGCCGGTAACGGCATCGACGACCGCCTTGATGAATTCGGGAGAGTCCTCGCGCAACCGCCAGCCGTCGGGATGCAGAGAGTTCGGAGCAACCAGCACCATGCCGTCACGGTCGGCATCGGCGCGCCACAAATTGATCATGTACCTACCCGACCCACCTGAGCCGTGCAGCAACACCAGCAACGGGGCGCTGTCGTTTGTCGCGCTGGCAGGAATGTAGAGCTCATACTCGCGCTCGATTGCCGCAAACGTAATCGATTTTATCGTATCGACACTCGTCGCGGCGAATGTGGGCGACAGGCCACCAACCACGATGCATGCGGCGCCAAGGCACAGTCGGAGCAAATGCATCGAGCTCATCCCTCGTGGAATGAAAAAGTGTAGCCGGTTGCGCGGCTGCGACAATGCGCGGACACCGAATGCACAAAAGCGTGATGGTCGCACCGCTTCCTATGAGTGCGGTGTCCAAGCCTCGGCGTGGGATTGCGCTTGCTGCCAGTCCTGCGGGCTAAGCAAGCCGTCCAACCTGTCTTGCAGTGCTGGCGAGATGTTCGGCAAGCCAATTGCCATGCGCGCGCCGTTGGCACGATAGATCAAGGCCCACATCCCGGCTTGCACGGGATCGCGCGCCACGCAGGTGCCATCGAGGTACATCACCACTAAGCTGGCCTGGGCTTTCGCAAGACCCTCATTCGCTGCTTTGACGATATTTTCGCCCGCCTCTTGCCGAAGGCTCGCGGCGCGCTGGGTATCCGGCTCGACCTTGCTCAAATCGAATAGGCATAGTCCGAGATTGTAGCGCGCGAGTTCGTAACCCTCGCCGAGGGACGCCAAATGGCGAAAGATAGGAATGGCGCGTATGCATTTGCCCTCAAGCCGAAGTTGCTCAGCTTGCCCCTCGGGATCAGGAGGCAGCTTATCGAAGTGCGGTTCTCCGTCGTCGCGACTGCGTGCGCTATCACCAGGACCGGTTGCACCGTCTGGAACGTATTGCGCCTGTGCGGGGAAGACCAAAGCGGCCGCGACCGTTACAAGCACGATCATCGTCCCATATTTCATTTGAGCCCCATTCAGCATGAGTGCGGAGACACGCACCTACCATACTACCAATTCTAGCCCCCAGGCTCGTCACATTCAAAGTCTCGGCATGCGCGTTGGCGGCGCGACAAATTCCGTCCCCTTCAGCAGGGGCTGCCGCGGAAAGCGGCAACAAAATCAGTGAAAGACATCTGAGGAATGCAAGTCTGATTGCGGAAAGAATTGTTCTCGATGTGGAATGCATGACGCTTTCCAAAAGCCCGTCTGGCAATCGTGCCTCGTGAAGGTCGACGCGGGTGGGGGTGCCGTTTGGGAACAAACGGTCTCAGGCTGCTGGCCCGGCGCGGAGATTCGCTGACTTCGATCATGCCTTGCCTCGACTGTGCGGTGACAAAAATGGCTCACAGAGGATTAGCAATCTCCATGCCACACATACCAGGCGCATATTGGAACCAACCGTCACCTCGAAGCGTTGTGGCTGCGGTGCGAGGAGAAGGTACTTAGGAGAATCGCCCATGAAGCTCAAAGTGATCCAGGAAAACGGCGCTGAAGAAACACTGACGCTAACGGGCTCGTGGCGCGTTCATGAGGGCAAGACGTTCAACTGCCTGATCGGCCCTGGGGGATTCATGCACTTCTTCACGCAATCAGGTGAGTATGAAGGCTGGGGCAACAGGATTTTTCGTTCCCCGGAACGTGCCGGTGCGATCAGCGAAGCGGACGCCGCGCACCAACTGCGCCCGGACAGTGTGAGACACTAAAATCAGCCGCGCCGGCTTCGATCAAATCCGGTGCGCTCTAGCGCGCACTCGACGCTGTTGAATTTCCCGAAAATTTGGCCGGTGGTACACGATTTGCGTTTCTTCTCAAGGAGCTGCGTCGGTGGAACCACTGCGCGACATCTCTGGGAGAAATCGTATGATTTTGAAACATTTGGCGGCGCTTCAAGCCCTCGCAGTCGGCGCATTGTTCACCTTTGGAGCAGTCGGGCCGGCATCCGCCGATGTCATCAACTACGAACTGACCGCAGATGGTTGCAGTTCTCCCGGCTGCGGCCTGTCGGACTATGGCACGGTCGAGCTGACCGATATTGCTGGCGGAGGTGTGCATGTCAGCGTCAGCTTGAATGCCGGTGTGAATTTCTTGTCCGGTGCGCTCTATTTCAGCCTCGAAAATAGTCCCGATCTCACATTGGCAAACCTGACCGGCCCGTTCGCGCAGGCGGACATCACTGGCAACGCGACGCCCGACAATTTCACGATCGGCAGCTTTGGCTGGTTCGACTACAAGATCACTTGCACGGCGTTCAATGCCGCCACCAACCCCACTGGCTGCGGTCCCGGCGCCAGCCACTCCAACCACGGACCGCTGGCGTTCGACATCACTAATGCCCTGGTAACGACCGCATCGTTTCTCGATGGCAAAGGAAATCCCGCCGGAACCGGAAACGGCACCGGCATATTCTTCGTGGCAGATATTGCCAACCTCCTGGCCGAGGGAGGAACGCTCACGGGCAAGGTCGGCGCTCCCGCTGACACCATCGTCGAATGTGTGCCGGGAATCGACTGCGTCAATGTTCCCGAGCCGATCACACTTTCGATGTTCGGGTTCGGTCTCGCCGGCGTAGTCGCAATGCGCCGCCGCAGGAGCCAACTGTGAGCGTTTTAGACAATTCGATCGTCAAGCACCAAGGTAACAGGTTGAGTTAGGGCGCATGAGCGCGGATGTGCTTGAGCGACAGGTCCTTCCGGCGTGCGCCAGGCTCGAGTGCGAACCCGCATCCGGTAAATTCTCACCGAGGGCGTTGACTGCACGCGGTTCGCGCAACTAACGCAGCGGCTTTGGCTATGTCATCCGGTGCAAAGCACAAAGCTTGTTTCCGTCGGGATCGCGCAGATAGGCCAAATAGAGTTTCCCCATGCCGCCCTGTCGCACGCCCGGTGGCTCTTCACAGCTCACTCCGCCATTTGCGACTCCTGCTGCGTGCCACGCATCTGCCTGCTCCGTCGAACTGCAAGCAAACCCGATCGTGCCGCCATTGGCCACTGTGGCGCGCTTGCCATCGATCGGTTTTGAGACCGAAAAGACGCCCGTAGGTGTCCGGTAAAAAATGCGGTGGCCGTCGACGATTGCCGGGGCGACGCCGAGTGTGCCGAGCACCTTGTCGTAGAACGCTTTGGCTTTTTCCAAGTCATTGGTTCCGATCATTATGTGCGAAAACATTCAAGTAGTCCTTTCTTGCGCCCAGCCCAATTGCAACGCCGCTTTGCCAAAGGTTGTTCGAACGTTAGCTGCGAGATGCGAGCCTAGCCGGATGGCGTTGCCCCAGCAACTTCCTTTCGCGAATCTGTTACCACTTCAAGCTTCGGGACATTATGGTGCAGTCATGCATCAACTCCTGAAGCTCCATCCAGAGTCGCACTGCGCGGCAGTTGCACAAATCGAAGTCGATGTCGCGCGCGGCCGCCCCGGTCGCTTGCAACTCAACTACTTCGTGATAGGCGTCATGGCGAACCTGCGCAAACCGGAAAGAGGTACACCGACGCGTATGGACAATCTGTGGCGACATACATGCTTTGAGGCCTTTGTACGACCGTCACAAAGCGCGGCATATTACGAGTTCAACTTTGCTCCGTCGCTGCACTGGGCGGCGTATCGATTCGACACTTACCGACAAGGGATGCGCATGGCGGGAGAAGAATGGCAGCCAACGCTTAAATTCAGCGCACGTGATCCCGGTTGTGAATTGCAGGTTTCGTTGGACTTGAGTCGCTTCCCCGGCTTGGGGGACGATGTTCCGCTGCAGCTCAACCTCGCGGCCGTTGTTGAAGAGACTAGCGGACGCATTTCCTATTGGGCTGCGGCGCATCCGCCCGGGAGGGCGGACTTTCATCATGGAAAATGTTTTAGCGTCGAACTTCCGGCGGTGTGATGACCATGGAATTTGGTATCGATCGTTTTCTCGCCGAGCCGGAATTGCGCCGGCCACTCGAGGATAGGCGTGTAGCGCTGCTGGCGCACCCCGCTTCGGTCACGAGGGAACTAGAGCATTCACTCGATGCCTTGGCGAGATGCGGCGACATCAATCTGACGGTGGCGTTTGGACCGCAGCATGGGTTGCGTGGCGACAAACAGGACAACATGATCGAGTCCCCAACCTTTACCGATCCCGTGCATCACATTCCAGTCTTCAGTTTGTACGGCGAAGTAAGAAAACCTACCGATGCGATGATGGACCAAGTTGATGTCGTATTGGTCGATCTGCAGGATTTGGGTTGCCGGATTTATACGTTCGTCACCACGCTGCGCTATGTCCTGGAGGCAGCATCCAAGCATCACAAGGCCGTGTGGGTGCTGGACCGCCCGAACCCTGTCGGCCGGCCCATTGAGGGGCTGATGCTGCGCCCTGGCTGGGAAAGCTTTGTCGGTGCCGGAACACTGGCGATGCGTCATGGTCTGACGCTTGGTGAGCTGGGTCTGTGGTTCATCGAAAATCTCAAGCTGGACGTCGACTACCGCGTCATCGAGATGAAAGGCTGGGATCCGGACACGGCGCCCGGTTTTGGCTGGCCACTCGGCGAACGGACCTGGGTAAACCCCAGTCCAAACGCGCCCAATTTGTGGATGGCGCGAGCCTATGCGGGCACCGTGATGCTGGAGGGCACAACGCTTTCAGAGGGCCGCGGCACGACACGGCCGCTGGAACTTTTCGGTGCACCCGACATCGACGCACGGCGTGTGCTAGCCGAGATGGGAAAACTTGTACCGCATTGGCTGGGCGGTTGTCACTTGCGCGAATGCTGGTTCGAACCGACGTTTCACAAGCATGCGGGCAAGCTTTGCCACGGCGTTCAGATCCACGCGGAAGGTCCGGACTACGGCCATCACTTGTTCAAGCCTTGGCGCATCCAGGCGCTCGCATTCAAGGCTATCCGGCGCCTCTATCCTGACTACGCCTTGTGGCGCGACTTCGCCTACGAATATGAACGTGGAAAGCTTGCAATCGACGTCATTAACGGCGGACCTTTGCTGCGCCAGTGGGTCGATGACGCAACAGCAACGCCGCACGACTTGGAAGCGTTGACCGTGCCCGACGAGGCGGCCTGGTCTGCCCTGCGCCAGGCCCATATGCGTTATTGAAGGGTCTCGAAATTAAACGCGTTTTTTCTGGCCCTGCGGGGGCGGAATTGCACGGGAACAAAAGCAGCGGCCCCGCGTTTTATAGGCGTGCCAGAAACGTCGGGTCCCGATGTGGAGCGACGTTTTGCTATCGAGGCGATTGACTTCGCAATCGAACGAACCTTTCGCCACCCGGTAGCGTAGGGGTTTTGTGCGCAAAAAATCGCCGCGAAATCCCGATCACAAGAAAGACCGCCGGCCAGATCTGACCACGGTCTGTTGTCATAGGAGAAAAAAATGCTGAACAAGTCTGGATTGATTGCTGGTGTCGCCCTGCTCGCGCTCGGCGCGGGAACGAATGGCGCGATGGCGGATGAGTGCAGCGGGCGCAGCCACGGGGCCGGCACCGTGCTTGGCGCAATCGCAGGTGGTCTGATTGGCAGCGCGGCCAGCCATGGTAACGCCGGAGCCGTCGTGGGCGGCGCGGTCATCGGCGGCCTCGCTGGCAACGCCATTTCGCGCGACATCGATTGCGATGACCGCGTCTATGCGTCGCGCGCCTATCGCGACAGTTTCGACGGCGAGATCGGCGAACGGTACGAGTGGGAAGGCCGCGGCCATGGCTACGTGATCTCCCATCGTGAGTACTACGACAATGGCGAACTCTGCCGCGACTTTACACAAGTTGTTTGGTATCGCGGCCGCGAGTACACCCGCGATGGAACGGCTTGCCGGCGCCATGGCGACTGGGAAATCGAGACCTGAGTCGTCGCCCGATTATTGTTGACGCCCCTGCGCGCAAGCGCGGGGCGTTGGCATTCTTCTGCGATGCCGAATTCCGGACGGTTAGCGCGTTTTCATCCCTGGTGGCGCCAAGAGAAAGTACCGCTGGCATTCCCATGATGTTCGATGCGCCGGATGACTGCAAAAAGCAGACGCTTGATGTCGTCGGACAGCTGCCAGCCGCACATGCTGCTCGGCCGCGATCATGGCCGGATGATGTGCGGCGGAGGCCTGAAAGCCTTGGCCAGGATGGCAATTCGTGGGAGCGTGGTGCTGTTGCTGTTTTCTGTTGATCGGGCCCAGCGCCAGGGCAACGCGCGTATGCTGCGGCCTATGGGATTTTTTGGGGTATAGGCGATGGGCGGCAGCCAGTACTCGGTACCGTGCGTGCGCCGCTGGCGTTGGCTTCTGGGTGGGCTTCGCGGTGTGGCGCATCGACTTGTATGCGGTTCGATACACATTGGCACAGGACAAGTGATCGATCGTAACCGGCTCCGACCAGCATCGCTCCCGCAGCGACTTGGCGATCGTTGGATGGGCTGAGGCTGGTGCAGCACTCCATGCGGAAAGCGCTGCAATTAAACAAAGCACCACACGCGATGCTGCCGTTCTCATCGTTCCTCGGCTCCGCGGCTTCGAGCGTGTGATAGTGTCTTCTATCGGTTACGCCTTCGTTAGGATGCAGAAGCGTGCCGGCTCGGCGGCGCGAGCAGTTTCTGTCAAATGCTGCGCAGTTCAGGGCTTGTCGATCCCATAGCGGAAATGCCCGGTGATTTTAAATTTGAACAAAATGTCTTCGAATACCTGGCCACCGCCCATATTGTGCATGATGAGCGGACGGCTTCCGTCGTGCGACCTCCTTTGCGTGACGATCCCGATGTGCGGCAAGGATCCTTGCGGCGCCAGATTCCAAATCACCAGATCGCCGGGCATGTAGTCGGCCGAAGTTGCGGTAATCTTCAACGTCGTGCCGTGGCGGCGAAAGAACGTCCGTAAGTTCGGCACGCGGCGGTGATCGATCTTGGCATCGGGCCTGCTTAAGCCCCACAAGTTTGGATAAGCCGAGAACTGCCGCTTCATGTCTTCGTGTACCAGGCGTTGCAGATCAATGCCCACGACGCGATAGGCACGCACCACCACATCTGCACAGACGCCGACATTTTCGGGCACATCGCCAAGCGGATAGGCGATCCTGCGATAGGTACTGTCGAAGATGACGGCCCGGTTCTCCAGCGCCGCCCCGGCATTGACGAACCTGGTCGCCAGCGCCGAGTCGGCAAGGCAAGGACCAACGCCGCCCAGTAGCTGCCAGGCCAAGATGAGCCCGACCGGTCTTGCCAGTCTCATGCGATCCTCGCCAGCCAATCCACGGCGGCAACCTGTTCGCCTGTAGATGGCAAAGTTAAGGCGGTGACGTTCCCCCGGCGGTCACAAGTCCGTCAGCAATCAAGTCGGTCGATCGCAGAGTTTCTTGCTCACGCCATTGGCACGACAACGCGCGAGCGACTCTTCGCTTGGCGCAACCATACGCCGTCCGGTCGCAGCGACCGGCGCATCGGCATTCAAGTAGAATGCGATGAAGGGATTATGCACATCGCTCCATGTCGACGATGGAACACATGTGCCATCCGGCTTGGGTGCGGCAAACTGCAATTTGTAGGACGGTGCGGCGACGACGCGGTAACAATAGAACTTGTTGATGTCGACGATGCCGTCGGCTTCGGAACCTTTGGCCTCCTTGATCATCGCCTTGGTTCCCGTGCTCTCATACGCTCCTTGGCAGGCACTGGCATTGCTGGGATCGCTTGCCCCGGTCGGAGAGAAGCCGAAGCGAAGTGTCACCTGCTTTGCGAAATTGTCGCCCAGCGCGCTATCGCCAGCCAGCCGCCCGACAATATTGGCTCCGATCGAGTCCGACACCCGCGCCAACGCGTTTGCGGGCAGCGGCATCGTATTGGTGGCGTCTGCGATTCCGAGCACAACGTCGGCGAGCGTGGCATTGCCGCTCTCATTGCTGAGAAAAAGCTCGACGCGGATTACCGAAACCTTTCCACCATCGGCGAGCTTGTAGCTGGTGACGGGCGCGAATTCCGAATCGACACTTAGCAGGCCGGAAGAAGCGGGCTTGAAGGTCGAAGCGTAGGCTTGCGGAAGTGCAACAATCCGCCGTCCGGCGCTTGTCCGGCCAGACAAGATTACGTTCAACAGCACGTCGACTTTCTTGTCTTCGGCGAACCAAACCGCCTGGCGATCCACCACAATCCGCGTCAGGCGGATCGTCACGTTCTCCTTGGATCGATCGACGCAGTGGGTCGCCTTGACGCCGTCCATGACTCGCACGGGCAGCCAGCCGCCAGGCGATGGCGCCGCGGTCACCGGATTAATGAGAAGCAGACATGCCGCAAGTGTGACCGAAATCCGTTTGCCCGAAATCATGCAACCGCCCTCGTCGTCCCCGCCGACATTCTCCCACGAATCGCCATTTAAGGGAGTCCAAATCGAGCAAGACCCGAATGGAAAAGGCCTGCCGTTCACCAAGACCTTGACGAGATTGCTCCCAAGGGAGGATAGAATCTGTCATGACCAAAGACGAATTATCCGCATGGGCCCTCGCCAATGGCTGGCAGGCGATCGACGGCCATCCCAGCCTTACCAAGCCGTCCGCCCCCAACATGGCAATCGTTCGCCTGGTCTTGAAGGCGACTGTCGCAAGTCTTGAGATCAAGAAACCAGCCGGAAAGTGGGAGAAGGTTGCGAGCGAAGCCTATGTCAAAATCACGCCCGACCAGCAGACCGGCATCCCGGGCGGACTCGGCTTGGCCACAATCGCCGGCATTACGTCGCTTATGCGGGACAACAAGGACCGACAGGTCTTTGCCAGGCTGAACGCCGTGAAGGACTGACGCCACTCATTGCCAGGGCGAATTTTGTCGCGTGAAGACCGGCGCCGGCTGCGTGGCGGCGGTCGACGGATCTTCGCGCGGCACATGCCCGCCAAGCTCTTCCAACACTTGCACACGCTTGGCGATCGAGGGATGGGTGGCAAACAATCCGCCCAGATCGAATCCGGAGGCAGGATTTTCTATGAACAGCTGCCGCACTTCGCTCGGCACGTGCGGAACATCGGGATTGTGCGCGATTTTGAGCAGCGCGCTGATCATGGCATCAGGATTCTTGGTCAAGTCCACCGATCCCGCGTCCGCCTGGTATTCGCGTCGCCGGGAAATGGCAAATCGCAGGATCAGGGCCAGCAAATATCCGATGGCAAATGCGACCGCGGCAATGACCATGAGCAAAACCATCGGCGCCGCCCCCTTTCCGCGAGTGCGCGTGAACGATGCAACGCGAAGACTGCGCCACAGCATTTGCGTCAGGAACGAAATCATCCCGACGAAGACGATCGTGACGATCAACAGCCGGCAGTCGCGATTGATGATGTGCGTTAGCTCATGGGCCAGGACGGCCTCGAGCTCGTCGGCAGAGAGCTGATTCAGCAGACCGCTTGTCACAGTGATAGCGTAGCTCCGCTCGTCGATGCCGCTCGCATAGGCGTTCATCGCGTCGCTCTCGACGATGTAGAGCTTGGGAACGGCGAGACCGCGTGAGATGCACAGATTTTCAACGAGACTGTAGAGTTTCGGCTGTTGCGCGCGCGTGACGGGGTTGGCACCAGTTGCCCGATGTATGATCGCATCGTTGAAGAAGTAGCCGACCAAGACCCAGATCGCCGCCGCGCCAAGAACCAGCGGCCACCAGGCATAGACCACAGAGACCGCAAGATCGGTTGCACTGCCCGTGCCAAGCACGGACGAGGCGCCGAGTGATGCAAACTCGGCTTGCGGGCCCACCAAAAGTCCAAAGAAGAAAACTGTTACGCCAAGCAAAGTCAGCAGCAGAAACGGAAAGGCGATGAGTAATACCGTCGACTTGATGTTGTTGTTCAGCCGATAGGTCGTCAGGCCGAGTTGCGCCATCGCTTCAACCACCAAGGTTCACTTTGGGCGCATCCTTAGTCTGAATCCGTTCGCTAGAATCCAGTTCGAACATTTGGGCTGGAGCGAAACCCAACGGACCCGACAACAGCACGGCCGGGAACTGCTGGATCGACGCGTTGTATTCCGCCACGGCGCTGTTCAAGAAGCGGCGCGCGGCCGCGATCTTGTTTTCGATATCGCCGAGATCGTTTTGCAGTTTCAGAAAATTGTCACTCGCCTTGAGCTGTGGATAGTTTTCCGCCACGGCCAGAAGGTTGGTCAGCGCGCCTGACAAGGCACCTTCCGCTCGGCTCTTGTCGCTCACACTTGTTGCGTTCATGGCAGTGGCGCGCGCCTCGGTCACTTCGGAAAATACGGCGCTTTCATGGGCGGCGTAGCCCTTGACGGCGGCAACAAGGTTGGGGACCAAGTCCTGGCGTTGCTTCAGTTGCACATCAATGTCGGCGAAAGCGCGCTTCCAGGCCTGCCGCAATGTCACAAGTCGGTTGAAGATGAACACCGCGAACAGCACGACCGCCCCGAGGGCGATCAGTATGACCGTCGATGACGTCATGAAATGATCCCTAGTTGGCTAGTTCAAAGGTCTTTGTTCGGGTTGATCAGGTACTTTTCTCCCGTCGACTTCTTGTTGTAGGCAGCAATTGCGTCAGCGCTGAGAGCTTGACCGAGTGAAATCGTTTTCGTGTAGTGGCTGGCGAATGTGGTCTTGATCTCATTCGCGACCCGCTGACGCAGCTTCTGGATTTCCGCCGGACCAATCTTCATCAGGAACGGTGTGAGTAGCCAGCCTCCCAGTCCCCACGACATTCCGAAGGCGCGATTGAGTTCGGTTGGGCCGGTGTCCAGGCCGCCATAGATGTAGACCTGCTTGTACGTGGTCGAACCGTAGCGGCTGAATTCCTTCATCTTGCGTACGGCGGCGGCTTCCATCGCTGTGAGAATTTGTCCGGCAAGCTTTCCCCCGCCAATTGCGTCGAACGCAATCGTCGCTCCCGTGTCGCTCAGTGCAGCGATCAAGTCCTCCATGAAAGATGGTTTCGAGGAATCGACAATGTGGATTGCACCGATGTCTCGCAGGATTTTTGTCTGTTCGGCGCTGCGAACGATGTTCACAAGCTGAATACCGTCCTTCAGGCAAATTCGATTCAGCATCTGGCCGAGATTTGATGCCGCAGCGGTATGGACAAGCGCAGTGTGACCCTCGCGCCGCATGGTTTCGGTCATGCCAAGCGCAGTCAGAGGATTGACAAAACAAGAGGCGCCTTCAACGGCCGTGGTTCCTGCTGGAAGCTGCAGACAGTCCGAGGCTTTCAGCGTGCGGTACTGCGCGTACATCGCCCCGCCGAGAATGGCGACGGTCTTGCCCAATAACGGCTGCGCATTGGCCCCGGCCCGGATGACTTCACCGGCACCTTCATTGCCAACCGGCAGAGACTGTCCGGTGCGTGCGCCCATGGCGCGACGAAAACTCTCCGGGATCGGCGCAGTCACTTTGGCGTCCGCGCCGTTGCCGGAGAATTTTGCCTGACGCATATCCGCCGCACCGAACAGCAGCCCGATATCCGACGGGTTGATTGGCGTGGCGTCGATCCGCACTAGGACTTCGTCGGGTCCGGGTTCAGTCACGGGCACGCGCAGCAGCGAGAGCTGTAGCTCGCCATCATTCGTCACCAGCGAGCGTAGTTGCAGTCCATCCATACCCGGCTCCTCTATTGTGGTTGGACGGGAGCCTAGGGCTGTTTCGCCTTGTGATAAACCACCCACAACGGCACTGACGGCGCATTGGTCCGCTCCCGCTGCAAGTTTGTTGAGGCCCGTGCGACTTTTCCCCAAGCTTCCCGGCTACTATTGTAAGGCCGAGTTGGTCTCACCGGATTAACGCCGTCGCCGACAGTGAGGGTGGCTGATGAACGCATTCCGACCGCGTGACATGTTGCTTGTGCTGGGTGCACTTGTTGTATTGGCAGGGCAAGCGCAAGGCCATGGCGCGTTCGCCATGGGCAGAAACCCAATCGAGACTGCAACAGGCGGCGTCGCGGTCGGAGCGGCCGTCAACGCCACATCGATCAAGGCTGCGGCGGCGACCGCGCTGCAAAAGTGTCGGACCGAGCCTTCGTCGCCGGCCGAAACAAAAGCCCTTTGCAAGTTGGTGACCACATTTCGTCATCAATGGTTGAGCATTGCCATCGATCCGGCCCCGCGGGCGCCGGGATTTGGTTGGTCGATTGATCCCAACCGAGCCGCTGCGGAACGCAACGCGTTGAACCAGTGCAAAGTCAGCTCGATTGATGAGCGACAGCGGTATTGCGTGATTGGTGTCTCAAAACACGACGTGTCACCGTGAATCATCCAAATCGGCTAGTCCAATCGCGTCGTTGAATTCGGTGAAGCGCATCCGAGAGTTTACCTCATCGGCGTGACCGGCCACGACTTTCCCGTAGACGCCTTCCAGCGCGCGCGCGGCCGCGAGCAGCGCGGTGATCGGGTAGAGCGCAATGCGATAACCCAATTCCTGCAGCACGGCTGTCGACAGCCACGGAGTCTTACCGTCTTCAACCATGTTGGCAACGAGCGGCGTACCGGGGAACGCTCTAGCGACGCTGCGCAATTCGTCTTCTGACTGAGGCGCTTCGACGAATAGGACATCGGCGCCGGCCTTGAGAAAGGCCTCGCTACGCCTAAGGGCTGAAGCGAGACCTTCCACTGCGCGAGCATCGGTTCGCGCCACGATTTTGAAGCTGTTTGATCGCCTCGCGGAGCAAGCTGCGCGGATTTTCGCGACTGCCACATCGATCGGCACGATCTCCTTGCCCTCCATGTGCCCGCAACGTTTCGGCATTACCTGATCTTCGAGCTGAATCGCCGCGGCGCCGGCCAGTTCGTAGGCCAAAACGAGGCGTGCGACATTGGCAGGTCCACCGTGACCGTTGTCGCCATCCGCCACCAGCGGTACAGGCGCGATTGCCCCTGCAATAGCGCGCACGCGTTCCGCCATCGCCTCGGGACCGATCAAACCGATGTCGGGTACGCCCCAGCTCGCACCCACCACGCCAAAGCCGGTCATGTAGACCGATCTGGCGCCGGCTTTGACTGCAAGACGGGCCGACAGCGCGTCGAAGGCC
>Ga0157379_10001212_pt1 | contig 20959 bp, 20 predicted proteins | sample S25metaG_FD_121802 | JGI IMG/M metagenome (GOLD analysis project Ga0157379, IMG submission 121802) | Switchgrass rhizosphere microbial communities from Kellogg Biological Station, Michigan, USA - S2-5 metaG | ecosystem: Host-associated > Plants > Roots > Rhizosphere > Soil | place: USA... | reverse complement strand
GGGCACATGCAAAGTTGCATTAAACCATTAGAAGGATTTAATTCACAGAACGTGAACCAGAAGGTGGGCATCGTCACTTACAAATATGTGGAGGAAGTTTGCGAAGACAAAACAACTGATGGTCCCAAGGCAACTAACCTCGGGCTTGTCTGTCCGACTATATGCCGCCTTCCAGGTGAACAAGGTCATATGAAACAGTACATGATATATATATATCATGACACCCAGTTGAATGTTATCAACTTCAAAGACTGCCTACTAGTATCCTTCTTTGACAATGAAATTACAGGGTGTTTTTGCTCTATTGTTTTGCCTCATTCCGAGCGCCCTCTCACAAAGTGGAGCTTGGGGTCAATGTGGGGGACAGGTAAGGGAGATCAATATCTTAAACAAAAAAACTTACTCGATACCCTTTTTGTAGGGGTGGACAGGCGCAACAACCTGCCTCTCGGGGTACACTTGCACCTATTCCAATCCATTTTATTCGCAGTGCCTCCCGGGTGCAGCCACAAGCACAGCTGCGACAACAACAACGTCTAAGCCGGCCACCTCTAGTGCGCCGGCAACGTCGACTATAGGCAACGCCCCCACAGCACTTCCGACCACTGCTACTGGGCATCTTCCAGCTCTAGGGTGATTTAAAATAATTAAACATAACATACATTATCTAACGATTCAGTGCAGATGGAACTCCTGGAACGCCTATGCATGCAGTGCGTATTCCGCCAACCTCTGTAAATGGATGTTTAGCCTCTGTCAGATATCAACGAGGCCAAATTCCTGTCAGCTGCTCAATCTATTGTAAGTCTCGGCCTTCAGCAAGCTGGTTATCAATATGTCAATATTGTAGGTTCTTTTCTCAACATTTTGAAGACAATGATCTGGAATTCTTTATAGGACGTAAGCAGCAACCTTAGTGCGTTTCTCCCTTCGCTCCGTTGACTAATTATGGGTTCATCTAGGATTGTTGGTCCGATACAAATGGGCGGGATAGTTCAACACAACGGATTAAACCAGACACTACAAAGTTCCCAAATGGCATCAGCGGACTAGCAACACAGGTATGAATCGTTGTGACATCATTTTAACACTGAAATTAATCACTGTGAGAAGATCCATGCCTTGGGGCTAAAGATCGGAATTTACAGGTATGGTTTTCCCAAGTACTCAATCGATCCAAGTACAATTAAGAATACTTCAGCGATGCGGGCACGAAGACCTGCGCCGGTTACCCTGGGTCGCTCAACTTTGAAACAATCGATGCACAGACATTCAGTGATTGGGGCATTGATTGTAAGCTGCAGAAGTTACTACGAGTACCTTTATTTTCAATGTTAATACCTGGCTAGATCTCAAATATGGTACAATGAGTTCTTTTACAATTTATGCAACGCACTGATTCATTCCTGCTTGTAGATAACTGTAATGTGCCGTCTAACTGGACCGATAACCCAGTAACTCCATCTTAACCGAAATAATTCTGTACGACTAATGCTTCTCTTAGAACCCAGGTTCCAACTTTGACTGGTACAACTCGAATAGCGCTATTCGCTACCGTCGCATGACGTAAGTTTGTCTCCTGAGAGCTGTTTTTTTTTATCTCAACTCCCATTAGGGCGGCTCTTGACTCAGTACCTCGACCCATCCAATATGATCTCTGCATTTGGGGCAATGCGAACGTGTGGACTTGGGGAGCGCGAGTGGTGCGTAGATTAAATTAATGGACAAACCAGATTCTAAATTAGCCCGGGTCATACTAAATAGGGGCATTCTTGGAGGTAAGATTCACAGAGAAAGAAAAACTACGCGAATTAACGAGAATCCCACAGAATGACTGGTGATGCCAGTGCATCGTGGAGCTTCGTATCCAGCGCAATCGCTAACAATGCACGGTATCTTGACTACGTTGGTTTCGGAGCACACAATGATATGGATATGATGGTATCTCCTTTAGAGAGGAATACTGCTTGAATATCTAATATATGACCTTTCCCACAGGAAATTGGAAATGGCGGACTAACTGCCCAAGAAGAAAGGACACATTTTGCTGCATGGGCCTTCATGAAATCGCCCATTTTGCTGGGAACCAATGTCAGCTGAATTGCTTAAATAACCCTCTTGCTTGCATTGACACTGCTCCTTTAGCTTAGTAACCTTTCCGCTGCGCAGCTTGCGGTCATTAAGAACGCCGAACTTCTTGCTTTCCACCAGGATGCGACGGTCGGAGCACCCGCAAAGCCATACGGTACTGCAACCACAAGCCCACCGGAGTTCTACTCCGGTAAATCCGGCAAGGGAACACATGTCTTCGTCATAAATACCGCAGCTTCTTCAGCATCGAAGACAGTTACTTTCAGCCAAGTTCCAGGCCTTGGCTCTGGAAGCTTCAAAGTTCACGACATGTGGGCAAGCAAGGATCTCGGCACATTCAACGGGAGTTACTCTGTTACCCTTGCGTCTCATGACACTGCTGCACTGCTCATCGCGCCTGCTTAATGTATATATTCCCGATGTAGAAGTACTTGTTTTAGTATGAAACGCACCACGCCAAAATGAAGTAAGACAGAGGACCCCGAGCCGTTACTTCGATGTTGGGTTTATTCTCAGCTAAAATTTGCCTTACGCTTATATCACTGGCAGCCTAGAAGTTGATTAGGTGTCTCAGATATGAAAATTAGCTCCGTTTTGGGAGATAATGAGATTTGTCCAACGAAGCTTCTTACACTGGAAGTCTCCGCAATATCGGGAAATCTTGTTCAATACACGAAGTTTTTGAAATTTGCACGTTCCATGGTAGATGCACATCTCATGAGAATTCACCAAAAAAAAAACATTGAGACTAGGCTGAGATTGTTCTTCGGAGAAAAGAACAGCTACTTTATAAAACCTCCTTGACGCGTGACGTCACGCGTTCCCTATTTAACTTCGATGTTCTAAGCTTCTTACCTTATTCTCCTCTTCTATAACGGTCTATGTGCCTTCAAATAACATCGTGTAGAAAGTAATTGTATTATCTTCCGAGTTCCGAGCAGTTTCCCCTTCACCATTGACAATATATGCTTCTCAAGCTAAGTCAGTAGCCAAAGCTACTTTAAGCGAGAAACAGAGAAACAGATAGAAAGATTCCCGAAAAGAAATAGTTCGGTCGGCTCTTGAAGTGGAAAAGGAGAAGGGTGTTCGATCATATTGCTTGAACGAAAGCGCAACGTGTCTAAAACGCGCCCCAAGGTTCGGTGACAGAGCAAGGGTCTACAAGTATGTCGTGACGGGTCCATCGTTCAGGGTATCTGTGCTAGTAGTAGATCTGTGCGATTGTAAGTGCATAGCCCTGAGTGCAAGATCGTCTGAGGTATCTACGAAGACAATCGATTTTTTCTTCGGCCCATCAACACCGGAAGACCGTAATCAAAGAAGCTCCATTCGGACAGCAATGGGCAGAATAGAACCCATGAAGAGTTTGGTCCAGTATGTGGCTGAATGTGTAATATTGAAACGTTCAGCTGCATAAATGGTGAATTCCTAGGGAAAAGGTTTGACAGTCATCATTGTCAACTTCTTTCGGAAATGCACACTGGATTTAATAATCAGTCGATTGTTACTTCGCTAGAATACAGCTTGCAAAGAATTCAATCGCCTTGGGGGTCAACAGCTTCCGCTCTTTTACCAAGCCTAAGCATAAAGCCATTCAGTCGTAGACTCGTAAAAAAACACCGTGACGCACCTTCATGTTGAATGAAGTCGCAGTTGCCATACCAAAATATGCGTAATCAAATACTCGAGTTTGAGTTAGCTGAAGGCAAATACGGAAGTAAAGCTAAGATTTCTCTTGATCCGCACCTTTCAAAGTCACACAAAAAGATGTCATTTCTTCGGCGAAAGCCAAAGCTTTCTTGTGAGGTACGAATCGGGATAAATCGAGGTCAGGTTTGAAGAATCGATGTTTCGTACCTTGGATATAGTCATGGAGGCCTATTTTGAGACAATTGTTACTTGACAGCCGACTGACGGCTGAGCATTTGCCTCCAGATGTGGTCTTTCCAGTGCGCCTTAAGGTTCGGTGAACAACGGAAGGAATGAAGCCAATGACATTACCGACAAGTGATCAGAGTTAACGTTTCGTCCCATGATGGTGTTGTCAGTTTGAAAAGCTTCTCGGAGTTGAAAAGTGAGGTCCACCAGGAGTACGACTTTAAATGTTCTTTGAAGATAATGTCAAACGGTGAGGAGAGGGTGAGAGCCATCCCGGGTACTGCGGAGACTTACACCGCGGGATTTTTAGAAGCTGCACATGGTGCTCGTGCGTTTTGATGTCTGAGGTATGTTCATTGAAAATGTAAGGTGAATTTCCTGTAGAGTTGACATGACGGAAAGACAAACTTATATATATAGTCTTTCTTCGTTGAGATAGTAATTCAAAGGATTCACGTACATTATGAAAAACGTCAAAGGAAAACTTGTAAAGACTATTTGCGTAGGTTTGGTGTATGGTCATGGTGGAACAGGAGAGTGCTCGGAGATTATGGGCGCCAAGTAAGGGTTGATTCTGGCCCCGAGTCTTCGTGAGAATATGATCTTGGACGATCTGTATCCTCCGCCCGATCTACGTAAAAATGCCGTCCAGTATTTACTGCTGACTTTTGACTTGCATCCTTCTCTCATGGTCTTCCCTTCAAACCATGCTTAACCTCTCTTCGTTACGAAATGTGTTATCTGCAGGTCAACTATAATATTCCTTTTTCTAGCATATTATATTGATCATTTTCCAGTTGTATGCCCGCCTCGTATCCACACAGCAGTGCTCTTTACTCCCTCCGGTGATATTATAGCTCATGCAGGAATCACCGGGCCAAATTCTAAAGACTCTTTACGAGTTCTAGTCGGTGTTGCAGCAGGCGTTTGGGCTACTGTTCGGGAGGAAGGCGTAGGAATGGTTGAAAGTGAGGTATGTTGAACCAACTACCACTTAGGTTGCCATCCGAATGCTTGAATTTCAGCTGGGAAAGATAGTTGTATTACCTGTATACCCAGAAGCGCCACCTCTTCAACGAGTAGGCCGCACTACGTCTCGGTCAACCGGTTCAAATCACGATACAGAAGAGATTGGTTTGAATCCGCCCCTTATCATCGCCCTCAACGCCACAGACGATGTGGAGTGGGCCGAGATGCTGATTAAGGTCCGTTCTTCTCAATCTCTTTCCTCTCAATTCTCCAGACTTAATCCGGCTCTCGCTCATTAAAGTCACGCGGCGTTGTCAATCATCTTGTAGGTCCTCTTGCCGCCTTCGGCGAACGCCTCTCCCGTACACCATCTTTGCCCGTTTCACGTATTCCTGGTCGCTTTTATTGATCTTATGTGCCTCTGCTGTTTGCGCTAAATTATCATGGAACCTGGCTGCTTGTACTGACATTCTACTATATCACCCTTTTAACTCTTCAAGAATTGCTCTCCTCTTGTTGTGCCAGTTTTCTTCTCCCCCTTATTCCGAATCGGTTTCCAAATGGTTTAACCCTCCCCTAATGCAATGACATTTTATAGATAGCCTAATGTTTAGATGCCTGGCAACACATGGGAATTATTGTCCGCAATAATAACAATTGTCTGCTCCTTAAGGCCTTATCAGTTATAGGAGAGCGTCGTTTGAATAAGCTTGTGGTCCGTGGGTTGTCGAAAATGGTTTCCAAAGATGTGGTGGGACCCGCTTCTGATAATAGACGGCTCAAGAAGATCAAATTAATATGCTTAATAGTAAGATTCAACAAAAATAGTTTCGCAGGCGCAAGAAGCCACCCAAACTGTTACTGACACATTTCCCCAATTGTGACTATAACTAGGAGCGGTTTGCTTTTAAAGGAGCATTATCCGACAGATGGGGAGTTTCGGATCACCCGCCCGTGCGTGTCCACGGGATAAATTCACTTAGGACACACTGCGAGTGCACGATGCTGAGTTAATTTTATTGAATGTCGCGTATATACGTAAAATTACAGGCGCGATAGGAAAGGTCGGGGACCAAGGATCATTTATACATACGAGGTGCCCACAGCTCACTTGATTAAGTGCTGGCCTCCAACCTCATGCTCTCAAATTCTCTGGCGAATTTTTCCATCACATCTAATACCTCATCCAAGTGTTTGCAGCGTAAATTTTCGCCACGGCTCACTGCAAGCGAGTTAGCAGTCTTCACAGCGTTCTTAACCTGGCGGCCATTGACGTTTCGGGTCGCGAGCGATTTGAGCTCGGCCTCCGAGACACCGTCCTTGGAACCAATAGTTACACCAGCTTTGGTAAGGAAGGCAGTCCAGACGGATTTGAGGGCCTCTTGGGTTAGACCCTGGAAGTGGAGCGCAATGTGAATGCGGGAGAGGAAGGCTTCGTCAAAAGTTTTGACTCTGTTGGTCGTCATGAAGAGAATTGCGGGATAATATTCAAGATGACGCAGGAAGACGGCGACCATGGCGTTCCTCTCGAGGTCGTGCAAGCTACGTTGCTCAAGGAAGACGTCAGCTTCGTCGATGAGGATGATTGCCCTCCAGGCTGTTGCCAGCTCGAAGACCCTCTGCAGTTCCTGATCAAGTTGAGAAGCACTCGTTCCGAGATCGCCAGCGCCAACGATGTAAAGGGGCCGCTTAACATCTATACACGGATCGTTTCAACGACACATTCAGCAGGACAAGGACCTATCGTTGACTCACGTTCGCTGGTGGCTTCGGCAGACAAGGTCTTCCCCACGCCTGGCGGACCAAACAGGTTGACAACAAGACCACGACCTTTACCCTTGATAAAGTCATCAAAACCAACCTCAGCGTTGTGTGCTTCGACGAGGGATTGGAGAAGGGTCTTCCTATCTTGGGGCAGAACCAGGTTGGCGAATGCATCTTCGTTCCATTCAATGTCGGTGACTTTCTCGATATCGTATTCCACTAAGTGATGAACATAAAATAGATAAAACGGAAAGTAAAATGAGCAAGAACCGCACTTACACCAAAGTTTATCCGCCAAACTAAAACCGTACACAATTGGAGAGGCAATAAGAAGCTCCTCTTCAGTCAACTCGCTAACAGCTGGTCTGGTGGCTGATTCTCCTTGGAGGGGGATTGTATTGAGACTCAATTGTCTTTGTTGCTCTTGCTGTAATATTTGCTGGCGACGTTGACGGTCTGCCCCGCTTTTCAGTATGGGGGACCCCATGGAAGACAATGAATTACCATGCCATTCCTCAACATTATCGGGTGAGGCCTGAGGGACTGAAGCTTTCTTGGGAGCGAATGAATAATTTGGATTTAATTTTTTGAAGTTCGCTAGAGATCGTTCTTGTTAATAGCAAATTTTTGAAATACAAATTGTGGTCACTCACCTCGGTCAACCATAATACGCGAATTAAGCTGCATGGGCTTTAATGACGGACCTCACCGAAATTCTGGGCCACACTCACGTTATATTTCATCATCTTGCCATTGCTGCATCTTACACCACCAGTACCTTCATACTGTACATGATGAATACCGCCTGCGATCTTGGCCCATTTCCTTCCTCGCTCCAAGAATTTCTCCTTTAACTCGACGTGTTGAGGATGGAAAATCATTGGATAGGCATCTAGCGCGGCAATTTTCATGGTCCCCTTAAATCCAGGAATGACGACACGGCTCTGGATCCTTGTAAACCCTTCCATTTTGAGTACATCTGAGTCATCAACGTCGATCCCTTCAAGAATAACATCGTAGAAAGCTATTCCCATGCCGGGTACGGTCAAATTGGCAGAGGTCAGCTGAAGTGCTTGGAGATTGCCAGTGAGAGGATTGGACGTGAGCATGACTGAACGAGGGACAAGGATAGCGTAGAGGAGCTCGAAGGTAATTTCACCATGAGATGTGAGATTTTCGATCTGAGCAAGAGTTGCACGGTAGTCTGTGTGGAAGTAGTCGATGAGGACGTCGAGAGTTGCGATGAGGTTTTGGTCCTCTTCAGTGGCTTTGGCTTTGGCTTTTAACTCCTGGCGGTACGTCTTAAAACGAGGTAAGAAGGCGATGAAAAGTTTGGGATCCATCTGTATTTTATTTTGCAAATTAGCTTCAGTGGGGAATCTGTATTGAAAAGGAAGACGAACTTCGAGCGGAAGGGCATTCCAAGAGACACCTTGGACTTCACCAATGACTTCTTTACAAGCCTTAAGCAAATACGGGCTTTTGACCACAATCTTGAAATACGGCAATCCTTCCTTATCATCCGGAATTTCGCGCACAACAACAAAGCAATATTCGCGCCACGGATCGTCCTTGCCTTCCGAAGGCAAAGGCCTAAGTTCAGGAATCACATTAGCACCAGAGTTAGAATATTTCCATTTCTTGGACCAGCGGCTGAAGAAGTGATCGACTTTCTTGACCTTCAAATGGGCGATGGGGGTAGGAGCGGGGGGTGCGACTGGTGTTATGGCCTCAGGTGTGGCTTGTTCGCCGTCATCCGCAGTTAGAGGCATCTTCTCGCCATCAGTTGAGGCTGATGTGAAGGTGGGATAGACCTGTGAGCGAACGGAGTCTTTGCGACCGATTCTAGAAAAGCGTTTCATAGTAAGGAGTGGTAGGAATTGTACGGAGTAGTGGTCGCAGTAAGGAATAACAAAGCCCCAGTGGGAGGACCCTTTTATATAGAAAGCTGCGCGACGCGAATCACCATCGCAAGGAACCAGATAACGCAACCGTAATTTCGATGAGCTGTGCTGTTATTCAATTAAAGTAAGTGTATATTACCATTTTCGGTATTTTTGCTGTGTTATTCAAATTGCTTCATTCTTTTCTATGGGAAGTCTGCACTGCCATGACCAGGGTTCTATCTGTAAATTGATGAAAGGATATTTCAATCAGCTGCCACTCGATCTATATGTAGAGAGAAATACCTGCTATGCTGGTGTTAGAGTGAACAACACTGGCGCCTGTGACACCGGTTACAGTGTCGATAGAGAACGTTTGGACGACGTGGAATATTTTGCGGAGTCATAGAGCGTACGTCTGTCATGTCAATCGTATCCAATATTACCCAGCTAAACGTGTCAGAGACGTGAGGCTATAGCGTGTCGAATTTGGGTTTCAATGAACGTCTCGCGTATCCACAGCCTCAGGAATTTCCCATTGTCTCAATCTACATCTTAATGGAAAACAATCGAGTGGTTAAAACCGTGAAGTCACCTACTACAAAATATTTGACGACGATGAAGGTATCTCTGTCTTACACAAGTACAAAGGCTACAATATTGCTATAATTTACCGGGAGATCCCCTTCAGTTTGTTCGCTCAATAAATAGAAAATTCAAGGTTTTAGGGTGGCAAGATTGAAATAGTCGACTTCCAAACCTGTGACTATGCTATGAAGGGGCACTCTGGAAGACCAATTGGTGTGAAAGGAAATGAAGCAAATGGAGAAATGCTGTTCCGGGATGAAAATATATGGCTTTAGTTTACCTTGGTGGGTGTTCGCGTGAAAATTCCACCAAAAGAATATGAATACATATGTCTTTGGATATCAATGATGAACTTCGAGAAGGATAGTCAGAATATGATGTCGAAATAGGAGAGCTGTACAGTGGCGATACGATGGCCACTATCCAGAGTTTCTCGTTGGAGCTAGGTCTTCTTTGATAGATTACAGAGACAGAGGGATAATGTGGCGAGCTTCGTCATTTGCCGGTTAGGAATTATATTTCAATTCAAGGATTGCGTCTTTTCAAACAGGTTATGGCACAGCATCGCTCATCATGCCAAAAAGTAGTAGACTCTCCGAGGGCGGCGACCCTGTGAGCTGCAAGTGTGAATGGGGAGTTGTCCTGCAAACGGTATTGGTTTTGTTAAATAGCATGTACCTTTGAATGATCAAGTGAAAGTTCCAGGAGCCAGAGGTGGGTTGGGGAGAAGTACCTTGTCGCGATGCTTTCAGACGAGAGATACGCAAGATTTAATTCCTCAAAGGGACGCATCGAAATATATGACAATGGCTAGGCTTCAAGACTTGAACACTGAAGAGGAATGGTTGGCGGAGGAATCAGAAGTAAAGGCAACCTTTCGTCGCGCCAGGAATGGATTGCCGTTGGTCTGCTGCGACGAATGCATTGCAGAAACCTTCGAAAGATAGGTAACCAGTAAAGACTGCCATCGCCATTTTCCGGATGAGGCCTGGATGAGTCCAGGGTCAATATATATAGGTATAGTGGGATGAAGACACCCGACAAGAGAGGTAAATCAAAGGGGAGCGCGTAGAATTTGATTAGATCATCAAGTCGTTTTGTTGTTTTTCATCGTCCATGTTCTACCACAGAAACAGGAGGAAAACAACGTCACAGTGACGTGTCACGCTGTTTACGTCATCATCTTCGATCAAGCTCGCTGAAAGCATGCTGCGTGGACCGTAGTCACTAACGACGTTGAACACAGAATAGGCCAGCAATTTCAGCGATATTTGGACTCTGGGATCCGTTATTTTATTACAGGACATCTCTCGACATCTCCGTGGATTATCATGTACCCTTCTGAAGCCAACGCCAGTACGCCAAGGCTGAATACCGCTAGTGTATTCGCCATGCGTTCATCTGCTTCACTAGCAACCACTCGTGCAGGAGAAAGAGGTTATTTAACGCGTGTTTGGTTGTTATGTTGTTGCTGACTTGTTAAGTAGCGAGCTTGACAGCATCGCTGAACTCGGATCCGAAGTTCAAGAAGTACGCCGCCCAGGTCGATAAGTGTCTGCAAACATTCGATAATGTTCACGAATGGGCCGACTTTATTGCTTTTTTAGCGAAGCTGCTTAAAGTTGGTTATGTTCTGTTTACGGCAAGAGCTGCGCTGATCATGATCATAGACATTCCAATCCTTCATGCAATTCAAGGAGATCCCTCGCAAGTTGGTGGTAGCCAAACGGCTCGCTCAGTGTCTTAATCCCGCTCTTCCCACTGGTGTTCATCAACGTGCTCTGGAGGTATATTCTCATATATTGGCTGTCCAAGGGGTGTGTGTCTTTCATCTCTGAAACCGAACCTTACACTGACCGGTCCCATCTTCAAGACGGAAGGTCTAAAGCGTGATCTTAATCTATGGAGTGCCGGGCTATTCCCATTCTTTGAGTACGCTGCTACATCTGTCAAGGTATTTGTTGATGTTGCTATTCTAATGATTATATCTAATCCAATTATAAAGCCTACACTTCTCAATCTCTACGACACCTACTATCTTCCCTTACAAGATGCTCTCCGGCCGGTAATGAAAGCCTTTATACTAGCCCTCCTTCCAGGCCTTGAAGAGGAAACTGGGGAATTCTTTGATAAAGTACGCTTCTGGAAACCGTGTCACTGGAAAATGCTATAACATTGCTCAGGTATTGAGCCTCTTAGACCGCTTATCTGCAACAGTTTCTCCTGCTTTCCTTCTCCAGAATATCTGGTTGGTAATGATGATAACCCCATCGGCTCGCCAGACCTCGTTGAACTTCCTTTCGCGTCGATTACCCAAGTTAAGTGGCAATGAGGGTAATACCTTTTCAATTTCTTGAGATATCTCGTTAACTCAACCCCTAGATATTACTCCAATTATCGGACGAGATGTTGGACTGATGATTAGAGCCTTCGCATCTGCTTTGGAAGATGATAATATCCTTGTGAGACGAGCAACTTTAGACTTGTTGGAGCAATCTCTGCCTGTGGGTAGCGGTGCTTTGAAGCGGTATGTCTCCTTAAATTATTGCCTGTCTTGTTGTTTAACAAACCATCCCAGTGCCTCCAAAGAAGCCCAACACATCCTAATGCGCGCCGCCAGCGGCGTCGTCCTCCGCCGTGACCTCTCCCTCAACCGGAGACTCTTCAGCTGGCTCCTCGGCCCAGGCCCCGAAGACACCCAAGAGTCCTACTTCCGTACCCACGCACTCGAACTTCTGAAAGAAACTCTCCACCAAGACATGCTCGCAACGCCCCGTCCCGATTCGAGGCCTTTCAAGATTTTTATTAGTTTACTTGATAAATGGGAGATTGGAGGTCCGCTGGTGGAGAGCCTGTTGTATGATGCGATGAAGGGTATTAAGCGGGGAGTACTTCTTGAAGAGGATAGTGGGGAGGTGAGTCTTGTAGCAAATGATCTGTTATTTGTTGGATTCTTATGCCGAGTAGCTTCTTATAACTGCCAACGCGTTATACGACGCCGTTGAGCCTCTGGCTGTATGGAGACAACTCTTCAACGCCGTTCACCTCGAGCTCCTTTCCAAAGAGGCAAACCCATCTCTTGAAGCCATATCACTCGTCAACTTCGTTTTGACACGACTTCGAGCACAAGAAGAGGAAGTGCAGAATGTTCACTTGCCTATATTCTTTGTAGGCATTAGCGATTTCCTTCGGGTTAGTCTTCTCTCAATTACCGTTTGAGGTTACATCTTCACCGACTAACTGTGACATTAGGATAAACTATCTCATAACCCCACCTACGCCTCCTCAAAATCCCTGTACGAAGTCCTCCAACTCCTCTCCGAAGTCGCAAAACACATCCCCACATCCGCATGGCGTCGATCGATATTCCAAGATCCAGACCAGCCCACAACAGGATCTCTCAAAGGCCCGTACGCGCGCGCATGTGAATTCTATAAAGTTCCTATTGAAGGAGAAGATGGAACCTTGCAACAATCCTCCTCGAGAAGTCTTATCCCGTTAGTTACTGCCGTTGAAGACCTGATATCCCTTAGCGATTCATTGGGTAAGACTGTTTCGAAGGAAGAGAAGCAACAACAACATGATGAGCGACGGCGTGTGCTTGATACATTTATGGTTATGTTGAATTTGCTCAGTGATTTGGTGGATGCTACTGGGGGGCATGAACTTGTGATTTCATGGGATCCGGTGCGGTGGCAGACGGCGATTTTATCAACCTTGGAATCGGTGGGATACTTTCCCTTCATTCTTGTTGATCCATTCTTATTTATGCATCCATAGCGGAGCTCGTTTTCTGTTACGAACATCGTCATTTCTACGATATTAGCCTTAGGGAAGGCTGACTTACAAGCTAGCTTGATTTACGATGACCGAAAGACAATGTCCAACATGGTTTATACAGTGCGTCTTCGTTCATTTAAACAATATTCAGAATTGTCTTAGCTTATCATCATACGTATAGCTCCTCCATTACCTCCGCCCCGAATACGCCCCTTATCATGTCCGAGCCGTGCATCTTTTATGGGTGCTAGAGCATGCAACGAGCCATCATCATGTCGAGTCACTCATAGCACAAAGTCTTGCATCGCCTGAGTCTTGGAATGTTTCTGAGGCTTATGAGGCTTTTGGTGTTTTATGGCGGTTGACTGGTATGTTCTATGACCACGTACATGAAGCTCGAATTAACATTTGGAATTGTAGATGACGCTTTCGTCCCGGGTTTCCAACTCAAATTGCCGATGTTGATGGTCCTTGATACTTTGAAACATCAGGATATTGTGCTGCGGCGTATAGGCGAAACGTGGATGCGTTGTAGCTTGAAGTCTTACACAAGGTAAAGTTGAATTTGCAATCCCATTTCTCCTAATTATTAAAAATGGGTTTAGAGTTCTTGAACCGTTGTTGCATGATCTCCTAGATCCCTCCATCCTTCGTTCCTCCAACGTTTCTATTTACAATGACCGAGAAGTGACAGGGTTATCCTACCAACGGCGTTTCGATCAAGAACGGATGAAACATATTCTAGACACACTTTTAGGATTCAGTAAGTTTGGTGGACAGGGCTTTAGCCGTGTCGCGCGCAGTACTTTGTACCGAAAGTCTCCTTATTCTGGCTTTGTGGAACGGATAGAATCTAGTAAGTTTCTTCGAATATGTTGATATGTGTATACTGGTGTGATGTCCTCCATAGGCAATATTGTCTCATCTGATGCATCATACCTCGATGTATTATTGGAGGTACTTCTAGTGTAAGCGCATCTATCGACCTACGTCAATTGCTGTATATAACATTTGCCACAGTTATCTGCGCTCAGAACCTCAAACACACCTCGCCTCACTAATGGAACATACCAACGCTCAAATTCAAGCCGTAACGATCGACCTCCTTCAAACAATAATCACCAGAGGTGACCTCGACGCCCCTCGGTTGGAAACTGTGCAAGTTGTCGTGATCGCAAAACTTTACGCTATGGTTCACGAAGGCACGATTGACCTGCAAAATAAGCTGCTCCATTTGCTGCACTCGATTCTCTCCTCATTGTCCTCTTCGATGGCACCGCAATACTCCGGCTCTGCACTTAACCGATCAACGGAGAACATTGATTCCGCTGCAGAAAAGGCCCTTGTAGCAGACGACGGCCGACGACATGCATCTTCTTCCTTCATCCCGATCAACCCTCTTCTCTTACCCACTCTCATCGATGGAATCATCCGTTCCATGGGCCACCCAACTCTCCAACACTGGTTAGACTTCCTCCTCATGTCGGTCCCTCAGTTCCCGCGCATGTTGAGCTATACAGTGCCGCCTCTCAGCGACTGTATCTGTCGGCAGCTCACATTTGCTCTTGCGGATGTTGGACGGCTTATGGGGAAGGGTTCCTCAGCTGCTGGGACTTTGAAATCCAACACCACGGACGCGGAATTCATTATGCTCTTGAATGCTCTTGAAAGGCTTATATTACTTGGATTGTCTAAGAATTATGATCCTGCGCTTGTGGATAAGGAAGAAGAGGTTGTTCCGGAACGGCCGGTGCAGCAGGATTCGGGTGGAAGTGGTCTTCTTGGTATTGTGTCTAATGTTTTCGGTTCGGAATCGACTGGGAATGTCGCCGAAGAACCATTATCCGTAAGCACTCATCAAATCTCTTATCCTGCTGTCTGACTTCGCTTATCATTCATTCCTCTAGTCCCGCTCTCCAGGCTATCGAGCCCTTCATGACTCTGTCCGTGTCCTACATTCCTTATGGGTCATCACGGGTCAAACAGCCAGAGTTACGACGTTACCAGAATCAGACTCCTTATCTCTCATATTCGCCAGGGCAAGGGCTCGTGGCCGTAAAGTTCTCGAACGGTTCTTCCGTGCTCAGTCTTCTGAAGTCTTGGAATCGGTTGTGGAATGCTGGAATATGGCTACACAGGTTGGCACTCCAGTCATAATTGAAATCTGAACTTAATTTGTGCTAACCTGGCCTGGCTTTGTTAGGAGGGCTCCGACCCTGCTGTTGCATTCGAAATCGTTGATGCCTTGACGTCCAGCGCTCAAACAGTCGTTCATATGCTTTGTGAAAGTATTTCCTCTCGCATCTCCCCTTCCGATAAAACCAAACGAGGAGTGACGAATCCCAATCTGTACGTTCCTTTTATTTTTTTTGATGGTTTCCTAGCTGATAAATATTCAAATGTTAAGGTCAGAAGGTGTTCTCTTCTCCTTCTTGGAAGGATACTTGTGTCGCCTTGAAGGACCTTTGGCTGTGCAAGTCTGGGGAAGATGCGTGGCCCTTGCGAAGGAAGTTACTAGCAACGTTACTGCATATCGGATGCAACTGTATCCGACGCTAAGGTATGATCATTTCTTATTATCTTTATTGCCTGCTGACATTTTTGTAGATGCATCAATGTTCTGGCAGACAAGGTTACGCAAACCACTGCAACTGACGATCGCCGAACCAAGAAAGATTTGCAGGTCAGCTTCGTTGTTCCCATAAGTATCAGCAGCAAACCTTCTAATTTACTGTAGGACATATACACGAAGCTTGTTGACAACTGTATATTAATCGCGGGACGTTCATTTGACCAAGGAACTTGGATCCGCAGGACAACTGCTCTCCCTGTTAATGGTCGATCTTCTCCTATGCCACCTGGTGAGCTCATTATTCTGATATAATATAATATATTTCTAATGTGGAGCAAATACAGACCCAAATACCGAAGAAAAGAATTCGGCTGCGCAGTCTATTGAGGCTTCAGTGACCAGTTTAGGCCTAGATCTACCGGAACAGGTAAGTGTTTATTCTCATCACGTCGACGCAACTTACTGATTAATCGTTAGGTCAATACGTATCTGGCAGCAAGTGTCTTACCGAACCTGCGAAGATATTTGTTCGACAATGACAAGGTCGCCGGGGTATGCACCAATGTCGTTTATTATATAGTCACACCTGCAACGAAGTCCAAAGCAAGGTGATTATACTTTACGAATCTCGTCACTGTATTGACGATTCTTTAGCAGATCCTTGGACTTCGATGACTATATCCTTGACACATTACGAGAGTTGTCCCGGATCCCTGCCGGAGCAAGAGCATGGCGACCGCCAATCCTTGACGCGTACAATGATAATCGATTCTTTAACTCCACTCCGGAAGCGAGTCAAAAATGGCGACCGATCATTCGTGCATTCTTGGATTCGGATAGACAGGCGTTGCTAGAGATTATTGGTACGTCTAGTCTCTCGTGGTGTGGTGACCAGTCCCTGATTTCATCTCTCCAGCAAAAGTGACGGCGACAGGATCAAGCAATATATTTGCTAATAGGGAGTACGAGAATCTTTTACGGTCGTTGAATCTTCGTCGGTTGTCCTATGCAATCTTCACGGGCGAAAAGAATCAGTTCTTAACTCAGCTGCCCTCGATCCAAGAGAAACTAGTTGACGTTTTACGAAACAATAATCCAGCCCTCGTTGAGAGCGAAGTTGGTGTATCGATATAATTTTTAAATTCTACATCAACTAATGATACTATTTTATCTAGGTGTACTTGTGTTTGCGGGTTCTCTTGTGTCGGTTATCACCACATAATTTATCTAGTTTCTGGCCGGTAATACTAACTGAATTGGTACGTGTCCCATTGTACAGCCTTTCTTATTTCCTTACGCTATTGGTATATAGCTGCGGATATTCGAAGATATCTCTGTCGATCCTCCAGCAGACGGCCCAGAGAATCTTCACGTCGTTTTATCTGCCTCCAAGCTCATAGATCTTCTGCTTACATTACAAACCGAGGAATTCCAAATGTATGTCCATCCGTATGCCCAGACAGGAGTGCTGATCCAAGCGTCTCAAATAGTCATCAATGGATGTTCATCACCGATACTGTCGATGCGGTGTATCACCCCGATTCCTGGATTCCTGCAGCTTTGCTCGATCAGCTTGCTGAAATAATCTCAGACTTGCCAGCGCCTCCTTCCACAACGGTACATCTAATTTTCTCCTAATCTACTGGAGTAAAGGTTAATTTTCTTTGCCTATGCAGGAATCCGCACCTGTCTCCGCTGAAACTCCATCTCGCGATGATGGGAAGCTCGATACCGCTCTCACATATGACGACGATCCTTCCTCCCCACCAATGCGTCGTCCCTTGCTCACCCATGTTCGTCAAATTCAGAACATCCGTGACCTTGTGCCATTCTTTTCGCAAGTTAGTATTGCGTCGTATGAAGGTGTTTATCATAGTCATGGCAATGTCGACTGGAATGCGGTCGAAAGAAGTTTATTGGAGGAAATGTTTGAGGGAGGATAGTATGTTGGGCCAACGCGCAGGACTTTTCATCTTATCAGTAGGGTTTATCGTAGATTCGGCTAATTACCATCTTGTCCATGGTCTGCGAGGAATAAGGTCTAGCCAAAATGATCATAGATACCACCTCTCAAGTAATAATATACCCCTAACAGAAATGCAGCAAACACCAAATAAACATACAGTGAATCAAATCATCCTCCTTAAAAATCACCCCAATTGCGCCTGAATTTGTACTGTGAACCCATTGATCCAGGGTTGTTGAGAGGAGATTTTTCAGAGCGGGAACGAGAACGAGACTTATGATCAGTAATCCAGATCTGACCTTCATCGAAAACATAAAAGACGAATCGCTCACCTTATATGGCAAATTCTTCCTCATCTTATCCGCCGCTGACCTAGGTCGCTTGTATCCATCGCTTCCCTGGCCCCATTCATCTTTGTGACGCCCTTCTTCTGCGGCCTTTCCATACTTAATTTCGGGAGGCTGCATCTCAGGAGGAGTCTCCCTCTGGGGAAGTTTTATCTTTGGCTCTTCAAAGCCAAATGCTTTCTGATCATCGTGTGGATGAGCCACCGGCGTATGGTCTGGTGCTAGTTCTCCGGACATAGAAGACGACTCGGATTCAGCAAGTGATTCAGCGACAGGCGATCCAGCGACAGGCGACGAAGGTTCGGGCGCATGGTCGTGGACGGGATTGAGAGGTTCATCGGAGGGTACACCTTGATAGCTTCGTTCCCGAGCTTCTTCTTCAGCTTCAATGGCCGCGTGCATGGCGAAATGTTCAAAATCCTCAGGATGATTGTACGCTTCATCGGTCTGGGTCTCTGGAGTATTGTGATAGATTTCTAAAACAAATTTGGTATCTCATCGGATAGTTGATAAGTTGTGTTGCATAGTACTGACCTTCGTGGTGCAAGAAGAATTCTGGATTTGACCAATCAGCGGATATGCAATGAATCATTAAGTCAGATCCAACAGGCGTACCACTTTCGACATCGTAGTGATGACCCTCCGCACCCAGCTCTTTGAAGCTTGGCAATGCATTCAAACCTGCCTTTTCCAGCTCTTCGGGAGATATGTTCTCATCGCCATCGGTGTCGACGTTCTTCAGAACAGTATTGACTATAGTGTCTGCCTTCGCTTGATGTGCCTTGTCATCTGCGCTGAGTTTTTGGGAATACACGTGGTGTACACCATAGATAGCTTCAATCTCAGAGCGGTCCCATTGGCCGTCCCGGTTTAGATCATGAAGGTGGAAGAAGGCCTTGATGTCGAAGGAATCGCTGCAGGATAAAGTAGCAATGATTAATCGCTAGGTTCAAACAGCAGGGCTGGTTCAACTTACATATGGTGCTCCGAGGTCATCTATGCAACGATATTTCGTAAGTAACTGGAATAGGACTATGATTTTCTGGATATGTGAACCGGACATACGTGTCGTGCGGCATATTGCTCGTTTGTCTCTTCGTCCTTTCCCCCTGAAAGCAGAGTGAGGTACTTCTACATATCATGAACGAAGAAGCGTGTATACCATGATCTCCATGAGCCTGAACACCGTGAAGTATGGCTAGTAGAGGAACCCAGGCAAGCAAGTGCATCGTAGGGGCAAATCGGGAGGCTGATGGTGACGTGACAATCGTGACAATGCCACCTTAACTTCAAATTATTCCAACCACTTTCTAAAGACTTGCTGCAATTTGCTGGCGATGAAGTTCACTCCAAAACGAAGTCGCACGGACCCGTGTCTTTATGCTATTTTCCTTTTTTCTTTCTGAATGATGCTCACCTTTTTGCCACGTATAGCGCTCCAGTGCGCGAGTGTCATTTTCCCAGCGCACTACGCAGGCAAGGCTACTCATTATTCAGCTCTACATTGCACTCAACCTTATCGTCCGGCGCTCCGACAACAGTCTCCAGTGCTATCCAGTGTTCACCTCAACCCGAGAGTGGTGAATGAAATACTTAATTTAAGGTCATCATCCGTCTGGGATATTGGCAAATGATGGCATAAACTAGCCGTGAATCAGATGCCTTCATCTATTGAGGAGAGGATCGATGCCAATCTTGCCTTATACCACTCAAACTCTACCATCAAAGTCCCTCTTCTCGTAGTGCCAGACAGCAAGGCAATATGATATCGACAAGCTTGTCAGAAAGTTCCGACCGCCACAGAAAGAATCATCCCTGATCATCCTTAACCACTCTGCTACGCAGATCTCGACAGTACAGCCAATTCTAATCAACGCTAACCGAGCGAAATTTGTTACGCCAGCTGGGCTGATCTTAGCTTTCTGTTGTCTGGAGCATCTGAGAACAGTCTCTTCCCGGATCATGCGGTACGATCTCAGGCTTACCCCAGATTTCCTTTGCATGTCCCAGGGCTGACACTTATTCTACTGAATGAACTGGGGATTTCTCCCCCGCAACGCTTGGAGATGGGCTCGATGTGTAATATCAAGTGGTGGTATCATCGAGGCCTATTTTCTTAGCGAGGGTCGTGGAGGATGGGTCTCCCTTCGCCAGGCCATATGCACTGCGTTTGCCAGCTAAGTAGAGGTTCCACAACCCTAATAGGTAGGGCCGCTTGACGTGATGTTGAAATAGGATCCCGAGATACAGTTTCCGTCTGCGACATTCGGCATGTGTCCACGGCGAACCCCAAAAAGGGAATAGAAGGTAAAAATTAGGTTGTACGAAAAGTAATAAGCATTTCCAAAGGCACACATCTCTTCGCGTTCAATAAACCACAGTCTATCAGGGGCCTAGGTGAACTTGGCCATCGTTCCGAACCTTTTGGGTAGAGAGGGAAGATGAGTTTCGGAGCCGCCTTGCTCCGAAAGAATTGGTCGAAGGATATAAGGACTCAACCTCTTCGAGCGGTCATGTTCTTCATCTACCCAACCTCATCATCTCTGCGTTCCATGACGTTCACTATCGTCGACTCTATTTCTCGACCTCGTTCTGGCAGCTTCATCTTCGATCCATTAGCGCCCTTCGGTCCATCCACTGCATCCCAGAATTTCTATGAGGGATCCCAGTTCAAACCATTGCGTCTTGGAGGACATCCTTGGGTTCGTGCGTATGTGAGGGGCACTCCCGAAAACCAAACCGCACCTCGACTCTCCTTCCTCACTCAGTACACCTACATGTATGGCACTGACTCGTTCGCCTCCGACGATTCTGGTGCAACCCCTGTCACAGAAGTCCCGCCAAAATCGATTTCGTTGGATGGAGAAAGGGAATATTCGCATGACTCAGATTCAGATGAATCCGATGAAGGTCTAGTGACTCCACGAGAAGGAACAATGCGACCAAATACCCCCTCTGACTCATCCCCTTTACCTTCCCCGGCTGCCATCACGAGCCCATCCACAATTTACCATAACCAAGCATCTGATGCAAACCATCCCGCCCCTCTTTCCGAGGCGAAGTCCAAGGGTGTCATTTCCAGTCCAAATGCAGCCGGATTAATGGAATCTTCACGGCCCCT
>Ga0157379_10001208_pt1 | contig 20991 bp, 21 predicted proteins | sample S25metaG_FD_121802 | JGI IMG/M metagenome (GOLD analysis project Ga0157379, IMG submission 121802) | Switchgrass rhizosphere microbial communities from Kellogg Biological Station, Michigan, USA - S2-5 metaG | ecosystem: Host-associated > Plants > Roots > Rhizosphere > Soil | place: USA... | reverse complement strand
TAACTTCTTACTGACAATGTGTCTATGTTGTACAGTGTTATTGTCCTGGACGAGATCGACCACTTGACCGCTAGTTCTATTACCATGGAGCAAGTCTTTGCGCTCGCTGCTACCCACAAGATCCGCTCACACTTACGTATCATTGGCATTTCAAACACCCATACCCTTACCCATTCCAAGCCATCGGAAAGCACGCTCACTCTCCACTTTGAACCCTATACTTCTAGCCAGATGAAGGCTATCTTGATGGCGCGACTCAGTGTACTTTCCTCAAACGATCCGACCGCGAACAAGATATTCCCGCTGCCTACCATATCGCTTCTGAGCATGAAAATCGCTGGTCGAACTGGAGATATTCGTACCGTTTTCTCTGTGGCGCGTCGTGCCCTGGACGCCGCGGTTGCGGCCGCAGGGCCCTCGTCATCCATCAGTGTAACTCCCGCCCACATTATTGCTGCTCTCAAGGCGTCGAATGCAACCATTGGCAATGCAGAGAAGAATGGTTCTGAGACTGTCTCGCGTGTTCGCAATCTCGGTCTTCAACACCGCTTCGTCCTGGCCTCTCTTCTTTTAGCGACCAAACGCATTATAGCTGGTCTACCTCTTACCGGAATTGTCACCTCTCCCATCAAACTCAAACAGACTTCCAGCGGCACTTGTGATTCTGCACCCAGTGTTGACTTCACGGCACTCCATGGATACTATTGCACCATTTTGACTCGTGGGGCAAATGCCGCCTTTTCCGCTGTCAATCGGACCGAGTTTGCTGATTTGGTGAACATATTGGAAGGAAATGGCCTCGTGCAGATATCTCAGTCCCGCGGAAAAATCAAGAGTGCCGTTGTCAAAGGAAAAGGCATACAGGTTGTATGCATTGCAAGTGGCGTCAGAGAAGAGGAACTTGTTAGAGGCCTGACGGGTACTTCCGATGCTGATCATGGACCTCTCGACGTCAAGGAGGAAGAAGTCAGGCACCTTTGGGAGAAGGAGCTGGCTAGATTAGGTCGCGAGACTAACATCAGGGACGCAAAACCGATCAAAGCCGACTTTGAAGATGCCGAAGAAGACTAGAAGCATGGTCCTCTCATTTCGCTTTTTTACCAAAGGCTCCCCGAATCACTAGAAGGCCACCCAATTGTCGTATAGGTCTCACCCTCGTCTTAATTATACTACTATGGTATCATTTATTCCTTCCTCGTTTCCATTCCGTATGCACTTCCATTCCTATTCCACTCCAAACCCAAATACAACATCGCATCCTATGCATTATGCTCTCCTATGCCGCAGCTCATTTTTCTTTCCTTTACCCTGGATTGATCTGTATACCTCGTCAATGTACTTTATCCTGTAATTCCTAGAATTAAATGAAATGGGGATTTTTTGTCTTGAAATTACGTCAGCCGACCACGTTGATCGCTTAATTCCCTAGAAGACCATTACAAAGTAGTTATATTGAGAATGAACGATGGGTTAAGGGGATTACTCTGGTTCAATTCGAGGCATAACAGGTGCTTGAGTGGAATCTATTCCAGGAAAGAATTGCACATGTGGGTGGAACAAAAAGGAGATCAGCAGGTCCTTCAGGTCTTCGAGGAAGCCAGTGAAACACATCGCGATCACGAATTAACTTTCCTTCCCGCTTCCTTATTGCTGTGCCGCCTAGGACATCCTTACCATTGAGGATCCTCCTATTTTAGCCTCCAATTCTCTGCGACCAATCATACATGATATGACCAAATCTGAACGTAAGCAGTCGCCGAATCTACGAATAAAATATCTGACCTTGGCAACCTGAAGAATATTCCACAACTATGTAGCCGAGTTGAACATTCCGACCCCGGACTGTTCCTCAATATTCCAGAATTTATATTTATATTGGTTGATTCACCCCTTCAGGATTAAGGTTCTCAGGCTGCAGACCTTACATCTTCTGGCCTCGAAACCGCTAAGTACCATACTATGGCGCTCAGCATTCTTTAATGAGACGAAGATGTGGTGGTAAATTCCGAAGGTTGAATTTCTGTCCACAATGCTCTAATTCTATATGGGCAATACGCATGGGTTCACCTTGCAAAATTAATCGAATTTGAGGGTAAAAATCCCTGCGCTTGTTCTGCCGTATACAATCTCGCCACTTCCATAGAGTCCACCGGGCATACCTAGATGTTCTAGCCCTATATCAATTCATGTGAACCAAATAGCATTACCAGGCATGAAATTTCTATTGATGCTACTGATGCGATGGCTTGACTCTCTTCTTCTGTGCTTATCAAACGAGTTAGTATTCTCCCTGCGATTACAACAACAGACCCCTGTACAAGGAATGAGATTTGTGGGAACTCCCGACCAAAAGACGCAAATGGATAGGACACGTAACGTTGAAACATGTCATTGCTATTCTGCGAACTAGGAAGATATACATGGACTAGCATTCGGTTGTATCTTCAAGATTCTGAAAAGGCCGGCCTTAATTATGATCATAACCACGGTTATCACCCAATTTCCGTTCAGCATGTCCGAGCAAGTCGTAATCTTAAGTTGCACTCCTTCGCAGCAATGGAGGAGTTCTGGGTATATAATTAGTGTTGAGGTAGGAGAGCCGGGATAGCGAGGATCTTCCCAGCTCCATTTAGCTATGTCTATGCCATTCCTCTCCATGGCTGTCAACACCCGACATATTTTACTGATTGACAACATCAGCCTGTTTCTCTGGTTTAATATTGTGAATCTAGAAACCCTAACGGTGATCGCAGATTCAGAGTTAATGTGCCTCTTAATGCCGTGAACGTTCCTTCACCTAAGAGCCTTTCTTCTCAAAATTATTAATTATATTGGTAGAGTTCGTCTACGAATTTAGTCGGTACCCTGTTTAAGAACAAGAGCTGTCAGTTGCGGATTACGGAGTATCTACAAATTAACTCACGAATTCGGTAGCACCGTGGCTTCAGCGACTTTAAAGAACCCATACTTTCAGAAAGAAGTGAAATCCCGTGACAGTAAGGCATCAGGATCCGGACGGTCAAAGGAAGTATCCAATCACAGGTGCCTGTTTGGACATCCGTAAACAGTTCCCTTCTGAAACTACACTTGGAATAGTTGGAAAATAATTACTTACATATTCACCTAACATCAGCGAGCAGAGGATACATATATCGTGGTCTTATTTCCATTCATTGGATACTTGGATGAAGGCTCAACGAGCTTCAGGGGGAGCTGTACATCCGACAGAGGAAGGGAGTGACGGACCGCCAGCCCGCCGGACCTTGCTTTTCTTTGCATACTTACCATCTGCATGGGAAGATAACAGATAGCATTGGCGAGTAATGAAGAAGCCGCCCGGAACAATCTGATAAGAGTAAGCAAGTGAAAGTGTCCAACCATAAAGACTCTCAGCGATATCCTGGAAATCCACCCTGGGTATGCTAATCCCTATAGAGAAGGTCCAACAAGGAGAGAGTAGACGGACCTCTGCACCGCCAGGGCTCTGACACCTGTTCCTTTGAGTGATAGTTACCGAATAACCAGAAGTAATCCTGAGGGAATGAGGAATGACAGATGGTGAAATAGAGCGGAATATCATGTAGCCCTCCGGAAAAGACTGGTGGTGAGAGAGCACCTGCTAATTAGATTTATTAAAGTAAGATTTTATCCCTCCTTCCTAAGTTTGACAGGGGAGGGGAAGCAAAATGAAACGCCTGAAAAAGACAAAGATCAGTGCGGACATAGTCCCACATAACATCCGTAATCCGAGATTAGATTGAGTTCAGTCGATTCAATAGGTATGTCATATCGAACTTATAAGAGGATAGATCACGGAAGACAGACGGAGTTTACGGAGTTTCGAATTGATCCTGATTCGGCAACATTCTTCTGGACCGACTCAACTCATGGACAGTGTTGGGAAGGCCGACCTTATCCGCTGACATGTTCTGATAATCTTCTGGACATTTCTTAGGCACCTTCTGATTGTGGATATATTTCGACCGCAGTTGCGCATTCTGCAGCGATAACAGCCAAAACCTCATAGAATTCAGCCTTTGGTCACTATCATCTCGGCAAAAGGTGAATAGGTCGTGCCAGGTTCCTACCATCCAGGATATATAAACTTACCCTTGGCGTGTTCAAAGATCAGGTTATGTGAGGATATGGACACAAGCAGCTCCTACATTCCTGTCCGTATCACCGAGATGCCGCTTCGTCTCCTCTGCGATAATCCTGTGCACGTGTATAATGTGATTCCAATGATTCTCACTTCCTCACCCCCACTCCTTCTGGAAGTGCATGTGAATGGGGAACGGACCGTCGGTCTATCTTCCGACGCAGAAGGTAGCAGTTACACTGATACCCTAGGGCCATTCTTCATATAGTAGTCAGCCGACAGGAAGTCTGGACGGCAACCACTCGCAATAAAAGAGTCAGACGGCGACTCCATTGTGAAACCGGTTTTCTCTTTAAACACTATGACTTTTGCTTCTCCAAGTGCGGTGACCCTGTCGAACCCTGTTGTCGCCAGTCTATTTACGCATCCTGGTCAAAGTTACGCCTGCGTTGGTGTTCTTTTTCTCACCGCAGTGGTCTTCTATGCGACTTTAGGCCGACATAAATATGTAGGTTCCATAGACTTTGTCTTTAGAAGTTATATCTGATTTAATGTAAAGGACCAAATCCCCGCCATAGGGGCCGTCGACATCGTCTCTGTTTGGTCCCAAGCTGCAAAATTTCGTAAGGATGCGAGCCATTGGCTAGAAGACGGTTATAAAAAGGTAGGATAAGGCGAAGGCGGTTTTAAGCCTACTCACCGCAATTCCTCTTAGTACAAATCACACATCTTCCGCATCCCCCAGGGTGGTCGGTGGCATGTTATTGTGACTGGCGATAAACTTGTAGAAGAACTTAGAAGAGCTCCGGAGGACACTTTAAATATCACTGCCGCTTTTGATGAGGTATTATTTCATAATTCCAGCCATGACGGCAGCTGAAGTGGCATTAGATTCTCGGCGGGGGATCCTTAATTGGAGAAACTATCTTGAAGAATCGTTATCACGTACCAATCATTCGCAATCAGCTTACGCGAAACCTAAGTAATTTATTCAATGATATCAGGGAGGAAGTTGTTTTATCAATCGAAGAAAATATTCCACTTACGGAAGGTAGGTTGGCATACATCGATCCTGTCTGAGTGCTCATGATTCCTTCAGAATGGACAAGTATACATGCATACGCCATTGTCGCTCAAATTATCTCTCGGACATCAAATCGCTTATTTGTAGGGGCACCGCTTTGTGAGTTTGGTCTTAGGAGGCATCGGTTCGTAGTAACTCCCTTTCAGGTCGTGACCCAGAATACATGGCTATAAACATTAACCATACCCTGCTGGTGGGAGAAGGTATGCGCGTGATACAATACGTTCCGAATCTCCTAAGACCGTAAGAAGATTATCACTCTATGCCTACATTAACTAACGTTCCGCAGTCTTGCTGTTCGATATCTGACAGGCGTCTCGAAATGCATTCAAGAAGCAGTTAATCACTTGCGCCCAATCATCGAAGAACGACAACATAAGATAGACGAGTATGGTACAGACTACCCTGATAAACCTGTGGGCTTCATCCATTGATTGTCTATAACTCATGCTCATCATACACCAGAATGACTTCCTTTCCTGGTTGATGGATGAAGCGAAGGGAGAAGAGCGTTCACCAGAACATCTTACCAATCGCATCCTTCATATCAACTTTGCGTCCATTCATACAAGCTCAATGGTATGCTCTTTGTGCTGCAGCTACCTTCGCACTCAAAAAATTCTTCAGAGCTTTACTCACGCTTTGTATGAACTGGCCTCCCAGCCACGTTACCTCCAGCCTCTGCGAGAAGAAGTCGAAGCGATCATAGAGACCGAAGGGTGGACAAAATCATCCGTGTCAAAAATGCGGAAGCTGGATAGTTTCTTGAAAGAGAGTCAACGGTACAACGGTATTAGTCTAGGTGAGCATTCAGACTCCTATGGATTTATGTTTCTTAATGTTCTTCAGTATCGATTCAAAGGAAAGCTCTGAAAGATTACACCTTTTCTGATGGAACACATGTGCCAAAGGGTGTTATGGTTTCGGCTGCAGCATATCCGCGCCATCATGATGATGAAGTATATGCCAATGCCGCTTCTTTCGATCCTTTCCGATTCAGTAGGTTACGGACTCAGGAAGGATTGAGTACCACAAATCAGCTTGTCAACACTAACGCGGATTACCTCTCCTTTGGACACGGCAGTCATGCTTGGTGAGCAGTTAATTAGGGTGAATAATAAGTTGGAACTAATTCATGGATCGGTAGTCCGGGACGTTTCTTTGTTGCCAATGAGATGAAGCTAATGATGGCTCATCTGATTCTGAATTACGACATTAAGATGGAAAAGGAAGGCCAAAAACCTCTGAGCTTTAGGTCTGGATTTTCCATCTTTCCCGATACGAAGGCCAATGTCTTATTCAGACGTCGTCGAAACTAAAGATTCTCTCGTATAATATATCAGACGGAATTTATCGAAGGAAAGTATATATCTCAAGCAGTGGTAACGGTTCGGAGGAGGAAAATCAATAACGACCAAAGAATATCTTTATTTCTATCTGTTCCTTTTTTGTCTTCTTCCTATGCCGTTATGACTATCGTTTTAAGAATGACGGGAAGAAATAGCCGCGGAACTGGGCGTATTCAGTGTAATTATTTGTAACATTTTGTAACAATTTCCATAGTACTTTGTACACGCCTCTGTGAATAAGACTCATCACTCTTACTAAGTATACATACAAACAAACGTGGAAGTTCCCCGCACGAAGAAGTATGAGAAGATATCTCCGCCACCCAGCCGAGAGGCTGGGAGTTTTATTAACCGATCTCTTTCCATAACTTTCCTCTCGGACCGACAGCATCCCTGGTTGGAGGAAGCATAAATTTAAAGATAAATCAAGAATCCAGGTATCGTGTGGATAAATCTTTATCTCTGCTTCTTATAGAGCTTTGCGAATTCCGAGAGATCGGGGACCTTGCCACAATGATACTGGACGTTGAATGGATTTCATCCAACCTTTTAGATCACTGGAAAGTACGTAACGTCAACAAACCACTTATGTTTGACACGGGTCTTGCTTTAACCTTCGACAAATCTCGAGAACTGCCCACATTGATTGGAGAACTATTCTTTCCTCCGACGTAGGCTCTCTCAATTTTAGACTCCCTAGTGTCGGACTGTGGAAGAGAAGAATTCTCTGTGGCAATATCTCGTGACAAAACCTGCTAGTGGATATAATGGACAGGTGATACAACTCATTCCCTCATGGCGTTCTTGACGAGGAACACCACGGATGGTCCTCTGGTTTCAACCTTTTCTGGTTTGGATGCATCAGCATATGCGTGGGCGGGAATTTTACTACTAGCCACTATCATTCTCAGGTCTTATCTGTACAGTCGTAAATTTGTAAGTTGGACCTTCTGAAGTAGGGCACTGCTTATTCATTTCTCTACAGGATCATATCCCCGTATTTGGATCTTCCAATAGTCTCTCCTCCTTGATTCAGGCAACTCGTTTTACAAAAGAGGGAAAAGACTGGTTGGTTAGGGGTTATTCCAAGGTGAGTTTCATTTACCCACCTGTTTGCACTATTTCTCAGGCTAGAATATTACAGTACAAATCTCGAATATTTCGCCTTCCGCAAATAGGAAGATGGCACATTATCGTTACTGGCGATAAACTCGTAGATGAGTATCGAAAAGTACCAGATGGGATCTTCTCCGTCGCGGTTGCCTTTGAAGAGGTACCCATTTCAAATTAACCTTAGTGAATTTGATCCACAAAAAAATACAGACCTTTCAAGGAAGGTATCTTTTAGGCCCGACTATAACTTCCAACAGATACCATGTAGCTGTCATTCGAAACCAGCTTACGAGGAATATGGGCCTTTTATTCAATGATCTGCGGCAAGAGGCGATATCAGCAATAGAAGATAATATTCCTATCAAAGATGGTGTGTAGTAGTTAAGTAAGCTGGCTGATGCACTAATCAACATCAATGTGTGGCTTGTAGACTGGATTGGCGTAACTGCTTATCCCGCAGTCTTACAAATTGTTGCTCGTGTCGCTAACCGGATGTTCGTTGGATTGCCTGTTTGTGAGTTTTCAGAATATTCGAGGAGTACTAGAAGTGTAAAATTATTCATTATAAAGGTCGAGACCCGGATTATCTCTCTATCAATATCAGACATACTTTGGAAGTGACAGACGGAGCTTTCCTCTTACTCTTTTTCCCAGAATTCCTAAAACCGTACCTACTCTATCATTTATTCTCTGCTATTGACCACTGAATCTTGCTCACAAGTCTTGCTGCACAATATCTAACGAAGGCTCCAAAATCTGTGGCAAGGGCTCTTGGACATCTCAGGCCAATTATTGAAGAGAGGCAAAGAAAGATTGACGAGTATGGCCACGATTATCCTGACAAGCCTGTAAGCTCTCGCTTTACTGGCCCCCATTTTTCGATGTAATTTTTTTCGAAGTCGGACTTCCTCTCTTGGCTCATGGACGAAGCCCAAGGTGAAGAACGCAAACCCGAGCGACTTGTGAACCGAATAGTACATGTCAATTTTGCCGCAGTACATACGACATCTACTGTGAGCCCTCGTGCCTCACCTATAGAATGTTTCTTTACTGATACCCTTTTCAATAGAGCTTTACTCTTGCACTGTATCATCTTGCTGCTCAACCAGAATTTATTCAGCCACTTCGCGAAGAGGTGGAGGGTGTCGTAGACAAAGAAGGCTGGTCGAAGGCATCCGTATCGAAGATGAAGAAATTAGACAGTTTTCTAAAGGAGAGTCAACGCTTTAATGGCATTGCATCGAGTTCGTACTCACACGGGGCTGCCTTACAATTGGGACTGACATCAATTCACCCCTTTAGTTGCCATAACCCGCAAAGCCCTCAATGATTATACGTTCTCTGATGGAACCTTCATCCCCAAGGGAGCCACTCTCTCGGCTGCTTCATTCCCTCGCCATCACGATGACGAGGTTTATGAGAATGCAGAAGTATTTGACCCATTCCGCTTCAGTAAAATACGGGAAAAAGAGGGGCTAAGCACTTCAAATCAATTGGTTAACACTAATCCAAGTTATATATCATTTGGACACGGGAGCCATGCTTGGTACGTCGAACATCTGAGAGTAACCCAACTGAGACGATTGAATTTCTTGGCCTTCATTTAGTCCAGGACGCTTTTTCGTGGCCAACGAAATGAAGGTTATATTGGCCCATCTTGTGCTGAACTACGATATTAAGATGGAAAACGAAGGAATTATTCCCAACAGGATATGGAGGGGGTTTACAATCATTCCAAATCCAACCGCAAAGATCTTGTTCAAAAAGCGCCAGACCTAACATATTGATTCTTCAAGGATCTGAATTCCTCCATCTCCTCTTGTATACTAAGGTTCTGGAATAAATTGTCCACAGATTCCTTTGTAAGCAACCGAAAGCGAACAAATCCGGTGTGATAAATGAAAAGAATAAAATTCCTTGGTTAAATAGAGGCCGACTAAAAAATTGTGTCTCCAGTTGGATCATTCTCCCTCTGCATCAGAAAGTGTGACAGGGGACATAAAATATAGAGATTATACAAGGTACCTAGCGGTATATAGTGGTCATATCGCTCCATATCACTCCATATCGCTCCATATTTTATGTCCGCCATCAATAGTTCCCCTAGACTGAGCGCTTAGCAACTCTGGACAATATTGTTGCTATATAGACTAGCTATTTTGTGCACATTTTGTTGATGGCCCCTCCCTCCCTCCTTCAAAAGGTATTGTTTTAGGCTATAAACCATTTTAATTCTCCATATTATTGTTATCTCACAATGGCGAGTAGCCTATGGATTTGATGTTAAAGTGAATGAGAAAGACACCGTAAATCATGTGGCAGGCTTTGGCCTCCTCTGCACCAAAAAAGGCAAAATACAGAGAATTACCATCAAATGAGACACCTCATGGACCTTTCCAAGTTACCACGTCACAGCAATATAAGACTTTTGTATATTACGCTGAGATGTTTCATTCTTGTTTTCAGAATTTTACGTGCCTCTGTCGAAGTTGTAGGGGGGTACAAATTCGCACCAGAAAAACGCCAAAAACCACACAGTGACACACCTGTGATATGGCTGAACTCAAGCACAAGAAATTCGAAATTTTTTTTTTCAAGTGGAACAATGGTATACTAAAGATATGTATTGTAACATAATATCAAGAAGAAATGTGTGCTCACGGCGGGAGCGGGTTAGCTCTTCATCTTGGCATCGTGACTGGGGCCTGCTCCTCCACAGGTATGCTGCTCCTTGAAGGTCGATCTCGGCATATTCAACACATTTTATGTGTCCCAATGATAGATTAATATTCGGCGAGCGATCCCTGACCTAATTCAACCCACAATCATAGTCGAGATGCCGCCGCTGTTGTAGCAGGTCTGAACAATGGTTCTCAAGTGGCAGTTGCACCCCTCATCCATCCACTACATTACCTACATTACAGGTAGGACTTTCCATTCAAAGAACATGGGAGGTGTACCTAATATGTTATATAAGAATTTTTATGACATCATCGTAACAATTGCGGAAGTTAAATGGACCGTGTGTCACTGGGTGGTATTGTGTCATTTGACGGTAATTCACTGTTCAGAGGTGGTCAAGAAACTTTAGAGTTGTTTATTTTCTGTCCGAAATATACTACTCCCGAGTCTATAAGCACTTCCTCTATCCTACGACGCTCTTAGAAAGGAGATCCTGAACATGTTACGTGTTCTTCCAGCTTCTCTGGTAGCCCCTATACAGACCACTGTGGTGTGTAGGGGATTGAACTATCACATGAACGATCTATCCATGCCCAGTAAATTTGTTGGATATATCGCAAGGTGCTTGTAAATCTTCCTCATCATTATAAACCATTTTGTGCGTGAATTTAAGATCTGGTACGTCCCGGCCTTTAACGTTATCAGGATTCCCTTAGATACTTCTGGAAGACTGCATACAAATGCCTTCTCTCCAATCTCACTCGCTAATCGCTGTTACGGAGATTACGGGTTTCATTGCCACCGGGCCATGTCGCATTGTTATGCCTTCGAGAAGGTCATCGTATCCATGGTACCATTCGTCGCTCCGGTCTGCGAAGGCAGAAATAATTCGAACGGCCTTCATGGAACAAGGGCCTTGACCGCAACGTCATGGAGCAAAATCTTGAATCCATCCCCCTTGAGAACGACGACAACCTGTTTTTTTGAAGAAATATGGCACCTGCTCTTCAAGGATGCCGTACACATCACGTATGCCGTCGATCGAAAGCAACTTCAACCTCGCCCTCATCTACAAGGCAGTGAGCGGAACGATTGCGATGCTCAAGATCTTGGCTGGAACACGCAACATTAAGCGCTTCGTTTTAACGTTCAGCCAGATCCTCACTTTATGCCTCCTGGTAGAAAAAAGACACTCCTGTCACTGTCGAGGACTGGAACAATGACGCGGTTCGTGTCGTCTACGACAGAGTCTGTCAAAAAATATCCGTGGGTCAAGCATTCCCCTCCACTTACTCCTTATGCTGCAAAGTATTAGTTGAGAAGGTTGCATTCAGATCTGTTAAGAAGGAAAAGGTGCGCACCGATTATGATCGCCTTTCATGTTCCTAATATCTTTATAGTCACATTTCGATTTCGTCTCGGCCCTTCCTGTAACTATGTTTGGCCTGGTGCTTTTCGGCAAACCACCCCTTACTCCTAGCGTCGTTACTTCTACATTGAATACTGATATCTGGTTCAGAACCCTAATCTTGCCTCGTAAGTCAACCAGTTTATCGTCAAAATAAGGAATACATCGCTCACTGCGAATAGAATGGATGGTAGACGTCCACAACGTGGCCAAGATGCATTAGAGGCCTTCAATTCCAAAACTTCTCAGAGCCATAGCTGGATCTAGCTATGGTTTTATGGATTGTTTGTGGTAAGCGAAAAAGCTACTCGCGAGTAGCTTTTTGAACCATCCAGTGATAAGCACAAGCAACTCTGGGAAACCATATCTTCGCGATTATCAATCAAAATGAATACAAATGTCCTCATTTAAGAGGGGATGCGTGACAATTCGTTAGGATTTTCTTGACCACTCAACAGCACCCCGTTTGCAACAATCTGCTGCTGATTCAACCTGACTTTATTTTAGAGAATCCACCATCCATAATTGGATCATCTGGCGGGTTTGGGGACCGAAGAAACCTATTAACCGGGTCTTTTCAGTCATACAATGGCAGAAATGCGACTGTTCGACTAAACCTGGTGTTTGCCGCTCTCCAAAATTATCCTAATGTAATTCCAGAAGATTGGGAAGGTAGGGTGCGGATAAGTAGAAATGGGATATTGGTGAAGCAACTCCCCTAATGGGAGACTGGATTCTTTGGAAGATAGCATTCTTTTCACTACGGCTTCTTCACTGGCAAGGCTTGATTCCTCTGGTTCAATCTTCACAATATTTTGTTTTAAAGGTACTTAGCTATAAGTCGACCGCAAAACCTTATTTTTCCGACTGTGATATTTGATACCCGCTAAATGATCCTTTAATAGATAGAGGAATTAAGCTCTAGACAGACTTACCACTACAAGGTGCGAGATAGTTAGTGCGCCGGCGCTTATCGCTTGACGGTCCGTGACTGGTGTGATTGCCTGATTCCTTTTGTTTCCTCCTTTCCGTCAGCTCTCATCCAGATTTCCTACAACGAATACGTCGCGCGAACCTTGAATACTGTGGATTTTTTTCCTTTTACAAGTCGGTATCATGTTATCTACAGCAAGACCCCTACGCATCTACAGATTTCACACCAAAGACTCAAGTTGTGTGCACCTTCTCAGAGGAGCGTTCAGGCGACGACAATTCGGTATGCAATGCCTGGATAAACGAGATGGTTCCTATGCCGATTGAATTAATTCCATAAGCTTCCAAACCTTCCGAAAGCCCGCTTGCTTTCGCCTTCGATATTGTCAGTAGCACATTGCTATCGTAAATTATAAGCTATATGTAACTTATTTTAGGACGGGGTTCTTCTTCAAGGATCGCATGCCCTTCCCGCGGCTCAACGTGTTTTAAAGATTTTAGATGGTCATAATTCAGCCCGATTGTATGTGAAAATCCGCCCCCTTTCTTTTGTCGATTCCTGAAACTATCGATTAGGAAAATACCCTATATCATGGTATGCCTAAATTATCTGAACGTTCCATTTTAAAATCTAATATTTTAGTACAGATAACAAATGGGGGTGGCTATACCGAAGAGAAACGTTGCCAAAAACTATCAACACAACTAGGCGTCGAGGCTGGTATTGTTGATAACATTCAGTGTCTACACCTATTTATATTCTCTAGATCGCAACCTCTCAACTCATCCAAGCGCACACTGTTTTAAAGGAGCTAGCGGCGAAAAACTCAAACGATGCAGTACTTGTCCTTGGAGGAGTTAAGGATTGCGTTCGAAAGCTCGCCGAGACGTAATTCTTTCCTAGCTTGAATTTACTTAAGACTTTTTCACTAATGACGTTTTAGATATGGTTTCAAGAATGTATATATACCATCGGATATCCTTGCATGGAACCCACAGTAAGTACCATTTGCATCGACGAAGCAATCCTACACTCTTCATTTGAGTATATGGCCATTCTACACACTATCGGAAGAGGAGCTGGCTACCGTGAAGGTATGCTTTGCTTCGGTTGTTTACTTTGGTCCTTGCCTAAAGCAAATTTTCAAGAAAGCGGATTTCTCCAAAACACCCATCTCTTCGATAATGGTATTCCATGACCCTCGTAATTGGTCCATGGATATTCAAATTATGGTGGATATCCTACGCTCGAGAACTCGGTGTGCGGGAACACCATACGGCCCTTTGAACCAGCCTGAGAACCATGTAGAATTGATATTCTGCAACCCTGATCTTCTGTGGAGAGGTGCATTAGAGCAACCTCGCCTTGGTCAAGGAGCATTCATAGATGCGTTCCAAGCCGTATACAAGGTACATGTTTAATACTTCATTTTCTATATTTTCTTCCAATGCCTTGTAGTCACTGACAGGAAGTATCTATCCGTTTATACAATATGGAAAGCCTTACGAAGCGACCTACCGCTTCGCTGAACGTATGCTTAAGGAGCGAGTTGCTGAACTACAGAATCTGAGCGCTGGAGAAGTGCAACTTCCTAAGGTGTAAGTCGATGCTATTATCATTTTCTGCCTCCACTGACTTGGCATTCTAGTTACATGGTTGGCGGTATGAAATATCTACCCTGTCTTATCTGACCGCTTACTGATGAGAAATATGATTAGATAACCCAGCTTCAGGTGAGTCTATGCCTAATGCTATCTTGCAATTAATCATTGACAAGTACTCTCAGATATAGCAGGTGAATGTATTGCGACGTAATCAGATATTTTATTGACACCGTTCCGTAGGCGCGAACGCTGCCAATTGGTCCTCGATTTTGGTTCATACTGGCGTACATGATCCTGAAGCTGGTTCACCTGCCCATACTCCTACACATGAAGCAGTAGATGTAGAGCATGCTGTGAAATGGGCTTTGAAGCGACATGGCATAGATATTTGATCTCCTCTAATGGAAAGGTTCCTCAGCAGCTTGAAGCACTCAGATTTCTTCTATTATCAATATCCACCGTTCTGGCCATGATTCTCTCCGAATAGAAATTACGTTTATCCAGGGGTCTCAATTTAGGTCGCCAGCAGTTAGTCCGAAGCTTCTAGATGCACAGATGTACGTACTCTCAACATCAAAGCTGAACTGCTTTCGTCCTGGTAAAATTCGATGAAACTTCTACTGCTTAATAGCGTTCCGTACCATTTTGTATGGTGCGTGGGACTTCCGACGGGCCGTCATCAGGTCAACACACTGATAGAAAATTACTCCTCAGTTTATTGTGTTTATTTTTTCCCTGTACGTTTCTTCGAGACTGTTGGAGAAGATCTTCGTCATCGTAAGATATGATATGACATCTTTCACTAATGCATCTCCATCTTTTGCTGTCTTACATCTTGTGACCACCTTCACCCTCGTTCTTCTATTCATTACACTACGTTCTCCACTTCGTTGCCACCACTGACTATTTATTACATGGCATTCTACACCGTCAAATGATCCACGGCGATTCCAGCCGGGCCTGTCAGACATACCTCCCAGCATCATGTGGGATATGCCCTCCGTGTGGGCATGCCCACAACAATGCGAGAGCTTAGCGCTCGTAGTTTGATCGACCGTTGCTTGCCTCCCTTTCCTTCGTTATATTTTAAATGCTGTCCCTTGTATAATATAACCGTATCAAAGTAAGCAACTATCTTAAGAGAACCACCGGCATAAGGGAGAGGGAACAAAATGAAAAAAAAAAAAAAACGATTGGATTCCAATATTAGTACCACCAGCATCAGGAAACCTGACACAAGCTACGGAAGCTAGCCGGAGCTACGCGGAGCTATGTAGCTCACATAGCTCCGGCTAGTTCGGCTAGCGTTGATAGCTCTTGCCAGGTTTCCTGATGAGGCACCTATTGCCTTGGGGGATGTTGGCTGGAAATTGATGTGTAACATATCAAAACCTATCATTGGGACATTATCAGACGCAACATGCTGTCAGGGAAGGAGTGTCTGTATTTAGACCACCTACAAAGCCGAAGCGATTCGTGTCATATCCTTTACCCCACGCAACATGAAGGTGATAGACGTATTTGGTGTTGTGATTTACCAGCTGCACGTTCGTCATCATTTCTTTGTGCATATTCATCATGGGTCTTCCACTTTTTTCGATTGCTTATACTCTTGCCGAGAAGGATTCAATAACTAACTGAACTACTTCTGCTTCTTTTCTTCCTACGGACCGTTTACTCAGTGATCCTTCCCCGTGATCGATCTCGGACTCCATCGACGACTTCTACAGGATAAACCTTGGACGTATGACTGTTTTGTTTGTAACACTTTTCGACGTTCCTTTTTAGGAATTCCTTCGACGGGTATATAATGTGAGTTCTTTGTCTTGTCCACAGCAGTGTTCTTTCTTGGACAAGCACGATGCTTCAGGCAATATTTGCTGCTGCCGCTATCTCGATACCAGCGGTAAACGCGTTTACATACTCGTTCCCCGACTGCTCAAGCCCCCCACTCAAAGGAAATGCTGTCTGTGATACCACTAAGGATCCCCTCACCCGTGCAAAGTCCTTGGTTGGGATGTTCACAACGGATGAACTCACGGCGAATACCGTCAATCTATCACCTGGCATTCCTCGCCTTGGTCTTCCCAGTTACCAGTGGTGGTCGGAAGCACTTGTACGTCCGATTTGTCTGTAACATTTGAGCATGAATTAACCTTCATTTCAGCATGGAGTTGCAGGGAGCCCTGGCGTTTTTTTTGCTGCCTCAGGAAACTTCAGTTACGCAACTTCCTTCCCTCAGCCGATCCTTATGGGCGCCGCTTTTAACGATCCTCTCATCAAAGAAGCTGCAACCATAATAAGCACAGAGGCGCGGGCTTTCAATAATTTTGGAAGGGTAAGTGATGGGCTGTTAAATTTTTGCTGCTTCTCATTTTCCCATTTTTAAAGGCTGGATTAGATTTCTTTACCCCCAATATCAATCCCTTCAGAGATCCTCGTTGGGGACGTGGTCAAGAAACTCCAGGGGAAGACCCTTTCCACATCTCTCGCTACGTCTTTAACCTCATAGACGGTCTCCAAGGTGGAATAGACCCCAAGCCGTTTTTCAAAGTTGGTGCCGATTGCAAGCACTACGCTGCATATGATCTTGAAAACTGGCAAGGAAATATCCGTACCGCGTTCGATGCCAAAGTAACCAGCCAGGATCTCAGCGAATTCTATCTCCCTCCATTCCAGAGCTGTGTTAGAGACGCGAAAGTCGCGTCTGTAATGTGCAGCTATAATGCTGTGAACGGTGTCCCATCTTGCGCCAACAGTTATTTACTGCAATCTATTCTCCGAGACTCGTGGGGATTCGACGATACTCGATGGGTCACTTCTGATTGCGATGCTGTTGACAATATCATTAATGGGCACAATTTTACCGCGACGCTCCCAGAAGCAGCTGCAGCAGCTTTGAAAGCTGGCACAGATGTAGATTGTGGAAACACTTACGCTCAACAACTTCCTGCAGCGCTCAATCAATCACTGATCACAGTGGAAGACTTACAACGAGCACTGACTCGGCAATACGCATCTCTTGTCCGGTGAGTAGACTTTATCAGACTAAACTTTCTATTTATTTCATTTTCTAGACTCGGATACTTTGACCCACCAGCTGCGCAGCCGTTCCGACAACTCGATTTTTCCAATGTCAATACGCCTGAGGCACAGCAACTTGCATACCAGGCAGCGGTGGAAGGCATCGTACTACTCAAAAATGATGGCACACTCCCTTTCAATCGCAATATAAAGAATATTGCTCTCATAGGTCCCTGGGCCAATGCCACAACACAGATGCAAGGAAACTATCAAGGCGTAGCTCCTTATCTCATCAGCCCACTTATGGCGGCGCGGTCTGCGGGATTTAATGTCAGTTTTAGTCCTGGTACTACTATTTCGGGGACGGACACGAGCGGATTTGCTGCAGCGGTTGCTGTAGCGAAAGTAGCAGACGCTATTATTTTTGCCGGTGGAATCGACAATACCATTGAAGCGGAAGGTCATGACCGAACAGTCATCACCTGGCCCGGTAATCAGTTGGACTTAATCGCACAACTTCAGGCAGTGGGAAAACCGCTCGTTATTGTTCAATTTGGGGGAGGCCAAATAGATGGCAGTGTGCTGAAAGGTAATAAATCGGTAAGTCGTATTAAAATGTTCTGGTCTGTAGAAGTTAATATTATTTAGGTAAATTCCATTCTTTGGGCAGGATATCCCGGACAGAGCGGCGGAACCGCCTTGGTGGATATCCTTCAAGGTAAAGCGGCCCCCGCTGGCCGCCTGCCTCTGACCCAATATCCCGCCTCGTATGTCAACGTGGCCATGACTGATATGACCATCCGTCCAAGTGCTACTAATCCGGGTCGTACATACAAGTGGTTTACAGGCACACCCGTATTTGAATTTGGACATGGTCTTCATTTCACGACCTTCAAATCCTCATGGAAGACTACACCGGCCAATACCTTCTCTATTCAAAATATACTTCGAGGAGCTCATAACCCACGCGATTTGGCACCGTTCACAACGTTTGAAGTGAATGTACACAACACTGGAAAGGTTAACTCCGATTACGTTGCATTGTTATTCATTAGTGGTACTGGTGGTCCCACACCGTTACCAAACAAGCAGCTTGTTTCTTATACCAGGTTACATGGGGTCAAGGCTGGTGCAACTGCTACTGCCGCTTTACCAGTGACGTTAGGATCCTTGGCTCGAGCAGACGCCAAAGGAAACTTGTGGCTATTCAGCGGGACGTATACAGTAACGCTGGACACTCCAGGAAGCCTCTCGCATACTTTCAAATTGGTTGGGAAAGACACTCAACTGACCAATTTCCCTCAGCCTTCGTAGAGACGTAGGATAAATAAGAATTACCAGAAGACATTTATTTTCCGGTGTCTATATACTCGCGGTTGCCAAAAGTAACCGTAACACTGTATCCGACGATTAACCGACGCTATGGTGGAGTTATAGTTTCAATATTTTCTGGGTTGTAAATGTATTATCTACCTGTAACCTGAGTCTATGAACCATATCATAAAAATGTGATCTGAGCTCGGTAGGAATAAATTTGTGAAATATGCCAAATGTTTTTTATTTATTTAGCTTTGGCCATGGTATTTTTTGATGGAAGTGCGTGATAACCGGTTTATAGTTTGAAGAAAGCTGGCTTAGCAATATCGTGCTAATTCTCCCTCGTTGGAGCTGTATCAGGCCTGTAAAGTGGCCACTTTGGTGTAATATGCTGCATTACTCGTATCTCAGAGAAATCGAGGACTTCTTCCACCTCCCCCTTATATACCTTTTTTCATCTGAATAATGTTCCGCGGTTTACTGTGCTGAGTCTCGAATGCCCCGGAATTCTGACTCAAAGTGTTCGTGCTAGGTTTTGAATGGCCCGAACTGCTGACTTGAACTGTCTGTGTTGAAACTTGAGTGCCCTGGGAGTCTGACCCGAAGTTTCCTGTTTCCTATGTTGGGTCCCGGGTGCGTTGAAATTCTGACTCTGAGTCCCCTGTCTTGAACCTTCGCTGGCACGTCATGAGTCACATAACATTTTTCAAAAATTCATACTCCAAGGGGTAAATGCGGGGTTGGTTATCCGATCCTAAGGAGCGGATGTTGTACCCATCTGTACAGATACCCATGTTCCTCCAATCTCAAAACACAAAACACATTTTAATTTCCAGTCAATATTGAGGCAATATATAATTTTATATGGCTGGCCATTCACAGTGTTCGGATGCACCGCTAGGGTACCCCCAGGGTGAATATCTTAAGAACTTTACACTCCGCGTAACTCAACTGCGCCCACCCCCACCACAACCGACAACCGAATAATCTCGCGTTCCGTTTGAACTTCATGTATCGATGCGGAGCGTTCCAATCTGGAAACTCTGTCATTGCTGTGCATCGATAACCTCCGTCGGTGCAAATATACTGTATAGTATGGTATGAGATCTTTGTCGGGTCAATACTAAGAGCAGTTGTAACAAACATTTCCCTCATAAACATGTGCAGACAAAAGAGTGAAAGAGTCCCTGAGCAGAGCAAAGGACTGCTCTTGTTTTACATCAAAAAGCAGTATTTGCAACTAAGATAGCACAGGAATGGCTCGGAATTAACTTACAGTTCTTAAGCCATATAGAGAATTATTCAAACTAGTATAAACTAATGACCACATACTTCCCTCAAAAGAATCATCGCCAAAGCTGAAAAATGGCATGTTTCACAAATTAATTTCTACCAAGCTCAAATTACATTATTATGAGATGGTTCGTAGACTCAGATTACAAATGGATAATATACTTTATAACACAGAAAAAATATTGAAACCCTAACTCCGCTGTAGCATCGGCTAATCGTCGAATACAGCATTACAGTTACTTTTGGCAACCGGGGATACTGAGTATATTGTAATAAAAGACACCTTTCAAACAACGAGCCATTGGTCACTTCGTATGAAGCTCAGCTGAAGATACTCGCACCAAGTGTACCCCCGGATCCTTGGAAGATACGATTAATCATAGGGGCTTACTTTATACAAGGGCTACTAGTACTAGTAGTAGAACTAAGTGCGTTTTTGACAGCTCCAGAAAGTGAGATCTATGGCTATTAATGTCTCGGCTCCGGTTCCCTCGGCGAATACGTGTAAGTAATATCCCCTAACTGATATAAGGTAGACTCCATCCTCGAGTGAGATTTTGTTCCATCTGTGTCGAGTACCAAAGGCTCCAGATAATATTTGCTTCCATTCGACTGACTTTGTTTCATTCCCATCTCCACAGAGGAGGTTGATGGGCCACGCTGGCGTTTTGGGCGGCAAGTAATGAATCGAACCCATCGGAGATCCACGAACCATCTCCAGAGCCTTGGAAGCATTTGGATTATCTGTAATAGTGGAGGAACGACTGCGAAACAAGCGAGAATCTAGAGAAATATTGTAAACATCCAATCCATGACAAATTGAAAAGAAAACCCACTCCTCCGAATGTTACTTCGAACTTGTTAGAATCGTTGGATATGAGCGCTCCCATCTCTAATAGTATCACCCAATAGACGAGCGGGATCAGGACAACGCTTAAAAACTGCAAGTAGGGGTAATTGTCAACGACGGTTCGCCTAGACAGGGGAGGGTTAATAAAAAAATAGAAAGCCAAATGATAAGTTCTTACCAGACTTTGTACGCGCGGAATCTCCATGGCTGTCCAGCTGGCCAAATATCCTTTCG
>Ga0157379_10001204_pt1 | contig 21043 bp, 29 predicted proteins | sample S25metaG_FD_121802 | JGI IMG/M metagenome (GOLD analysis project Ga0157379, IMG submission 121802) | Switchgrass rhizosphere microbial communities from Kellogg Biological Station, Michigan, USA - S2-5 metaG | ecosystem: Host-associated > Plants > Roots > Rhizosphere > Soil | place: USA... | reverse complement strand
GGGGCCAGCTGGTGCACGATCAATTATCATCATCAAGCCACTAAGCGCCCATTCATTTTGGAAAACTCGACTATGTATGCTGCAGTGTATCCCTCGAATCCCCCTTGGCGATTTCCTCCTTCCCACCACTTCGTTCCATCTCTTTTATATAGCTCCCCTCCACCCTAACCTCTTCTGTTCGCGGTGCCTTCACGTTCCAGCTTAGTGCTGCCGAAAAAAATCCCACAAGATTAATGTCAGTGTCAGTCATGCGTTTGATTAACGTTGCCATTCTTATTTCGCTCTATAAACAGCTCCTGTATTCTTCCTTCGCTCCTTCTCCCAGCTTGGTTGTGTACATACCAGTTCTCTTTGGAGATGTGCCATCTTTCGCCCACCGTTCACCTTGCCTGGGCCATTCTTTCATGTGGAGTGAGTTCCACAGCAGTGACGCGACATAGAGAGTTAATTAGTAATCTCTTTTCCATTGGTAGCTTCAAGTCTTTCTTATCCAACATCTTTGGCGATATGACCGCTTCAAATGTTTGGCATGGACTAGTGGAAGGCAGCCAGGCGCATTCAAGCGCATCATGACTGTGCGTCGTCCTCTTCTACTCATGGTCTCAAGCTGCTTTAACTGGTTGCCATACAGTACTCTTACCTAACTTCCGTGCCCGGATTAGTGGTTTATAGTGTTTCCATGGCCGTGTTGAAGTACCGCAATGGGTACACAATCGTTCCAGGACATGGCAGTACGTCTGAAGCTAGTTTCCAAATATCCTGTGGCTCATTCGGTTCTCCAGTTATCCCGACACCATTTCAGCTATGGCCAGCTGAAGACCAAAATTGGCTACAACCCCTATACATTCTCTTCAGTGTTGTGTGGGGCCTCGAACTGTGCGTAGTTTCATATAAGGATAGCAACGACTACGCTGATGCTTGGAACCAGTGTAACACACTTGGAAGGTCAAATGAAATTATCCCGTTTTGTGATAGTCAAACCTGATCCTGTAATTTTCTATGTAGAACTCACGTTCTGGTTATTCTTGATCCATCAGGGACCGGAACGCCGCGACTGGTTCTCAAGCACTGAGTTCAAGACATGGGGAGCTGGTAAGTAATTCGACTCTTCTTTCCCAAATTTAACAATCTAAATTTATTACTTCGTAGGCTCCTTTATTGCCATGGTCGGTCTTCCCTTGACAGCAGTCTTTACCCGAGAAAATCCCCTCACGGTGAGTCAATGACAAGATAGGTGTTGAATGCTAATTGACAATCCTATAGGCTGAAGCATGGATATTCCTTGTCGGGTCTGCCGCGTCTACGGTTGTTACTGCTGTCTTCTTTGTTGTCTTGATCAAATTCCCTACTTTCCTACGACGAGTCAAAAAGGAAGGCGCCGCAGGACAAGTAGTTCTGAGGCTCGTCAAATTTCATGAGCTGAATGTATGCATATCGACCCATTGCGGCCCTCCCCCCGTATTAATAATTTGCGCTAGATCCTTCGTGTCATCTTTCGTATTTTTATGACAGTTCCTTTGCTCATTTTGGGAGTTGATGGAGTCCTATCGCATCATATCATTAATGAAAATGCGTAAGCGTTTATTGCTTAGCCTTTTTTATTCTAGTTACACTCTAATCTCCCACAAAATAGTTTATGGACTGGTATGTCAAATAAGGATTTCTTTCGCCAGCTCATGTTAACCATCCTCCAAGATTTACTCGCATTTTGTTCTGCAGTGGGCTTGATAGTTTCCTCGACAATGACCCTCCTTATTTTCTTCCCCCGCTCCTTGGCCGAGGATTCCAACTGGCAGCCAAGAACGACTGACTCCGGAAGTCAATCGCACATATCTTTCGTGTCGGCAAATACCGATCGTAATCGTTTTCCTCGACCACTCCTTACTGTGAAACCTTCGTATAATAACAGCGTGTCGCAGGGATACTCAAAGCCTGGGTCACCTTCATCATACACAGACGGCGGACTATTCCAAGACTTTGATCGCTCTACCAAGTCCCCCTCGACAGGCGCTCCCATCCTAACGAAGACCAAATTGAGGCCTTATAATTCAAGTGGTTTCATTCCCACATTCGATCCTACAAACGAAACCGATGGTCAGTATGAGATGCGTGACATGGATCATTCGCTTTCATCAGATGACGGAAAGGCTCAATTATGGAATCCGAATAACGATTTAGAGAGAGGATGGAACGGCTTTGATCTTCCGAAGCGCAAACCGGAAGCTGAGTCTCCACAACAGGATAATCGTGGGGGAAAGGATCCCAAAGTCCGCATGATGGAGCTTGGTCAGGCTATCGATGCTGGCCTGAAGTCTTCTCGCCCTCCTCGTCCGCCAAGACTGCATCCATACGTAAGTTTTCCGTTGCCTTTTCTGAAATTCGAACGATTTCACTCATCTAATTGTTCACAGATTACATCATTCACGTCTCCCATTGACTTGATGCAAATGAAGGACGATCCCAGTATCCCTCATGCGGTTTAATAGCTGTAGAAAAACAGCTTGAATCTCAATCGACTGGCGACATCTTGTTCTGACTTTTTTTTTGTATATCCCTTTCCTTTCCTTCCCATTCTAAATCTGGTACACCAGTGCCGGGTTCGTCAATGACTGTATTTTTGGTTTCTTGCTTGATCTTGTTGTTGTCTCTGGGAGGTAGGGAAGGTAGACTAATGTAGTTTTATCTGTGCCGTACTAGTTCTGTTCGTTAGCTATTGTTGTAAGTTGGGTTCCAGCCCTCGAATAAAATTGCAGACAAATTTGTATCATTTATCCCTCACCCTCTTTTCTGAATAAACATTGAGATTAGCAGATTTCTACTCATTAATCATTCCACTAGAGGACCACAATGACCCAAATTGGGTCAGAATTAATAATAAAATGTTAAGAGGGTGTCGAATGCCCTGCAAAATCTCTTGGTCGGAGAGAGAATAGAAGTTGACTGATTGCAGCATGCGGCAGCCCTTCAGATAAGTTTTCTAAGAAGATCTGGACACATGCGATGGTTGCCAGCTTATCAAGACGGCATGAGATGTATTTTTAAGGATTTAACCACTAGCAATGCAGGCGCGGTCACAAATGTTGGCAAGTGAGAATAGAAGGCGAAAATAACCCTGCGTCACACTGTGACAAGAGGGCTGAAGTAATGCCATGGCTCCCACCGCAGGACCGAGTAGACAGAACCAGAAACACAGAAAAACTAAGCAGGTTAGAGGTGGTTCCTTGGATTCCGATGCAGTATTAGGAGTTCAGAAGATAAAGTCAGCTCTACGTCAAACAAGACGTCTACTGGCGAAGGTATTTATCCCTTCCCGCTCCCTGCCTTCTAGAGGTGTTAAACTTCGTTCTAAATTTATTGTAGGGTAACCTAGCAGCAGATGTTCGTATGGAAAGTGAGAGACGTCTGAAATCCTTGGAAGGCGATTTAGCAAAGGCCGAACGAGCGCGAAAAGAGCGGGACTATGCCGTCAGATACCACAAAGTGAGCGTACCATGAAACTTCTCGAATCCTTTATTTATGAATGTTTTTCAGATTAAATTCTTCGGTTAGTCCATTGCTCACGCAAAGCAAATATCTATTGATCCCACCATCTCCATTAGAACGACAAAAACTCTGCAGAAAAATCAAACGGTTGAAGAAGGAGCTGGAAACCCAGAAAGAGTCGGCAAAAAAGCAGTCTTCGCTGCAATCAGATCTTCTTGAGAAGAGAGTTGATCTGAACTACATTCTGGTGAGCATGACCGTGGCGGAAACCAAAGACTCGCTAACTGTATATTTCCGATAGAATTATCCAAAAACGCAGAAATACATCTCGCTATTCCCACCACAGACATCAGACCCTTCAGACCTTGGTGTAGCCGCTACGAATAAGAAACGAGAAGAACTGAGACAATTGGTTAAAATAGCCATGGAGAATGGCGAACTGGACCAAGAGCCAGAACTGTCCATGGATAACCGTAGGGATGGAGATGGGAATGCAATGGAGCTGGATGAGCAATCCCAACCATCGAAGAAACGGATATTATCGCAAGAAAAACTGCCATGCTCAAAACCTAAAGGAGTCCCAGGGGACGCCTTCTTTGAAGTATCAGATGGGGATGAGGACGAGGACGAGAATCATGAATCATAAATCAAAGGGGTATAATGGCTAATAATATTATAACGTTCCCGATGATGCCCATACCATTCATGTACTATATCAACTCTCAGCATCTAATGGTCATTCCTCTTCTTCGGCTTCATCCTCAGAAACATCCAGACCAGCTGTTCGCATCCGCCCCTTATCTCTTTTGCGCTTTCCGTTCAACTCTTCGAGGAATACGAGGAGATCTTCTTGCTCCTTCTCGGCTTCCTTCTTTGATTCTTGAAGAGTTTCAAAGTCTTTCTGAACCTCCGCCAATTGAGAAACCAAGGTGATTTTCTGTGATGTCTTGTAAGGCTTACGAATGAATCAAAACTCGAGGATGCTTACTTCTTGTTCCCAAGTATGATTCTGCTCCTTAACTTGTTCAAGAAGACGATCGTTTTCCTCTTTCTGGGCCTTCAGTTGCTCTTGCAAGGATACGACGAGAGCGAGTGTTTCGGGTTTATCCTGTGGTTGTGAAGGCACTTGATTCGCAACTGCCCGTAGAGTTTCGAGTTCGGTTGCTTGCTTTTGTACGATATCACGCAAGGACGAAATAAGAGCAGCTTGTTCCGGGTTTTCCACTATATAATGAAAAATGAGATTAGACACCAGTAGTGCCTCTCGAAGGTTGTTACGTACGTGCTGATACCGATATCGCATCGGGCTCTGTGGTGATAGCTCTTTGCATTGTATCTGGCGTGCGTCTTAGCTATAGAAGAGTCAGCGTTAAGTAAAAAATACTTACGGAATCCAGCTTTGAAGAATTCCACGAACGCCCAGTCCAGCCAAATCTCATTATCGCCATCTTTCGTATGCGTAACAACACCTGCTTGTGAGCTTGGATATGACAGTACGATGGAGTCTGGAGCGATGGACTTGAAACGGTCATCCTCACGGCCACGAGACATGCGATCCCCAATGGTTTGTGCACTCAGACGATTGATTATAGCGTGGATAGTATGTCTATAGCAGTGGTCAGAATAAAGCGGAATAGAGATGATGACTAGATCTACCTTGTGATTTCTCCAGGTTCACGGTTGAATTCGTAGCAAATGGCAAGGAGGAAGGCGCACAACCCTTGGACGAGCACATCCATATCAGATGCTTGGTTGATCGGTTCTACCAACTGTAAGGAAAGAAACAATGGTTAGCCTTTTCAGAAATCAACTGCTGGAAGAGGTTTCACCACACTCAATCCTCCTGCCTCCAAGAACTCTCGTACCCCCCTGGGATTTTCCCATAACCACTGAGAAAGAAGACACAGATACCCAACAAGCAGGCGATCCCATTCACGCTCTTCTCGACCATCTCCCCTGTCGAAGGCCTTGCTTCGTGATAAAAATGATAAAGACAGGTGTTCTGAGATGGTTTGTAGCAACGTCTGAGGGTCTTCTTCTTCCTCTACCGCTTCTTCCTTCTGTTCTTCAGGAGGACCACCCCCGTCGGCTGGTACAAAGAATGCGCCGCCTTGCTCTTGAGTGGCCTTATTCTGAGTTACAAGCGACGGGATGACTGCTTGTACAGCAGCTTTGGCTGCTGAGGATTGACGAAGAAGTGATGCCAAAAGTAGGGATGCTATATGGATTCGAATGGATACTGATCGGCTCAAAGGCGAGATCGGAAGAGTTGTGATAGCTCCTAACAGACTTATTGACGCGATGGCCGGTGGTACTTGCTCTGTGAAATGTTAAGGGTTGAGTGGGAATCAGGTGTGAACAACGCACCTGCATTTGGGTCTTGTGGGAGCATCTGCTGGATAACATGTAGACGGACCCCGTCTTGCTTTGTGAAGTTCTGAAAGAAAGGAACGGTCAGCTTTCTTTTCCCCTACAGCGTTGCATCGAACAAACCTCGAAAACGGCCATCGTGAGAGCTCTAAAGTCAAGAGTTTCCTTCTTTCCAACTTCGGGATCTTCCATGATTCCATTATACTCTCCGTATACACAATTATTCACCAATGCGTCCAAGGCCGTGATAGGTTCTAACTTGTCCCATTCCTCGCCGTTGGTATCAGGGACGGGTTGATAAGGTGTCACCATTGTCCCAGGATACACTGGACTTGGGGGTAGTATCCGCAGAGCCTAAGCCAATGCAATGTCAGATTTAAAAAAAAGGAACACAAGTGAATACTAATAATGAGTCCAACCTTGACTTTAATAGACGTGGGTGCATTGGATGCTAGAGCAAGCTCAAGTAGACATCTCCAGATAGTATATTGCTCGGCAGCCTTTTACGGGAGTCAGGGCGAAATACCTCAAAGAGCAGTAAAGGTCAACTCACAGTCCCTCCCTTATTTCCAATGAGCATACCAAGGATTCCGACTACTAAATTGGCATTGGAGATCTTCTGTTCGTTCCAAAACTGTAAGGCAAATTCTTGTGGTGCAGGTTCTTGAGGAGGAAGATGGGGCGGAAAGAAAAGGAGAGAAATAAGATGGGGCAACAACGATGTTTCTCTGAAGTAAGACTTGAATAATAAAGGTCCCAACTAAGTATTTCGCAAGATTAAATGCAGCCAAGAAACACACTTGATTAGACACGTTGAATCGTAGTAATCCATCGATGCTAGTAAGACTATCTTGAACGACTATTCCACCCTCGATTCCACCTTCTGTTGCGACGATATTAAGCAACTTTTCGAAAGCTCCTTCAAAAGCTAGGATCTTCTGTATCTCAGCATTTTGCGATATTAAGGATTGGAACATAAGTAGACCCTCTAACCCGGAGAAGTCAGACCTGAGGAGAGCGATAATATGGACAACGCACCATTACGAATTATCTCTCGCTTTTCTTCCAGAATAGAAATCACATTTGCAAACCCAACAGAAGACTTGATGAAATAACCTTGAACTGCTGATCGCCTGTTCTGTAAGAGTATTTGCAAGAGCTGCAGTGACCCATAACGCGTGTAGAAAGCAGTGTCTCCTAAAAGCTGAAACAATTTGTTGGCGGGTTGCGGTGTAGCCAGAACAATATCAGTGTGCTTTATTCCTAGTTCCTTTGACACTGGACTCGGAGGCTTCTCCCCATTGCTGTCACCGACCTCGCATAAAGCCGTCAGAGTCTCCAAAACCGCTTTCGCGATATCGCTGTCCAGCTCCGCGTCCTTATCGAGTACATCTAACAGCCCAGGTAATGCTATTGTTCCAACATCAGCTTTCCAATCCCGAGATAGGCCTTTCAGAGAGAGGACTGCCGCGCGTCGGTCGCCAAGCAAGGTATTCTGCGAGAGTCGGTCTGCCAACTTCCCGATGGTCTCCTCCGCTGTCTGGGGCACACCTGCAGGCCCCTGTAAGGCGCTGTATGTTCGGGATAAGAAGTCCATGGAACTGGGGACTTCTCTAAAGACGTGGTCGTGTCAAGAATTGAAGTGAAGGATGACGTAAGCGCCTTGGCTTCTTCACATCTCAATCAGGCAAAAATATTGGACAGGATATATTCTTATTCATAAATGTGGTATTTCCGTAACTATCTGCGTTTCATCACATCTCATTCCCCTCTCATACCTTGACTTCGTTAGAGGCCTTCGCTTCGGCCTCATCGCCGAAAAGGCGAATATCCCAGGATGGCTTGTATCGGAAAGGGATATTGAATCTAAAGGGACTGTAAGTCTTTGATATTTGATATTTTGCTGAGGATTTACCTGACAGGTTGCTTTCCGAGGGCGTTGACCTTTTCGTAATCCTCTTTGCTCAACTCAATCTGCTGGAAGTTCGACTTAATACGTTCTGACGGGATGAAGTTCAGTTGAAAGCGATATGGCACAATATTCTCCTCTCCTTACCTTCTTTGACACTCTTGGGAATAACTGAATATCCACGATAGGTGGCCCAAGCAATGAGGACTTGAGCTGGTGTTGCACCTAGCTTCTGGGCTACCTCCTTGATGGTGTCGTTTTCAGTCAACAAAGGACGACCAATGCCTGTCGAATAGGTTAATATATCGGTTACAGTTCAAGGAGAAGACATACTATTATTGCCAAGAGGACTGTAGGCGGTCAAGTGGATGTTCTTCTTCTTACAGAAAGTAACAAGATCATCTTGAGGAAGTAGAGGATGGGCCTCAATTTGGTTAACCACGGGCACGACGCCAGTTGCGTCGATTATTCCTTCGATATGATCAATGGTGAAATTGGATACGCCAATTGCGCGGACCTGTAGGATTTATTAGAACTGATTTGTGACCGAATGACAAAAGGATACTGACCTTCTTCTGATCCAGTTTAACCATCGCCTTCCATGTGTCCGTCAGGGAGGTTTGGGTGTCAAGAGCAACCCATCCTTCCGCTGACGGGCTAGGAGGATACAATCCCTTTCCAGGGACGAAGGCCACAGGCCAGTGAACCACTGTCAGAGAATAAATACCTCATCCGGACAAAGCAATAAAAACTCGTACAATATAAATCGAGGTAGCCGAGTCCGAGATCAGAAAGAGTAATCTCCAGCTCAACTTCCACCTCAGATGGCTGATGAGAGGAATTCCATAACTTGCTGGTGATGAAGAGATCCTCTCGCTTAACAACACCGTCATCGAATAGCTTTTTCAAAGATTGTCCGATCTACAAAGTTAATCAACAAATATCCTCGATGGCTTTGGCGATATTCACTTACTTCTTTCTGATTTTCGTAGATGTGAGCGAGATCAAGATGACGATAGCCATTTCGGACAGCAAACTCGAGCTGTACCCGGAGTTAGGTATATCGTAAAGAAACTACTGCTGAATTCACATACGGCAGCTCCAACTTCTCCCGGAGGTGCTTGCCATGTACCCAAACCGATCTGGGGGATGGTAGCACCAGTCGAAAGCGTGAGGGTCTTTCCAAAGGACATTGTTATGAGGTGGGAAGTTGAGTTGAGGATAAGGAGGAAGTCGAAGCGAGCAGATTACAGATAGTCATTGTTCGTGCGGTATATATGCATTCGTGAACGTCTGACAGCGGTCCGTCATTTGACGATGCTCGGGCCGGTGAAGAGCGTACGTTATTTCACACTTAGCTAGACTCCCTGGCGCAAACGCGTACATAGTGACTGACCCATGTCATTGTCCATGAAAATCACGTAAGCTTCCATAGCAGACAGTCTGAAACAAAGCATCCTTCCGAAAGATAATATTGTTTTTGATAGAGAAAGTGCTCCCTTCTTGTTTCTACAATTTCTACGATTTATTCATGAAAAGAATCCTTCGAAAGTAGGGAAGGCTTATCCGTTGAGGTTCGTGCCATGATCCCCGCACGCGATCCCGCGCACGACAGGTTAGAGAGCCAGACTTTGCAAGCAATATCACTGCAAGATGTCGAGAAGAAGACCATCGGAACGATGGTTTCCACACGTGGCAATTTTCATAATTTAGCACTCAGAGGAATGCAATTGGGAATGGATTCGAAAGCTTTAAGTTTTCCATTGAATTTAAGAATAATTAATTTCAAATTTAGACGGGCTTTAAATCCTTTCGCTGAATGGGACTTCCGATTCAGAAAAGAGTAAAAGTTGAAGTTAATGCTGAGTTAAATTGAAAAGAAAACTTAAAGTCTCGGTTTACGTTCTTGATTACGTACACATGCCTCCTAAATGTTGATAATTGCCACGTGGGCCAGTCAATCCATGAGAATTGGGCCACACGTCGTAATAGTTTATCCGCTCTGCTGAATCAAATGAATACAATAATACTTTAACGGGAATATTTGATAAATGGCAAATCAACGTCCGAGAATTGCCATCAGACAAGAGGGAATGGTACTATAGAGCTGAGAGGATCGATCGAACTCTTTGGTTCAGTGTCAAGAAAGAATAGAGGTTTCGAATTCGAAATGCTTCGTTGCCTCCAAACGCTTTGGCAATTCATCTCCCAGGGCGGCTACGGCGGTAAGCACACCTCCCTCCTGTCCCAAAGGAGTGAGTTTGGAGGTGTCCAATAAGGCGAGAGCACATTCGATTAGCATATCTACAGGGAATAAGTACACGAGAGAGTGAAATGAAATAAATCTACTCACTTGTGGTGCGTAGATAACCAGGATCTCCTTGAATCCGAATCACAGTCTTCGCGCTAATAGACGGTTGGGAATTGGTAGGCACAGAGGATGTGACGTTGGTGAGTTTGAGGAAATTTTTCTCCATTTCCCTGTAGAAATAATAAAAATTAGGATTAAAGCCAGTTATGCACAGAAAATACTCACGCATCACTTGGGTTCGTATGTGTGTCAACGACAAATCGCTTGAAAACCCATTGAGCCTGCAATTTTATTATTAGAGTACAGAAGAAGAAGAAATGGCAATAAAGGACTCACGAGACGGAAGTTTGTTACACAGTAGCCCACAGAGAAAATTATGAAGCTCATCAATGCGCTCGCGAATGATCCCTTGGTGACAAGAAATTCGTCGTAGGTAAATTTCGGTCCGTATCGCAGGGACTTCATGGACGGCGGAGAAATCTCCAATAATCCACGAGTTCTCTGAATTGTGCTGCGGTTGACTTGGGCCATAACGAAGTATGCTCCAGTTAACGGTGGAGAAGCATGAGGAAGCGAATAAACGAGTTTGAGTGGTGGTGACGGCGCGCCAGGGGCTGGACTGAGATAATGATCTTGCATCGACGCTCTAGCTTTATCTCGAGGGATCTCTGCGAGGGAGGTATAGGTTGTTGAGAGGGTGCCTTGGGAGGGGCCACCTTTCAATTTATGGGCCGAAACGCTTTCACCAATCTCAATGTCTGGGCCGAGATGAGCCTTTAATGCTCGAACAGATAGATAAACGGAGAGGTCCGAAGGAATTGAATCATAACCGCAACTGGGGAGGATAAGGGTGCGATTCTTCATCGCTGGATAGTCGAATCTATTATGGAGATGTCAATACCAAATAATTAACACATGATTTTACCGCTTACTCTTGAATTATATCTTTCACCCAAGGTGTTTCTCCTGATAAAGAGATAAATCCGACAGCCAATTTGATGAGGATACGAGATACGCACCTGTCAGATCAACATAGTGAACACCATGTCGCACACAAGCTCTGTAATTCAATACCCCCATTAACAAAGGGCGGAAAAAATATACAACAAAGTCGTACCGCACTACAGGAGTTCCCCAAGTCCAGTATGGCCCTACAGTGTTGATGACGACCTTCGCTGTCCGCACTGTCGCGTCGACCTCGGCCTCTTTGGTAACATCAACATACAACAGCGGAATCTGTGCACTGAGATCCAGTTCTTTCACAAGCGCATCAAGTTTAGACTTTGAGCGAGCCGCAATAGAGAAGGTAAACGTAGAACGATCGCGATGTTCATTGAGATGTTTGGTGACAAGGCGTCCGGTAAACCCTAGGCGGATAGTACGGCCCATAAGTCAGAGCGCCAGACTAAAGAAGCCATGACCTACCAGTTGCACCAAGAACCAGGACGTCACTTTGTGGCATGTTAGCGTTCACTCAAGGTTGTGTTCCGTAATTTCAGAGTCGCAACTTGAACTTGCACTTCGTGTGTACTGAGATCAGTGGTCACCCCCTGTGACGTAAGTAGGGTACATGGCCTGTTCGATTATTTATGCACCCTTTTTGGAATCAAATCCTCCATATTTGAGTTGATGTTTTGCATCCAAAGAAAAATCGGAGATGGTAATTATATCTTTCTCCGATCTAATGAGTCACTTGCCGCCAGAAAACATCAGAAGGAAATAAAACAATTGACACAAATACATTAATGGCTGCTAACTATTATCTTCCCTCGCGGTGGCTTCCAACCTTGCCCAAATGCCCGACTCTTTAGAAAGTCATTCAACTCTAATACCCTTGTCAACGTGCATGTATATTTGGGTCTCCCCAACTGGTTTATCCACTGCCATGGCCATAACCACGGTTTTTTGTTCATCCACTTGTCGTCCATTGCAGCCCTCTCGTCGTACGAAGCAAAGAAATAGACATGATAAGCCTGGTCGTCAAGACATTGGCCAAGAGGGCTAGCAAGCAAGTACCTTGGAGGAGGATTTTTCTTGTCATAGCCATCGTAAGACGACAGGATCTGTTTTGCAACGGGTGCTTCAGGGTCTTTAGGCCAGAGACCAAAAATCCGGGTTGAATACATAAGCATTAGGGCGTTTGTCATTGCATGGTCCCTGCCAACAAAAGCCTTTCTCTGTACCCAATAGTCGTGGTGTGCATAGTAGATGTCATGCCACCAATATACGGCAGATGGACTACCTCCATAGAATGTGGCTTTTAAACGATCCCTCAGTTAAATTTCCTTATGAGAACGAGTCAGAAAATATACTTACGATCACTAAACGCTGCTTGGATCGGCCCAATATCTTGTGACCACATTGACATAGTCGGGTGTGGTAGTCCCACTAGAGGAAAGAACATAAGATTCCTGGGATTTGTCTGCCTCTCTTTAACCGCTTCACTCCAAGCACTATCAAGTCTTCGAGGATCCGGCCATATCCGATATGCGTGATTTTCGCGGAATGTGCCAGGATCAATCCAAAATGCATATCGGTAGCCTGGTCCTACATTGGGCTTGGATTTTTGGCGAGCAATGCTCAGACCTTCCTTGAGGAAATATGGCTTTGCATTCATGAAGGCATAGAAGTCTGGCGAGCGATTCGACCTCTCCCGATCATGCTCCGTCATTCGCTTGTAATCTCCCCGAAATTTTTGAAGAGGGGGTATATCAAATGGTTGGGTAAATGTTGTGTTAATAGATATAGGTAGACTTCCACGCATTCCACGTATCAACGATTCGTATTCTGGGGCTGTGAAAAAATATACATCCGCGGTAATCTGAGAGAGAAAGAGTTTGAGTTGAGGAGCGTAGTCCCGTATTGTGAATGTAGTGTTTGCGATTGGGAAAAATGCAGAGACTAGGAGTACTCGGGTATTTCGTTCCCCTGGTAAGTCATTGGCAAAACTCGCGTCTGTTACTGGGGGAGATGTTCCATTCCTGAATGATGAAGGGAGAGAGGTTACAAGCGGATTGAGGTGGACATAGTTGGTATAAAGAATGAATGTGAATGAGAGCGCTAGCAAAACGAGCAGTACCCTTTTTCGCGATAAACTGAGTAGCCTTGGGATCATAGTGAACGGTCCATGGGAGTGAAGCTTAGTGTTTGCACTTGTTTGTTGACAGCACCGGCACCAATCAAGCCCAATCTGCGATCTAGCCGATGAGCTTTCTAAATGAGGTGGTGGATCGTACGTTTTCCTGCGAAAAGAAAATAGGTAGGGGTGCCCTACATGTTTCTTCATATAAAAAAGGAATTGGTCATGATAATGTATACGAGTTTATTTCAACTTCGTATTTTTGGTAAGCCAAGGAACTCATCGGTCATGACACTACTCCCTCACTGGCAGGCACTTGAATTTTGACACGTACATAAGTAGTAAGGTGTATCCTCATCCCGCATGAAGACGTATGAAGCTTTCGGCTTTTCTTTGGATTAATCGATATCTTGAATTCTTTATCAATAAGTAACTCTTCAGAATGGGAATATTATACATGAATGAAATCCTCCCGCCTAATCTTGTTCCCATTCATCTGGGGATCTCTGGACATAACCTTGAACGAACGCTGATCCTTGAAACCGCATTTTCTTTAAGAATTTCCCAATAAGTCGAGATGGTATGCGGATCAATTCTAACGTGACCTTCCTTTCTTCCACTTCTATTAAGCTTGTCAGATCGTCTTCAACGCGGGAAGGTGAGGTGGGTTTTGGCGCAATCATAGAATCACAGACCGATAGAACCACACTTCACTTCCACTTGGCAAATCTCCGTTCAAGTCGATCATAAGAAGCCCGGCTGTAAAATCGCAGGACCATTCTCCGTATGAACGAACGACTTTTCTTCGGGAATCGAGATAAGCAAACCCTCCTCAGGCAGCCATCGTGAGCCACAATTTACCCCGGGTATCTCGTCCAGGTGGCCCAATTTTCAATTACTTCACTCAGTCTTCCCGCTTTCGGAAGTTTCGCTGTTGTTTCTGACACTTTCGCATTCCAGTTGCGTGAAATTGACAGGCGACGAGGATGGAGCAATCGCAACTTATACGTGACATTCTGGTAAACAGGGATCGATATACGCGCAGTTCTCGCGAAATGGAGCCATTTTTATTCCTCTTCTTCTAGGCTACTTCGCATGCCAGCCTATCCCCATAGCAGAAGGTCACGGTAATTTCCTGTGACATGGATAAGCTTCAGTGGAACAGTAATTATAAGCGCCTCCCTGCAAAAACCTCGGAGAGTTGTTGTTTGTTGTTATTGTGGACCGTTGCCGATCAACCCGTCTTGTCTTCTTGACCAAAATGGGAAGCTCAAATAGCACTCAGCACAGCTTGCACTCTCGGGAATTGCAACTAACTCTCGAGTAGCCATGTCTCGCAAAATCCTGGTCGCTTCGTATACATCTCATGTAGACACACTGGTATTCGATCCTACGACAACCCCCCCCTCCTTGACCCTTGATTCATCTTTGGAAGTTGGGCACCATCCTTCATGGGTTACACCTCACCCAGCCGATAAGACAGTGGTCTTCACTGCCACGGAAGCCACCGATGGTGTGGTTAAAGCCCTCAAATATGACCTGGAAACAGGCAAGGGCGAGATCGTAGCTGAGGCGAGCAGCGGTGGAGCAGATCCTTGTCATCTTGCTGCTTCGAGGAACAATTTATTCGTTGCGAACGTGAGTGCTCTTCTCTGATGTCTGGTATACTGCGTTTTAAAAGAATATGCTCTGAAGTACTCCGGCGGCTCGGTTGCTGTATTCCCGCTGTCTCCGGAATTTCCCTACTTGCCTGCGAAAGCGGCTCAAGTAATATCATTTTCTGGCACTGGTCCTGTTAGCTCCAGGCAGGAAGGATCACACCCCCACCAGGTTCTCATTCATAATAATCGAGACGAAGTTATCATCCCTGACCTTGGAGCTGACAAACTCTGGCGACTTCATTCAGAAGACTCCAAGTGGGTTATTAAAGCTAAAACCGACGCTCCTGTGGGAGGAGGCCCACGCCACGCTCTGATATTGAGTGAGTTCATCTCTGACGGTTATTTCTTTCTTTTACGATATTTTACTTATTTTTGGGTTAAGATGGTGTGCTTTACACGATTCTAGAACTCTCCAACCATATCACATCTCATAGTCTCCCGGCGTTGCCCGAGGAGACGAAACTTCTTCACAAAGTAGACACGCTTTCCAACCCGCCTCCGGACCCTACCACTATTGATCCCCCGCCTCTTAGTGCTGAAATTCTCAGTCCACCTACTTCCCCCGAGTTTCCAACACCTTATTTATATGTTACTAATCGTAATGATCCTAGTCCGGAAGGCGATATCCTCTCGATCTTCGACGTCCAACCAGAAGGGTCCCTCAAGCTGATTAAGGAAATTCGGACAGGTCTAAATCACCTCCGCGGCATTGCCTTTGATGATGAAGAAAATAAGTACCTCGTGGCTGGTGGGGCTATCGGGAATGGCGTTAAGATCTTCGAGCGGGTGGACGGGGGCAGAGACCTGAAGGAAATAGCGTCTCTAGAAGATGTGCAGAGTCCTACTGGGTTTCATTGGCTACCAGTAGCATGATATAAATAACCGTCATAGCCTTTCGACGTTCAAAGTATGTATAGATATGACTTAAGGTGAAGAAACAGCATCCATTTGCAGTTGCTTTCTGGCGATTGCCAATATCTCTTAGTGCCCCAGTGAAATCAGAAACCCCCCATTATCTGAGGGGTAGGGAATTCCTCCCGTACAATTGGACAAGTTCACCCGAAGTGCGTCCTTCCCCCTGCTTGTCACTAGGATGATCGGCACAGTGAACTAAGCTCCAGTCATATCAGGCTGACGGCAGCTTGTTTCCTTTGGGGGGAAGTTGATGGACATCATCGCCAATCGCTCTCAGTGCCATTTAGAGTCTGCCCACTGATGAGGTAGAATGCTTCTTCAACTGACCCTGCGCGCTGATCTGCGGCGGATTTCTGAAAATAGAGATTTTTCCCCATTTCATTGTGGCATTCAGTCACCCTCAGTCAAACCATCCGGCGTAAGAACAAAGGGGAGCTCATTCATTGCCCATTGAGAACTTGAGATCACTTGAAGGAAAGACGCGGATTTGGGCGGCTTCATATTTGGCAAAGCTGAAGTGATGTCAAGATTGCCACAAGAGTACATTTCACGACAGGACCACCCTCTTAGGTTTTGATTATATCCAGTTTCTGAATCTACAGTGTCCTAGATTGGTTGGATCCTAGAAAGAAGGTTTACGGAGATTCTTTGCAGAGTGATCTCCGCACCGCAGTGGTTTGGGCTAGACGTCATCACTCGCTATGGAGAAGGCGGGATGGACGAATACTTTCTTAGCCCGGAACCCTTGGGGGCTTTCGTCGCCCTTCATCAAGCCAAGCAGCGGCATCGGGCCCGCACAGATTATTTAGATTATTGTGACTATATCGACGGCAGTCCAGGGGATCAATTCAATGCGAGAGGCAAAGCAGATGATATGGTGAAGGGGGATTTCTAATAGAGACCCGGGCTCGACGTGGAACTTCACATTAGGAAACGCGGTGGCTACAAGATCTCAGATCTCAAGTCAAAGGCACCTCTCCACGCGACTACACCGCTGTATACAAGGAGAGATGTTCGTGGAGTTCCCGACTCGGCCGATGGTTGAAAACAAAGGTGAGGAACGATTGTAGCTGGAATGGCACGGGGTTGTCATCGAAGCTTGGACGGAGAGAAGATGCCGTATCGAATACATGAAGGAACTCCCAAAGAAGCCTCAAGCTGTCACATATACTCCCAAACAGCCAAATGCACTCAAGATCTCATGGCCGGAGGCAATAAAGAAGCTTCTTGTTAATTGATCACTCGTTAGGCCGGGACTCCTAGATAATATTCCGAGTTAGGTTTGGAAGAGACGGTCTGCAGGGCCTTGAATATCCATCGCAACCTCAGGCTCGTTCCCATTTGGCGCCAGTCCGACTTCCTGTATTCTCAGTCCACGTACTTACATACGCGAAAGAGTCCGGAAGATAGTTGATGGAACCGGAGAAGCTATACCCGTTGATCACGTCTACGCATTGAATCGAAGCCTCACTGGACTGTCTAAAAGGTGGTGGGGTATAAGCGTTGGAGCGCAGTTAATAACACCAGGTAAATATGTCTTACGGCTTCAGTTTTCTGAGCAGATCTCTATTTTCCAGAACGGACTGGAGCATTGGCACCTAAGCGACAGGCACTTGGAAAGAGATCCGGGATCGAAGGAGGCCTCAAGGCATCAATCAAGAGTATCGCCACTCTCGGGCTGAGAACCTGGAAGGAAGGTGCACCAAGATCACCGGGCGCTCACCACTTACCTAATCTGTGTTGAATTTACGGACACTCGGATGTCTTCCTGAATTTTGATTGTTACGGCAGATCATCTGCTGTGCTAGCCCATCGTTTTAAAGACTCCGGACATTCTCCCTCATGATTCCATTGTCCCCCAGACCCATTTTAAAGTTCTCGTTTCCTATATAGTATCCTCTTATAATCATTCTACATCCTCATAATGCTCACTCAACTATATCCGTTGCTGGGTCAACTACCTCTAATACCTCGTTTTCTCGTTGATCTCCTCACCGGATTCACTCTTGTCTACATCGTTCGGTATCTTTCAACATCCTATGTTCGTTGGCGGTTAATCCGTCACCACACTGCACAACTTTCTTCGCCAGCTCCCGTACTACACCTCCGTGACGTCCCTGGTCCAAAGGCCCCTAGTTGGCTGTGGGGCAGTGAATGGGAAATGTACAGCTCAGAGCCTGGACAAAAATACCTTGAGTGGTATAAACAATTCGGCCGGATTGTCAAATTTAAAGGTGTTCTTGGGGTATGTACAGTATTCTCCTGTTATTCAACCTAAACTTACATGAGTCCGTCAGTCTTCTTTCCTGTCCCTTGCGGACCCTCTTGCTATACACCATATTCTTGGTGCCCAGCATTGCTATGATTTCCCTAAGCCTGACGGGGAACGACAATTCTTCTTGACCCTCCTGGGTAAAGGGATGATCTGGGCTGAGGGGGATACACATCAACGTCAGCGCAGGATCCTTGGACCGGCCTTTAGGTTTGTCGTTTAATCTTTTGTGTCTCAAACGTTTCCCCCATCCTGATCATGGACGGTAGCTCAGGCAACTTAAAGAGCTTGTCGCCAATTTTCTTTGACAGTGCCGAGAAGGTTGCTCAAGCTTGGAATGGATTAATTGACTCTGCTGAAGGCGACAGCGATGTCATTGACGTCCAGCGTTGGGCAAATCATATCTCGTTAGTACATTCTAAACATTTTGCTGTCTCAATTCTTAAACTATCCTGGCTTAGACTTGATACCATCGGATTGGCTGGTTTTGGCTTTGATTTTGAAACTCTCAATCCTTCCAAACCCCGGCACCCTCTAGCACGAACTCTTGATGGTCTCACAGACAGCAGTGGCACCCATTCTTTCTCTGCCTTTTTAGTCCACGCATTTCTATGGGCTTTCCCCGCCATCTTGCGTATTCCGTCTGACCGCCAAAAGGCTTTATCTAAAAGCCGCCAAACTCTGTCAAAAATCACTGATCAACTGTGGACAGAGAGGAAAAAAGCTGGTTTGGATGGACAAGATAACGGCAAGAGTATTCTAGAACTTCTCCTCCAGGCGGAAAACCAAAGCAATGGATCCTCTAGTCTTACAAAAGAGCAAATTGCGGCAGAGGTAATTTTAATTCTTTTGAAACACGGAAATACAACTCACCGGGACGCTCCAGATGATGACTTTGATCTTTGGTGGTTACGAGACGACAGCGACGGTCATCGCTTGGGCGCTGCACGAACTTGCCATGCATCCAGAAGATCAGAGAGCTCTTCGCGAGGAGTTATTGGAATCTGACGCAACATTCGAGTCATTGTCCACTGACTACCCGTTACTGGATGCCATTGTCAACGAAACCTTACGGCTTCACCCAGTTGTTATGCAAGTGCATCGAGAAGCCTCCGAAGACAGTTTCATTCCTCTCACACCTCTCCAAGATTCTTCCCCCCGTCGTGGTCTTTCACCCGAGCACCTAAGCCATCTTTTCGTTCCTAAAGGCACTATTTTGGTTCTCCCGGTCAACATCATGCAGATAACTGAAGATATCTGGGGACCTGATGCTGGTATTTGGAATGCCCAACGATGGACTGAAATCACCTCTAAGGAAGCACACGAAAAACGATCGGACTGGAGGAGAGAGATTATGGCTTTCAGTCTTGGGTAAGAACCCCCATCAGTAGGCGATATACCAAAATCTAACAGTATCTTCTTTCAGTGCCCGCGGATGCATTGGTCGTCAGTTCGCTATAATAGAAATCAAGGCTGTCCTCGCTACTCTTGTCAAGCAGTTCGTCTTTGAGCCTGCCAACGGCAAGGAGATTGAACCACTTCTAAGCTTTGTCGTCCGCCCGAAGGTCAAAGGAGAGCACAAAAGCTCATTGCCTCTGAAAGTCAGTCGAGTTAAATACTGAATAGTTTCGAGTCCCGTCTCTTGTTTATCTTTATCATACGGATTCCAGCATGCATAAACATCCTTCCCCACTCTGCAATTTTATTTTACGCATTTCTCTTATCTTACATTTCAATCGCATGGTCTCGTAAAGTTTTGAGCTTTTTTTTTATAATTAACTACCCCACCCCACTTGTATCGATAGGTCTTCCGTATCACGTACTTCGTAGAGGACACGTCTTGCTGAAATATAATGTTTAACTACTCCATAGTGATTCTGGGTCTGAAACTGATTGATTCTATGCCTATGTCCACAGTGACGGCAATTGCTTGTCTCCGACGAAACCGAGTGCCAGTCGTATACATTGCTCCCGTTCCACATCATCTATCTGACGCACAGTCGATACCTGACAATAATCATTACTTTTTCTCACCCATAACTGCCATTTTTGAAATACAAACATAGACCAAAAGGAAAACTTCGAGCTGGACAAAAGGCGTATCATCAAGTCTCTTTTGCGGTGTACAGTGATTGACTAGTGATAACACTTAGAATTGAGGTATGATGCGCTGACAGACAGCCAATGTGACCTCAGGTAACGGAATGATGCGTCGGTGGAACGGCCCATGCTGGAGAGAAAGAGGAGTAAAAATGATTTAATTCTTTCGTTCCATGTGCTTAACCTGTGCAGCTGATGATGAATAATTCAACAGCGCGGTTTGAGCTCAAAGACAGCATACATCGCAGTTCGCAAGGTGACTATTTCGTTAAGTAAAATAGAACTTTCATGCGATTTTAAAGGGTGAAAAGTATAGAATCCAGTGAATAGGTGGCCCCGCGCACCAAGAGAGCGATCGTTTTTTTTTTTAGAGAATCCAGGAGGAGCCACACGAAAGCAACGAAAATGATTAAGCACCGCCGCCACCAAGTTGGTAAGATCCGGTCATGTCAAACTGGAGAGGTTCTTCCCGTGCCTGAATGATCTACGCCGTTGTTTACTTCGTAGAACTTCTATCTCCGTGTTCTTCTATCAACGAAGATCCAGCTTGCCGAGCCGTTTTAGAGAAAGCTGACGAGAGACATTACTAGTAGAGGCGCTAATGGGACACTGAGCAAGGCCACCCTGGGCACTCACTACATAGTATATATTGTCCCTAGACCAAAAGCGAGGTGTCCGGTCAGTTAGAAGAGTACCATGATTCTATATTGTGGACATCACTGAACACAGCCACATCGAGATATCTAATATTAAGAGGCGTCATGATAGGACGTAGATATGTAGAGTAATTGCGCCGATCCACCGCGTGTTCTAACAAAGGCGAATAAGACGATTTCTCCCGGAGAGTCCTAACTCTACTCCGACAGCGGTTTGCTCTGAATTTCTAGTTACTAAACTAAAGAGAAGGATTGATATCTACAAGGTAGGAAATACGGTAATCTTT
>Ga0157379_10001202_pt1 | contig 21058 bp, 16 predicted proteins | sample S25metaG_FD_121802 | JGI IMG/M metagenome (GOLD analysis project Ga0157379, IMG submission 121802) | Switchgrass rhizosphere microbial communities from Kellogg Biological Station, Michigan, USA - S2-5 metaG | ecosystem: Host-associated > Plants > Roots > Rhizosphere > Soil | place: USA... | reverse complement strand
GTCGCTCGATCAACTTGAATTTGAAGCCAATTTGCTTGGCCGCACTCACGGACTCGCTTGATTGGATTTTACAGGCGTCTTGACGACAAGGACGGCGAAGGCAAGCGCTTCTTCTTTCGGCTGCCTCCTCTATCCAAGGAGGCGCAAAACACTGCAGTCAAACGACCGAGCGCGCCCACGCGTCTTGCCACCCACGGTGAATGGTCAGATTTGGAGGTTGCTTTTCAACACCCAACGAAGATCAACTGGAACCAGAGCGTCAGCAAAAGCTCGATAGCCACAATTCTTCGTGCTGGCAATAATGGTGGCGGGCCACGTGCGATTGTGACAGGGTTGGGTGCGAATTAAGTCGACTGCCAAACTTTGCCGATGGATGTCGAATACGAAGTGCGGAACAACGCCGCAGTCGTCAGTCTCAATCGCGACGCGAAGCTGAATGCATTCACGCATCCGATGATCGCGGCGATCCGCGCCGCCGTCGAGAAGGCAGAGAAAGATCCCGCCGTTGTTGGCATCGTTATCACGGGCATTGGCCGCGCGTTCTCCTCCGGCCTCGATATAGGCACGCTCGGTGCAACAGTGACGGACGCAAGTGGCGTCACACACGACGCACCGCCTGCTACCGGCGAGCTTCCCGCGCTCTTTAGCTTTCTTCTCAAAATTTCGAAGCCAGTCATCGCCGCGGTGAACGGCGTCGCTGCGGGCGGCGGTTTCGTTCTGGCAATGATGTGCGACCTGCGCTTTGTGTCCGAGAAGGCTACCTTCACGACCGTTTTCTCGAGGCGTGGTCTGATCGCCGAGCACGCCACCAGCTGGATCCTGCCACGCATGATCGGCACCAGCCGCGCGCTCGACCTGCTCTGGAGCTCAGTGCGAATCGACGCGCACGAAGCCTTTCGCATCGGTCTCGCGGACCGGCTGTTCGCGCCCGACGCGCTGCTTGACGAGACGATCGCCTATATCGACCGTCTCGCCGAGAACGTGTCGCGCCGCTCACTGGCGACGATCAAGTCCGAGGTCTATCGCCATCTCTCCATGCCACTGGCAGAAGCCGCGTGGGACGCGGACGCGGTCATGCAGAAAGCGCTGGCGCATGCCGATGCGCAGGAAGGCGTGGCGTCTTTTGTCGAGCGGCGACCGCCCCGCTTTGCTCGCTGGACAGGAGACACCGATGGCTGAGCCCGCGTCCACCGTTCTTGTCGATATCGACGGTCCCATCGCAACGGTCACGATGAACCGGCCGGAGCGGCGCAACAGCATCGCCGGCACCATGATGGCTGAGATGAATCGCACGCTCACTTTGCTCGCGTCGCGCGACGATGTCCGCGTGGTGGTGTTGCGCGGCGCGGGTCGCGATTTCTGCCCTGGCGCGGATATCGATGCGACCGCAAACGGGAGCAACACCGGGAATGTGCGCGAGCCGCTCCGCTTCGATACGCCTGTCCTTTTGCACAACATGCCGGCCGTAACCATCGCCGCGATCGACGGCGCCTGCGCAGGCGCCGGCTTCGGCTGGGCCTGCGCCTGCGACCTACGTTTCGCCACGCCGACCGCGAAGTTCAACACGGCGTTCCTGGATGTCGGCGTGGCTGGAGACATGGGTGGCCCATGGACGCTGCCACGGCTCGTTGGTGCCGCCAAGGCGCGCGAGCTTTATTTCCTGCCGGGCAAGTTCGACGCTGCGCAGGCTCTCGCGATCGGCCTGGTGTCGCAGGTGATCCCTCACGCCGAGTTCGATGCAGAAATAGGAAACCTCGCAAAGCGCCTCGCGTCTGCCGCGCCGCTGGCACTCAAGGCGATGAAGGCGAATTTTCTCGCTGCAGAGCGCATGGGCTTCGCAGACTACATCGACCTTGAAAGCCGCGTGCATGTTGATCTGTTCAAAACAGAAGACACTCGCGAAGCCTTCCGCGCGAAGGCCGAGAAACGAGCGCCTGTGTACAAGGGGCGGTAATTCATCCGCCTCGCTCGCAACACGGTCGAAAGTGCCGAGCGCAGCGAGGCGAGGGGACCGTCCCGACGTGCGGGGATAGTTTTGCACTGCTCCTGCGTCATCGCACTTCGCGCGATGCCAAATCCCTCTGCTTCGCGGGGCAGGAAGCTTAACCCGCCTCCAGCACCCGCATCTCCACGCCGCCAATACGCAATGACGACGCGCCGGTGCGCAGGGAGAGAGCTTCGGCGCGATCGAGATGGCGCTTCGGATCGCGCACGGCGAGATCGAGCGCGACGATGCCGGTCGCCGTTGCGCCCCCCACGAACGACACGTATCCGCGGTCGAGCGCCACGCGCGGATTTGCACCGGCTTCGAGGCGCCCCTCAAACAGTTCGGCCCAGCGTGTTGCCGTCGCCAAAGGATTTGGCACCTGCACCGTTGCACCGAGAAGGCCGACGATGTCCGGCCCCGCATCTGCCGCGCGCCAGTCGGGCCCTGCCGGAGTCCACGACCCGCGCGGCTCGTCCCACGATGTGCCGTCGCCTTCGGTGTCGATCGACGTCAGCACGCCGTCGACGTCGGCCGGATGGAAATGCGTGAAGGTGTAACGCTTCGTGTTGAGCTCGGCGATGTTTCGGATGCCGCGCGCGGCGAAGCGCGCGCGATGGCGCACCGCGTCTGGCGCCTGGAAGATCAGCATGTAGCCCGCATCGCCGCCGCGCTTGGCGAGAAGACGTCCAGCAGATGCATCGGTGGTGACCGGCTGCACGACCTCGATGAACTCACCGCCGAACGGAATGACGATATTGATTAGGCCGTAGGTCGCGACGCCTGGATCACGATAAGCCACCTGCAACCCGAATACCGACTCCAATGCCTGCCGAACGGGCTCGAGGTCCCGTGCTACCAATGCTACCTGTCGTAATCGCACAGCGCGCTCCTCCATGTCGTTTCGGAGTGTCGTGCGCCTACGATAGGCCGAGGTCTCTGGCCAGTTCAACGATTGAACAGTCAGCATCCGACAAAACAATATCCTGCTGCTGATTGTTGGTGGAAACGACACCACTCGAAACTCCATCTCGGGCGGCGTTTTGGCGCTCAACCAGTTTCCCGATCAGTTCGTCAAGCTGCGCGCCTAGCGCAGGATGGCTGTGCGCATTCCTTCCAGGTTGTAGTCAGTTCAAAGCTTGGTGTTCTCTTCGACGCAAACTAAGCGCGAAGCGGTCAGGTGGACGCCGCTCACTGTCCGTTATGCGCGACTTTCACTTTCTGCTCTCGCGCTGAAGTCGCGTTCGACCGTTCACTCCGGGCCTCGGCCGTGCACTTCTAGGGAATTGTGTGCAACAGCGAACACAGGGATCACAGGTTCGATTCCTGTCGTGCCCAACAGCTTTCGGACTCGCGCTCGACCCTGAAGAGAGTCGCCGAATCACTTCGCCAGCGACAGTGCCGTCAGACAAAAGATTTCGAAGAGCATCTGCGCACCGGCAATCGCCGTCGTCGTCGTTGCATCATATTGCGGCGCGACCTCGACGACGTCGCCGCCGACGATGTTGAGCCCTTTGAGGCCGCGCAGCATCGCTTGCGCTTCGCGCGGCGTCAGGCCTCCGGCTTCCGGAGTACCGGTGCCGGGTGCAAACGCCGGGTCAAGGCCGTCGACATCGAACGACACATAGATCGGTCCGTCGCCGACGACGTCGCGCGCCCTGGCGATGACCCATTCCACGCCGCGCTCCGCCACCTCTTCGATGTGGACGACTGTCATCCCGGAGTCGTACGAAAATTCCCAGAGCAGCTCGGCAGCTCCGCGAATGCCGATTTGGATCGTGCGCCGCGGATCGAGCACGCCATCGAGCACGGCCAAGCGGAACGGACCGCCGTGATGAAATTTCGAGCCATCGAATGCGCCACCGGTATCGCAATGGGCATCGAAATGCACCAAGCCGACCGGGCGCTCCTTACCCAAGGCCTTGAGAATTGGATAGGTGATCGAGTGGTCGCCGCCGACCGCCAGCGGCCGAATTCCCGCCTTGTCGACCTGCATGAAGAATGTCTCGATATCGGCGAGCGAGGATTCGAGATCGAAGCGGCCGCGAAACGGCACGTCTCCGACATCCGCTACCCGGCACAGGGTCGATGGCGCAATCTTCAGCGCATGGTTGTAAGGGCCGATCCGCTCGATCGCACGCAGCGCACGCGGCCCAAAGCGCGCGCCGGGACGATTGGTGACGCCCAAGTCCATGGGAACGCCGACCAGGGCAATGTCGAGATCGATGAGATCTTCCTTGTACGGCGCATCGAGCAAGGTTGGAACGCCGCCATACGGCAATTTGCGTCGCCCCGGTCCGGCGAACAACGCCTCGCTGAGCTTGCGCATCGCCGGGTCGTGGATGTCGTCTGCGTTCGCCGATCCGTACTTGCGACGCAGCCTTTCCAAGTTGGCTTTGTCCATGGCGCCCTCCGGACCGGTCGACGTGTCGCTCGACGCGACCGGGTTCACGAAAAGATAAAGTGCTTCTCCAGCGCGCCGCGGATTGCGGTCATGTGCTCGTAATATTGCTGGAAACCACCATTGTAGTTGCCGTCTTGGCGGCGATTGAACTCACCTTCGAAATTGTAATAGCCCGGCGTGCAGTCATGATTGCGGTTGGTCTTGCCGCGATGCTTGATCACTTCCTGAACCCACCACTCTTCGGTTTCCGGCATGACGTCGATGGTGTCGTGTCCATGTTCGCGCGCGTACTTGATGCATTCTGCGATGTGATCGCCCTGCGTTTGCAGCATGAAGGTGAGGTTGAATTGGAACGACGCCTGATAGCCGCCCATGATGAAGAGGTTGGGATAGCCGTGGGTGTGCACGCCAAGCAGGGTGCGCAGGCCGTCCTTGTAGGTCTCGTTGATCTCGATGCCGCCGCGGCCACGGATCTCGTTGTAGATGCCGGTTTTCTGCACTTCGAACCCGGTGGCGTAGATCAGGACATCGAGTTCGTATTGCTTGCCTTCGAACAGGGGCCCTTTTTCGGTGATCTCGGTAATGCCCTTGCCGTGCGTGTCGACAAGATGGACGTTGGGCCGGTTGAACGCCGGCAGATATTCGTCGTCGAAGCAAGGCCGCTTGCACATGAACATGTACCAGGGCTTGAGCGATTCCGCTGTCGCCTTGTCTTCGACGACTTCTTCGATGCGGCGGTGAATGCGCATCATGATGTCGATATTGGAGTTCTCCTGACGGCGGATTTTCTCTTCCCGCGACAGCTGCGCGAGCTCAGCCTTGAGTTCGGGGTTTTCCCTGATGCGCATCGCCTTCATGCGGCGCGCTTCCTGCCAGCCGGGCCGGCGCGAGGCGGCCCATTCCGGATCTGTCGGGCGGTCGTTGCGGAAATCGATTCCCGAGGGCGTGCGCTGAAAGACGTAGAGCTCCTTGGCGGCCTTGCCGAGACGCGGGATCGCCTGCACTGCAGACGCGCCGGTCCCGATGATTCCGACAACTTTGTCGGAAAGTTTCGAGAGATCGGCACCGGTATAGTCGTAGTCCCAACGCGATGTGTGGAAGGAGTGGCCCTTGAAGGACTCCATGCCCTTGATCTTGGACAGCTTCGGTTTCGACAGCGTGCCGTTGGCGCAGATGACGAACTTCGCCTTCATCGTATCGCCGCGATCGGTGCCAAGGCGCCACAACTTCTCGTCCTCGTCCCACACCGTCGAGGTCACCGTCGTGTGGAAGACGGCAAGATCGTAAAGATCGTAGCGCCGCGCGATGGCCTGGCAATGCGCGAAGATTTCCGGCCCCTTGGCGTAGAGGCGCGATGGCATGACCTTCATCTCGTCGAGCAGGGGAAGGTAGTCGTAGGAGGGCACGTCGCAGGCCGCACCCGGATAACGGTTCCAGTACCAGGTGCCGCCGACATCGCCGCCGCGCTCGACAATGCGGATGCTGCTGACGCCGCGTTCGCGCAGCCTTGCGGCGGTGAGCAATGCGGAGAAGCCACCGCCGATGAAGAGACACTCGACCGTGTCGTTGATCGGTGCGCGGGGCGCGGTGTCGCCCGTGTACGGATCGATCTCATAACGTGCCAAGTCACCGGTCAGATCGGTGATGTACTGTGCCGTGCCTTCCGGACGATAGTTCAGGCGCAGGTCGCGCTCAGCGGCGAACTTTTCCTTGATTCGGTCGTAGTAGGTCTGCGGCTTGGCCAAATCATCGGTCGGCTTGGGCGCCTTCGGCTTGGTTTCCGGCTCGGTTTTCGGTGCGCTCATGCTCGCATGCTCCCGCTCTCAGGCGCGCATCTTGCTGTGCCGGAAATCGGCCTGCAAGCGCAGGCGTCAAGTTCCTGGACGTCGGTCCGTAAGCCAGCTTGCCCCTCCGTCATGACGAGTGTGGCGAACGCCTAGAAGATTCTCGGTAAAACCACGCTCGAACGGTTCAAAATGGAATGGCACGCGGCCTTGTACGCCGAGGCCAGCCACGTACAATCCCAGCCAATGCCATTCGGAGCCTGACGCCATGACGATCCATCCCGAAATCGCTGCTTTGGTCGGCGAGATAACCTTCGAGCCCGACGCGCTGCTGGAGAAGTATCTTGCCGAACGCGACAAACGCCTGCGGCCCGACGGCAATTCGCAATATGTCGAGGTGAAGGCGGAGTTCTCGCGCTACGTCGAGGATCCGTATGTCGAGCCGGGGTTCACGCGCGCGCCCGTGTTCGACCATGTCGACTTTGCCATTATCGGCGGCGGCTTCGGCGGCCTATTGATGGGTGCGAGGCTGCGCGAAGCCGGCTTCAAGAAATTGCGCGTCGTGGAAAGCGCCGGCGACTTCGGCGGAACCTGGTATTGGAACCGCTATCCCGGCGCGATGTGCGATGTGGAGTCCTATTGTTATCTGCCGCTGCTCGAAGAACTCGGCTACATGCCGAAGCACAAATATTCCTTCGCGCCGGAAATTCTCGAGCACAGTCGGCGCATCGCGCGGCATTACAATCTCTATGACGATGCCTTGATGCAGACGGGCGTCACGGAGTTGCGCTGGGACGAAGACGCGGCGCACTGGATCATCTCAACCAATCGCGGCGACCGTTTCACGGCGCAATACGTCGCGATGGCGAACGGCCCGCTCAGCCGTCCGAAGCTGCCCGGCATTCCCGGCATCAACGAATTCAAGGGCTACACGTTTCACACCAGCCGGTGGGACTATCGCTACACCGGCGGCGACAGCTCGGGCAATCTGACCGGGCTCAAGGACAAGCGCGTCGGCATCATCGGAACCGGCGCCACCGCCATTCAGTGCGTGCCGCACTTGGGCGAATGGTCCAAGCAACTCTATGTGTTCCAGCGCACGCCGTCCTCCGTCGACGTGCGCAACAATATGGAGACCGATCCCGAGTGGGCGGCCTCGCTCAAGCCGGGATGGCAGGCGCGGCGGATGGAGAATTTCAACATTCTCGTCAGCGGCGGCGACCAGGACGAAGACCTCGTGCATGACGGCTGGACCGACATCTTCCGCAACCTGACCGGCATCGCCGCGAAAGAGGCGGCGAAGAAACTTGGCCGGCGGCTTTCCAGTGCGGAGCGCGCCGAGCTCATGGTCCTGGCGGACTATAAGAAGATGAATCAGGTGCGCGCGCGCGTCGATGCGATCGTCAAGGACCCCGTGACAGCCGCGGCGCTCAAGCCCTGGTACCGGCAATTCTGCAAGCGGCCCTGCTTTCACGACGAATATCTGCAAACCTACAATCGCCCGAACGTTGCTCTGGTCGACACCAACGGCAAGGGTGTCGAGCGGCTGACCGAACGCGGCGTGGTCGCCAATGGAAAAGAGTACGAGGTCGACTGCCTCATTTTCGCGACCGGGTTCGAAGTCGGCACCTCCTACACGCGCCGGGCCGGCTACGACATCATCGGTCGCGGCGGCAAGACACTTTCGGAGCATTGGTCGAACGGCCTGCGGACGTTGCACGGCCTGACGACGCACGGTTTCCCGAACTGCTTCTTCCTCGGCTTCACCCAGACCGCGATCACGATCAGCGTGCCGCAGGCGCTAAACGAACAGGCCAAGCACGTCGCCTACATGGTGACGCAGTCGCTCGCGCGCGGCGGCAAGGCGCTGGAAGCAACTGCCGAGGGAGAGGATGCTTATGTCAACGAAGTGCGCAGTCTGGCGCGCATCGGCGAGCGCTTCTATCGCGAGTGCACACCCGGCTACTACAACAGCGAAGGCATGGTCGGAAACAAGAGCGGCTTCTTCTCCGACATGTATGGCGCCGGGCCGCTGCGCTTTTTCGAGGTCCTTGACCAATGGCGCTCCGACGGTCGCATGCTGGGACTGGAAGTACGTTGACGGCTCGACGTCGGTCGAAGGTTCTGCATACCGACAAGGGAGGCTCAGCCGATGACGCTCGCCAATTCACATGACCGCGCCTTGCGCGAACGTGCGCTTGCGGTGATTCCGAACGGCATGTACGGCCACCAGTCTGTCCGTCTGCTTCCCGATGTCTATCCGCAGTTTTTCGCTCGCGCCGGGGGTGCGCATCTGTGGGACGTCGACGGCAACCGCTATTTGGATTTCATGTGTGGCTATGGCCCGAACTTGCTGGGCTATTGCCACCCGAAGGTCGATGCCGCGGCAGCGGCACAACAGCGCTTGGGCGATGCGATGACCGGTCCTGGTCCGGCGATGGTCGGATTTGCCGAAAAGCTCGTGTCGCTGGTTTCGCACGCCGATTGGGCAATGTTCTGTAAGAACGGCACCGACGCCACGACGATGGCGATGATGGTCGCCCGCGCCCACACCAAAAAGCGCAAGATCCTCGTCGCCAAGGGTGCCTATCACGGCGCGGCGCCGTGGTGCACGCCAAATCCGGCGGGTACGGTGGCCGAGGATCGCGCCCATCTTGTCAACTACACCTATAACGACGTCGAAAGCCTGGATCATGCCGTGCAAACGGCGGGCGACGATCTCGCCGGGATTTTCGCCTCGCCCTTCAAGCACGATGCGTTCACCGATCAGGCATTGCCCGATCCCACCTATGCGGCGCGGGCGCGCGAACTTGCAGACAAGCACGGCGCACTCCTCATCGTCGACGAAGTTCGCGCTGGCCTTCGCGTGGCGCGCGATTGCAGCTGGTCGCTGGTGAATGTTGAGCCGGATCTTTCCTGCTGGGGCAAGTCGATCGCCAACGGCTATCCGATCTCCGCCTTGCTCGGCGCCGAGAAGGCGCGTGCTGCCGCGGGCGCGATCTACGTCACCGGTTCGTTCTGGTTTGCCGCCGTCGCCATGGCGGCAGGCATCGCGACTCTGGAAGAAATCCAATCGTCCGACTATCTGGAAAAGACCATTCGGCTGGGCACCAAGCTGCGTGACGGTCTGGCGGCGTGTGCCAAGACGCACGACTTCGTTCTACGCCAGACGGGACCCGCACAGATGCCGATGGTGCTGTTCGACGACGATGCGGACTTCCGGATCGGTTATGCCTGGTGCTCGGAGATGGTGCGACGCGGCATCTATGTGCACCCATGGCACAACATGTTCCTCTGCGCCGCCATGACGGACGCGGATATCGAAGGCGCCATCGCTGCGGCGGACGAATCCTTCAAAGTCGTGCGCAAGAACCTGCACGATCTCGCACCGCATGCCGGTCTCGCGGCATTGTTGCAGGGCCGCCGTCGCTGAGCTGCCGCGGGCTCAGTTGATGCAGAAGTCCGCGAGATCGCGTGCCGTGGTGCGGCTGATTTCGGGACAGCACGACGCGATGACCTCCGTGCCGTGAATCGTTCCCATCAGCTGTCGGCACCGCGCCGCCACGCCATTGTGCATCAGCAAGCGATAGAAATTGATGCCTTCGTCGCGCAACGGGTCGCACTCGTTGACGCTGATCACGGTCGGTGGCAGACCCTTGACGTCCTCGGCGGTTGCAAAGCCTGGCCAGGCAAGAGGGTTGCGCTTCTTGAATTCCTCGATCCCGTAGCTCATTGCACCGCGATTGTTGTGCAGGTCGAGTAGGATGCCGTTGTTCTCCGTCGATGAGGGATTCTCTGGCAGCGGCCATTGGCCGGCGATGTAGGGGCAGAGCGCGTAGAGTCCCTTGACCAAGCCGATGTCTCCGTCGCGCTTCAACTTGAGGCCGGTCGCCAGAGTCAGGTTGCCGCCGCCGCTTTCGCCCGCGATCACGATACGCGTGGGATCGATGTTGAGCAGCGCCGCGCGCGAATGGACCCACTTGAGTCCGGAGACGCAATCGTTGAGACCGGCAGGGTAGGGCGCAACCTCGGGCACCGACGAAGCGGTGATCGAGTTGCGAAAATCGACCATCGCCACCGCAACACCTTGCGCGGCGATGATCTTTCCCCAGGCACGGTAATTGCCGTCGAAGCACGACCCCATCATCATGCCGCCGCCATGGATGTAATAGACGCACGGCAAACGTTCGCCATTGTCTGGTCGGATGAAGCGGATGTTGATCAGGTTGCCATCCGGCTCGGAGCGGATGCTCTCGGTCGTGCTGCGAAGACCTTTGGACGGCGCGATCGTTTCACTGTCGAAGGCATCGGTCATTGCCTTGAACATGGCGGCGCGGGCCTTGCCTTCTTCGCTGTTCGCCTCCGAGAGCAGTACCTCGCGGCTGGCAACGTCGCCGCCGCCGGCCAACACCATCGCGCCGAACAAGGCTTTGATGCGGGGATCTATGCGCGGATCTTCGGCAATCTTGTTGGCCATGGCGGGTTTCCTCCCTGAGGTTTCTGAAGTCTTTCGTTTCGCTATGCGGCCTGCTTCTGTTTCAGCGCGCGCCAAACGCGTTCCGGCGTCGCGGGCATATCCATGTGTACCACGCCGAGCGCATCGCAGATCGCGCTCATCACCGCCGGCATGGCGCCGACCGTGCCTGCTTCCCCGCAGCCCTTGGCGCCCAGCGCATGGGTCTTGCAGGGAATTTCTTCGTAGGCGAAATCGATGTCGGGCAGGTCGTCGGCGCGCGGCATGGCATAGTCGCTAAAACTAGCCGTCAAGAGTTGCGCCGTGTCGGGGTCGTAGACGCAGTTTTCCAGCAGTGCCTGGCCAAGCCCCTGCACCACGCCGCCATGCACCTGGCCGGCGACGAGCATCGGGTTGATCACTTTGCCGAAATCGTCGAGCACGTGATAGCCGAGGAGGGTGACCTTGCCGGTTTGCGGATCGATCTCGACTTCGCAGACGTGACAGCCATTGGGAAACGTCGACGACGTTCCCTTGTAGACCGCGTCGCTGTCGAGACCGTTTTCGAAGCCAGGAAGCTTTTCGCGCTTGAGCGTCGTTGCCAGTTCGGTGAGGCCGATCTCGCCGCCGCCGCCCGCGACGCGGAATTTGCCGATGCCGTCGACGATTTCGAAACCGACATCCTTGCCACCGGCTTGCAGCACTTGGCCTGCGGCGACGGTTCCTCTCCGGATCACTTCGTCGGATGCACCGAGCAGCGCGCCGCCGCTCATGTTGAGCGAGCGCGAGCCGCCCGTGCCCCCACCATTGACCCAATCGCTGTCGCCCTGCTTCACCGTGATGGATTCGAACGGCACGCCGAGCTTCTCGCTCACGAGCTGCGCGAACGCGGTTTCGTGGCCCTGGCCGTTCGACTGTGTGCCGACCAGAAGATCGACACCGCCATTGTCGGTGAACGCAACCCGGGCGGGCTCGCTTCCCATTGCGGCGGTGATCTCGACATAGTAACCAAAGCCGAAACCGCGCAGCATGCCGCGCTTTCTTGATTCCGCGCGGCGTGCCGTGAAGCCGTCCATGCCGGCGCGTTTCAGACCCTGCTCCAACAGGCGCGGGAAATCTCCGGAATCGAACGGAATGCCCCACCAGTTCTTGTAGGGCAGGTCTTCCGGTTTGAGCAGGTTGCGTTTTCGAATCTCGGCACGATCGATTCCGGTTTTCGCTGCGGCCGCGTCCATCAGGCGCTCCATCACGTAGGCAGCTTCCGGCCGGCCGGCGCCACGATAAGCATTGATCGGCGCGGTGTTGGTGTAATAGCCCTTGATGCCGACGAACATCACCGGCACGCGATAGACCCCACCCAATATGCGCCCGCCGGCAAGCGTCGGAATGAAGGGCGCAAACGACGACAGATAACCGCCCATGTTCGCCGTACCCGTGACGCGTACGGCAAGCAGTTTTCCGTTGGCGTCGAGTGCCGCTTCTGCCTTTGTCCAGGTATCGCGGCCGTGCTGATCGGTGAGGAACGCTTCCGTGCGATCCGACGACCAGCGCACCGGACGGCCGCTTTTTTTTGCGGCGATGAGCACGAGGGGTTGTTCGGGATAGGCGCCGGCCTTCATGCCGAAGCCGCCGCCGACATCCTTGTTCACGACGCGCAGCTTCGCCGCATCTATATTCAAGATTCCCTTGGCGACGCGGTCGCGCAGACCGCCCGAACCCTGGTTTCCGGAATAGAGCGTGTAGCTGTCCGTCTTCTTGTCGTAGAGGCCGATGGCATTGCGCGTCTCCATCGAATTGACGACGACGCGATTCTGCACGACGTCGATCTCGGCAACGTGCGCCGCCTTGGCGAAGGCTTCGTTGCAGAGTTCCTCTTTGCCGTCGATCCAGTCGAAGCTTTGATTGCCGGGTGCAGCCGACCAAATGTCGGGTCGGCTCGGTGCGACGTCAAGCGTTCCGGCCGCCGGGCGTTCTTCGAACTCGACTGCGATAAGCTCTGTTGCGTCGCGAGCCTGGGGATAGCTTTCGGCGACTACCATCGCGATCGCTTCGCCGGTGAATGTTACGTGATCCTTGGCAAGCAGCGTTTTCGGAGCACCTTTCGGTCCCGAGCCGTCGCGACTTTTGAGCGGTGTGGCATTTGGTAGTGGCTTTGCGCCGAAGGCTTCGACGTCCGCCTGCGTCAGGACGGCAACGACCCCTGGCGCGGCGAGGGCTGCGGAAATATCGATCGACTTGATCGTGGCATGAGCATAGGGACTGCGTAGGAAGGCTGCAAAGGTCTCATTTTCGAAGTGGAAATCGTCGGTGAACTGGCCTTGTCCGGTGACGAGGCGAATATCTTCCGTGCGCTTAACCGACTGTCCAACACCAAATTTCATCTCAAATCCTCAAAAATGTGTTCTGCCGAACTTCCGTGGAACCCGCATGCTATCGGCTTGTGGATGACAGCGAAATGACTGGCCGCGCCCTTTTTTGAATGGCGTGCAGGCGACGAGCGAGCGATGTCAGCGACTCGCGTCCCAGTCCTTGACCGTCGGGGTCCAGGCGTTGGCACGCGCCTGCGCCTGAGCCCAACTCGTGGGATTGAGGACGCTGTCGAGCCGGGCTTGTAGCGCATCGGGAACGTCCTTCAAGCCGATGACGAAGCGTGCGCCATTCGCGTGATAGATAAGCGACCATTTGCCCGCTTCGATGGGATCGCCCGCTACGCCGACACCGTCCAGATAGAGGCTCACGAGCTTGATCTGCGCGATCGCAAGACCTCCATTCGCCGCCTTGAGGATGGCGTCGGTCGCTTCGTGCTTCAGTGCAGCCGCACGCTGGGGATCGGCTTCTGCGGTGCTGACGTCGAACAGGCACAGACCGAGATTGTAGTCCGCTATTTCGTAGCCGCCGCGTGCGGCGATGCGGCGGAAAATCGGGATCGCCTTGTCACAATGTCCGCTCAGTCGAAGTTCTTCGCCGCGCTCCTCGGGTTCGAGCGGCGTGCGCGGCTTCTCGCTGGGCAGCGCGTCGGCTCCGCCCGGAACGATTTCTTGTGTGCCCGGACGATTGTAGACCTGCGCCGAAGCCGTGCCGCTCATCGCAACGACCGCAAAGACAACGGCAACGGCAAGCTCGGATTTCATCCCCATGCGCCTCTCAACATGCGCGCAGTCAAGAAATATACGAAATCAGCAGGCATTGCACGCTGGCGCATTGGCAGACTTCACGGCCTAGCCCGCAACAACGGTTTCGTCTTCAGCGACAAATCCCTTCCAACCGCTCATATATTTGATGAAGGCCGGTCCCAGGCGTTCCTGTTTCAAATATTCGCGTGTCACGGGCAGAGCTGTACAACGGAAGTCGGGATCGGCTTGCGCGCGCAGCGGAAAGTCGTGATGCAGAATTGCGGCACGACCAAGGATTGCAAAGTCCGCGCCGTGTTCCAGCGCACGCCGGCAGTCTTGCGCGCTCGTCAGTTTCCCCGCGACTCCTAGTCGCGTATGGCCGCGCGGCAATTCGCTGAACCAGTCGATCAGCGGCTTACCGGCAAATTCCGCCTCGACGGGTTCCTTGAAGACGTCCCACAACGACATGTCGAGATAGTCGAGATCGCCTGAGCCGAGCAATTGGCCTGCGAGCTCGCGTTGCTCAGCCAGCTTCAGACCGAAACGTTCGGGCGACAGCCTAAGGCCCAACTGGAAATCCGCGCGTGTGCGCGCACGAACGCCCTTTATGATTTCGAACACGATGCGCGCGCGATTTTGGAGCGAGCCGCCGTAGCGATCGCTGCGGCGATTGGTTTGCGAACTCAGGAATGCACAGAGGATGTAGCCGTGCGCGCCGTGCAGCTCGACGCCATCGAAGCCTGCCTTCTCGGCGCGCGTCGCGGCTGTGATGAAATCCTCGATCAGCTCTTCGATCTCGCCTTCCTCGAGCGCGCGGGCCTTGAATTCGGCATCGTCGGATGGCCCGCGCGGATGTTCGCCGATGAGATCGGCGGGTGCCCGAATTCCGGCATGGTGCAGCTGCACGGAGGAAACCGCACCTTCTGCGTGGATCGCTGCCGCAAGCCGCTTCAGTCCCGCTAGGTGTTCGTCGCCGAAAATGCCGAGTTGGCCGGGAAAGCCCTGTCCAACGCGTTGGACATGAGCGGCGCACGTCATCACATGGCCGAAGCCGCCGGCCGCACGGTAGGTCAGCCAGCGAAATTCGTCATCCGACAAACAGCCGTCAGCGTGGCTCTGCAAATTCGTCAACGGCGCCAGCATGAAGCGATTTTTCCATGCGGGTCCGCGCGGAAGACTCAAGCTGGCAAACAGGCGGCTCATGGGGCGGTCCGGATCGATGGCTGATGGATCGAGATTGACGAAATATCGTCGGAGGTCAAGATTGCGGCTTTCCGACGCTTGCGGCCATGTTACTCGAACGCTTGCCGTCATCATTGTCAGGAGTTGAGCCATGGAAGAGCGGATTCGCGTCGACATGCAGGGCGGCGTCGCCGACGTCCGTCTGATTCGCAGCGATAAGATGAATGCGCTTGACGATGCGATGTTCAGCGCTCTCGTCGAAACGGGCGAGCGGCTCAAGACCCAGAAGGGCTTGCGCGCGGTCGTCTTGTCGGGCGAGGGGCGCGCCTTCTGCGCCGGTCTCGACATGGGCAACTTCGGCAAGATGGCGTCGGGCGAACGGCGTGGCGGCGCCGGATTGGTCGATATGCCGCGCACGCCGGGCGGCTCCAACCGCGCGCAACACGCGGTGATGGTGTGGCGCGAATTGCCGGTGCCGGTGATCGCAGCGGTTCACGGCGTCGCGTTCGGCGGCGGCTTCCAGCTCGCGCTCGGGCCAGACGTCCGCATCGTTGCGCCGGATACGCGCTTGGCGGTTCTCGAAATCAAGTGGGGTCTCGTGCCGGATATGGCGGGCCTGGTGTTGCTGCGCGGGCTGGTGCGCGACGATGTGGTGCGTGAGCTCACCTACACGGGCCGCATCTTCTCGGGCGAGGAAGCGCTTGCGATGGGCATAGCAACGCGCGTCTCGAACGATCCGCACGGCGAAGCGATGAAGCTCGCAACGGAAATCGCTAGCAAGAACCCCGATGCGGTTCGCGCCGGCAAGCGCCTTTTCAATCTCGTGGCCGATGCCGATCAGAAGACGATCCTGCTGCACGAAAGCAAGGAACAGGGCGCGCTGATCGGGACGCCCAACCAGGTGGAAGCGGTGATGTCGAATATGCAGAAGCGGGCGGCGAACTATAGCGATTAGTGGAAAACGCAGTTCCACTTTTGCTGGGATCCCAAACGAGCGTCAAAACCGCGGTAATTTATTAATCAAACGCTAAGCCGCCTGTTGCGATCATGCGCTGTCTCGCGCGGATCTTCTGATGCAACGGAGCAGGACTTTCGGCCGACGCGCCAGCATTGAGCCGCAGCGTCCGGCGCCAGCGACGCCGCGATGGAATCCGTTCCAGGACGAATTGCGAACTTTGCTCTCGGCCTTGCCGCAGCCGTCGAACGACGAAGTCCAAGATGTCGACCGCGAACTCGATGAATGGAGAGCGGCGCGCAAACTCATGCGCCGATCGTTTCGTGAGCCGTGGCGCACATTGGCGATCGCGACGTCGATCGGCTTTGGCCTATCATTCTGGCTTCTGCCCGACTCCGTTGCCGATGTCGTCCAATATCTGACTGCGGGACTGACGTTGGCGAGCGTGTTCGCCGGCATGCGTCGGCCGAAATCGCAAGCCGAAGGGTTGCAAGAGCACAGGATCGAACCGACCGCCTGAGCAGCAGGGCCACGCCGGACTGGTCGCGAAATTGCGCAAGACAAAGGTGCCCGCAAGCCCGCGCTTGCAGGCACCGCCTCAGGGGTGTACCGCAAGTCGGTCATCAACCGGCGTTTATCCATGCAGCGTTCGCTCGCCGACCCGATTTCCGACGCGCCGTTTGCGTTCGACAATTCCTACGCGCGGCTGCCGGAACGGTTCTTTGCCCGGCTCTCGCCAACCCCGGTCGCGGAACCGCATCTCATCAAGCTGAATGAGCCGCTGGCACGCCAATTGGGGCTCGATCCAAAGCGACTTGCCATGCGCGACGTCGTGGAGATGCTTGCTGGCAATCGAGTACTTCAAGGCGCCGAACCGCTCGCGATGGCCTATGCCGGACATCAATTCGGCAATTGGGTGCCGCAACTGGGCGATGGCCGCGCGATCCTTTTGGGCGAGGTGCGCGACATTGCTGGCGTGCGCCGGGATATTCAACTCAAGGGTTCTGGCCCAACGCCGTTTTCGCGCAACGGCGACGGCCGCGCCGCACTGGGCCCCGTCTTGCGTGAATACATCATCAGCGACGCGATGGCCGCGCTCGACATTCCCACCACCCGTGCACTCGCAGCCGTGGCGACCGGCGAGCGCGTCCTGCGCCAAGATGGTCCGTTACCCGGCGCGGTATTGACACGCGTCTCGCAAAGTCATGTGCGCATCGGGACATTCGAGTATTTCGCCAACCAGGGCGATGTCGATGGTGTTCGCATATTGGCCGACTACGTCATCGAGCGGCTCTATCCCGAGTTGCGTGACAATGCGCAACCGTATCGCGCCTTGCTCGAGGCCGTGATTGCGCGAACAGCGAGCCTGGTCGCGAGCTGGCAGTTGATCGGGTTTATCCACGGCGTAATGAACACGGACAATATGGCGATTTCCGGCGAGACCATTGACTACGGTCCCTGCGCCTTCATGGATACGTTTCATCCCGCCACCGTATTCAGCTCGATCGACAGTGGCGGCCGCTACGCCTTCGGCAACCAGCCGCGTATCGCACACTGGAACCTCGTTCGCCTCGCGCAGTCATTGCTGGCGCTGCTCGCGGGCGATGAGAGCGCCGCCCTGGCGTCGGCGCGCGAAGCGATCAACACCTTCCCGCCGCGCTTCGAGGCTGCTTTGTTCTCCGGTCTGCGGCGCAAGCTCGGCTTCACGACGGAAGAAGAGGGCGACATTGTGCTCGCAGGAGACTTGTTGGAGCGCATGAGCGCCAACAAGGTCGACTATACGCTTTTGTTTCGCCGTCTTTGTGATGCGGCAGCCGGCCAAGATGGCGATGCCGCGGCTCGCGCGCTGTTCGAGGATCCAAAGGCATTCGATGATTGGGCTGTGACATGGCGCGCGCGTCTTGAGCGTGAGCCGGCGACGCCGGCAGAACGCTCACGGGCGATGCGGCGCGTGAACCCTGCCTTCATTCCGCGCAATCACCGCGTCGAGGCCGCAATTGTTGCAGCTCAGGAGAGATCGGACTTTGCGCTGTTCGAAGAACTCTTGAGAGTGCTCGCTCATCCTTTCGACGATCAACCGCAATACGTCCAATACGAAAAACCGCCTGCGCCCGAAGAAGTCGTGCACCAGACATTCTGCGGGACCTGAAGCAGCGATAGTCAAGCCGGCGAGACGACGCGCGGTCGTGTCGCAAGCGAGACCGCGGCGAAGAATGCAACCGCGACGATGCCGCTCAGAGCATCGGCGGCAAGCAGCCCGTTCGCATGCCAGCGGCCATAGGCCCAACCATCGACGATCGTCAGGTAGGCGATCGGCATGTTGGAGAGCGAGGCATAGAGATTGTACTTCGTCGCCGCTGCGCCGCGACCGATGGCTTCCAATACCACTGCACTGAACGAGGCGTAATTGAAACCCTGAATGAACGCATAGAGCAGGGTGAAAGTGATGAACATGTTCTCACTGCGCGCGGCCACCGCCATCGCCAAAGCTGCTGCGGAGAGAAAGATGCCGAACAAGGCATAGGCGAACTTCCGGTCCATGCGATCGCAGAGATAGCCGCCGATCACGCAACCGAGTGCAGAAACGAGGCCACCCGCCACGCCATTGACGAGCGCGACCGTGTTGGCGCCCGCGTGCCAGTCACCGGCGACTGCGGCCCACAGTCCGGATGCCGCGCCACAGCCGATGGGTAGGAAACAGATCAATAGGGCGAGAAATCCCGCGCGCGACTTTGCTGTGTTCCAAACGTCGATTGCTACACCGCGCAAGCTTTGGAGGTAGCGGAGTTGGCGATGTGCCTGTTCCGGTTCGGCGACAAAGACGAGCGCGCCGCAGCAGGCGAGAAACACCGCCGCCATCGCGGCGCCGGGAAGCCAGACGAGCGCGGAATGTTGCGCGATCCACAGCGCCGCACCGCCGCCGATTCCCGCGCCGCCAAGATTGCCCGCCTGATACCAGCCGCCCGCGCGGCCCTTCTCGCGATGGTCAGTCGAGTGCGCCATCAGGTTTTCGGCGGCCATGGCGAGGAAGCTGACGGCAATGCTGTTGGTAAAGACGAGCGCGCTGATGACAAAGAGTGTCGTGGGACCGGGCGGAAAGAATCCGATCGCAGCAAGCGTGATGGCGGTGACCAACGCTGCCATGAGGTACCAAGTCTTGCTGTTTAATGTCGTATCGACGACGGGCGCCCACAGCGCCTTCCAGGTCTGCGGCAGAAGATTGAGGGCAACCAGACCCGCCACGGCAGCGACGTTCACGCCGGCGTGGGACAATAGGTAGCCCAATGTGACGTTCACGTAGCCGCTGGTGGCACCGAAGGGCACGCAAAGCAGCAGGTAGACGATGGGGTGTGTCGCACCCGGCTTTGCGCTGGCCAAATCGTGATCCGTTCCCGGCGACGACCGACCTTAGCGGACGGTTCGCAACGTGCAAACGAGTTCGTGATGCCGTCCCCGATACGATGTTTTTGATTGCGCTTCGGACCAAAAGACCTCTGACTATAGGCAACGCCCGACAGAGGCGGTTTTGGGGAGTGAAGAATGGCTGATGCGATTTCCACTTCGCCGACTGTGGTGCCCATTCCGCCCGGAAGGATCGCTACATTCGCGGCGGGCGCCTTTCCCGTGGGAGCCCTTGTCACGACGTTGGGCGTCTACCTCACGAACTATTATGCGAGCCATATCGGCATACCACTAGCTGCGGTCGGCGGGGCCTTCATGATTGTGCGCCTTCTCGATATCTCGGTCGATCCGCTGCTCGGCATGGCGATGGACTGGACTCGAACACCGCTCGGCAAGTATCGGCCCTGGCTTGCCGCGTCCGCTCCGTTGCTGCTTTTCACGGTCTGGATGATCTATTTCCCGGTGAAGGGCGTCGGAACAAGTTATCTGATCGGCTGGCTGCTGCTGCTTTATCTCGGCTATTCGATGCTGACCTTGTCACAAGCCGCGTGGGGCGCGGCCCTAGTTGCCGAATATCATCAGCGCAGTCGGGTTTACGGTTGGATTCAGGCGGTCGCGGTGGTTGGCGCGATCGGGGTGCTTCTGGTTCCCGTAACACTGCCGCTTGTTTGGAAGGCGGTACCGCTTAAAGGCGTCCCGCTGATGGGGTGCTTCATTTTCGCGGCTGTGATCGTTGGCGTTACGACCACCGTGTTGTTCGCACCGGAACCTCAGAAAGCAGTGTTGGCAAAGTCCGAGCGTTTCAAGATCAAGGACTATCTGGCTCTGATCGTGCGGCCCGAGATGGTGCGCATCATGTGCGCCGACATGTTCTGCACGCTTGGACCCGCGATCACCGCGCCGCTTTATCTCTTCTTCTTTGAACAGGCGCGCGGCTATACGCTGGCGCAGGCAAATTTCCTACTTCTCTTTTATATCGTCGCGGGTCTCTTCGGGCCGACGTTCTGGGCACGAGTGGCACAGCGCTTCGGCAAGCATCAGACGGTTCGTATCGCAAGCGTGTGCTATGTGATCGCGCAGTCCGCTCTGCTCGCACTGCCGAAAGCGCATGTCTATCCGATGATGGCCGCGATGTTTTCCGTCGGTTTCGTCGCCAGCGCGTTTGCGTTCCTGGTGCGCGCCATGGTGGCGGATGTCAGCGATGAAGTGCGCCTTGAGACGGGCAAAGACCGAACGGGCCTGCTCTATGCCTTGGTGACGAGCACGAACAAGGTCGGCGGCACCATCTCGGTCGGCGTCGCCTATGCGATTCTGCCGCTGTTCGGTTTTGTTCCGACCGAGGGCGCGGTCAACACGGCGGACGCCATCTGGGGCTTGCAGGCATGCTATCTAGTGCCGCCGGTTGCGTGCGTCTTGATCGGTGGTCTCGCCATGTGGGGCTATAAGCTCGACGAGACGCGCCACACCAAGGTGCGCATGGCGCTCGGTGCATCCGCTGCCATCGCCGGAGCCAAGGACGCCTTGCAGAGCCTGACGGGAGAACCGCCGGAACCGGAATTGGGCGTATTGAACGAGGAGGTACGGCCGGGAACGGCGGCGTGACTTCCATCGGAATCGCGGCGAATGTCGCGAGGCAAATTCCAGTTGCGCTAGAGTCGATTCCCGCTTGAACTTGGCGCAAAGCGTCCGCAAGCGACGACCACAGGGAGAATATCCATGGCTTCGAATGCGCCAGGTGTAACAGTGCCCGCCAAATTGCCTGTCCGCTTGCTTGCACCGTT
>Ga0157379_10001200_pt1 | contig 21089 bp, 19 predicted proteins | sample S25metaG_FD_121802 | JGI IMG/M metagenome (GOLD analysis project Ga0157379, IMG submission 121802) | Switchgrass rhizosphere microbial communities from Kellogg Biological Station, Michigan, USA - S2-5 metaG | ecosystem: Host-associated > Plants > Roots > Rhizosphere > Soil | place: USA... | reverse complement strand
TCTTGAGCCGCGTTCCCGATCCCTGCAGCACGGGCGCGACGAAGACCGCGGCGGTACGGTAGCACGGGCCGATCTCGTCGACCTGGCCGGTGACCTCGACGCCGGGCAGGTCGCCGAGTCGGCGTACCACCTCTGGCGGGTAGGCGCCGACGATGCGGAAGCGTACCGGCTGCGCGCGCTGCAAGCGCGGCAGGACCTCGCGGCAGAAGTAGCGCACGGCCTCGACGTTGGGCTCGTGACGGAAGAAGCCGACGAAGAGGACGGTGTCGGGCTCACGGCCCTCGGTCGCGCAGGCGAAGTGCGTGCAGTCGACACCGTTCGGGATGGTCACGACGTGCCCGACGTCGACGTATCGCCCGAGCACGGCGCGATCGTGATCGCTCATGGTGATGACGAGATCCGCCCGCTCGACGGCGGCGATCTCGTAGCGCAGCATCCGCATCCACTCGAGCCAGAGACCGAGCTTGGCGATCGGGCGCGACGCCGCGTCGCGGCTGCGCGCGATCGACACGAAGCTCACGTCGTGCTCGACCAAGATCCGCACCAGTCCGGGCGCCGGCGGCGGCAGGAAGTGCGCCATGTGCGTGTACTCGACCTGGACGAGATCGTAGTCCTCGCGGTCGAGGAGGTACTCGAGGGTGTCGCGCATCGAGTCGGACCAGAAGCCGCGCGTCTTGTGGGGCTGGAGCGGCCCTCCGAAGGTGTGGCCGGGTCGTTCGAGAATGATCACCTCGGAGCACACGCGCCGCAGCTCCGCGGCGCTCGTCGGATCGAGCTCGGCGTCCGTGTCACCGTACGCGAGCAACGTGACGTCGGCGTGCGCCCGCATGCGGCGGAGGAGCGCCAGCATGCGTACGGCGCCGCCGTGCACCGCCGGATAGGGGCTGTAGGGGCTGACGACGAGGATGCGTTGCCGGGCGCTCACCGGCCGCGTCGGACGCCGCCCCCAGTGACCGCGGAAGGCGTAGCGGTAGCGTGAGATCTTGAAGATCGTCGCGTCGTCGACGACGCGCGGCGTGCGGCCCTCGCGGGCGCGGGCGCGCAGTACGGTCGGCGACTGGCGGATCAGGCCGCGCCAGGTCGCGAACGCGGCGGCGCCGCCCATCTCGAGGAACACGCGTCCCGGCAGGAGGGTGACGCCCGCCAGATGACGCGCCAGCAGGCGCCAATCGCCGACGTTCTTCCACACCAGCGCCGCGAGGTTCTTCACGAAGAAGCTGCGGATCGTGCCCTCGCTCCACAGGCGCCGCGTGGTACCGCGGTGCTTGTGGTGCACGACGCTGCGCGGCTCGAAGATCGACGGCCAGCCGCGCTTCCAGGCGCGATAGCCGAGATCGACGTCCTCGATGTAGACCGGCGAGAAGACCGCCTCGTCGAAGCCGCCGAGCGCGAGGAACTTGGCGCGGTCGTAGGCCGATGCGCCGCCGCCCGCGAAGAACACCGGGTAGCGCAGGTCCTGCTCGTAGTGATCGAGATGGAAGAGGGTGATCGTGCCCGCGCTCCAGCGCGCGTGCACCTTGCCGGTCTCCCAGCGTGGCTTCGACTTGTCGATGAAATCGATCTGGCACGAGACGCCGAACGCGTCGGGCTGGTCGTCGAGCGCCTCGAGCAGGGGCGCGACGAAGTCGGGCTCGACGACCATGTCGTTGTTGAGGGGGATCACCGTCGCGTGGCGCGCCTCGCGCACGCCGCGGTTCGTCGCGCCCGCGAAGCCCTCGTTGGTGGGCAGCGGGAGGACGCGGACCTCGGGAAACTCGGCGGCGAGATACGCGCAGGTGTCGTCCTCGCTGCCGTTGTCGACGACGATGATCTCGCCGCCGCCCGCGTAGGCGGCGAGGGCCGCGCGCAACGGCGGCAGGCTCATGTCGAGCAGCGAGCGGCCGTTCCAGGTGGGGATGATCACCGACACGGGTTGGCCGAGCCGCGGACCCGCCAGCGCGCCGCCGTCCGCAACCGCGGGACCCGTATCCGGAGCGGCGGGAGCGGCGCCCCGCCGCAGCGTCACCCAGGCGTCGGTCAGCGCGAGCGCGGCCGCGAGAACGAGCACGAACGGTACCATCGCGACCGTCAACACGGCGACGAAGGCGAGCGCCGCGAGACGCCGCACCGTGCCGAGCGCGCGGCGCACCGCGGCGGCGAGCTCGCGTCCGATGCGCGGCAACAGCGGCGCCGCCAGGGCACGCTCCCAGCGCTCGGTGAGCTCGGCGACATCGCCCCGGGCGCGGCCGAGCTCGCGACGCGTCACGGCGAGCTCGGTCGCGAGGCGCCCCACCTCCATCGCCAGTCGCCCGGCGTCCGGTCCGGCCGCGGCGGGGCCGGACGCGACGGACTCGAGGGTCGCGGGCTCGCCACTGGAGGGTGCCGCGGTGCCGTTCGTCCGGCCCGGCTGTCCGTCGGTCGCGGCCTCGCCGGACGCCGCCTCGGCGAGCAACGCGCCGAGGCCGGGTACCAGCGTCTCGGTCAAGGTCGTGTTGTGGAGGAAGAGGAACGACTCGTCGTCGACCGGCAGCGCGTCCACGACCCCGGGCACCAGGTAGTGCGCGATCGACGCGGGGACGGTCTCGCGATCGGGCTGGGTGCACATCCACAAGGCGACGCGCGCGTCGGGCACCGTCGCCTCGAGCGTCCAGCGGTAGCGCCGGCCGCGCGAGTTGCCGACCGGGCGGAAGTCGAAGCGCTGCCAGTCGTTGTGTGCGACCTCCGCCAGCGGCACCTGCACGCGCGCCAGACGCCGGCCCACGGGCTCGTCGGCGTAGAGGGTGAACAGGAGATCCGCCGGCGGCGGCGTGCCGCGCAGCCACGTGAGCACGTCGATGCGGCAGAGATCGTCGTAGGCGGCGACGAACTCGTGCGAGACGACGTGGTCGCCGCCGAGCGGTTCCGAGAGCGCGCGCTCGCGGCTCAGGGTCTCCTCGGCGACCAGGGCGTCCTCCTTGCGGAGGATCTCGCCGCCGGCGGTGTGCGGCACGAACCAGGCGCCCTCCTGCTTGTCGCGGGCGAAGCGCGGCGCGGCGCAGAAGCGGCGCACGGGCTCGACCACGCGTTTCCAGGCGAGCTCGTCGCGCACGCTCGCGAAGCGGGCCGGGCGCTCGGGATCGGCGGGGGTGTCGAGCAGGGCGAGCAGCGCGTCGACGACGGCGTCCGTGTCGCCCTCCGGCACCAGGAGCCCGAGGCGATGGCGTTCGACGAGCGCCGCCAGCTCGTCGCCGCGGCTCAGCAGCATCGGCAGGCCGGCCCAGAGATAGTCGAGCACGCGCGTGCGGAAGGCGAACTGCGCCTCGACTCCCGGCTGATGCAGGCTGACGCCGACGTCGCTCTCCAGCAGATAGTTCTGCCGGTCCTCGTACGGCACCCAATCGACGAAGAAAGCGCTGCGGCCCTCGAGCCCGAGCTCCGCGGCGAGCGCGCGGGCGCGCTCCGCCATCTCCATCGCGCCGATCGACGGGTTGGGATGGCGCAAGCCGAGGAAGAGCGCCTTCACGTCCGGCCGCCGATCGCGCAAGCGATGCAGCGCGTGCAGCAGGACGAGCGGATCGAACCAGTTCCACAAGCCGCCCGCCCAGAGCACGACCTTGTCCTGCGGTGCGATCCCGGGGATCACGCCCTTCACCGCGGCGCGGGTGTGATCGGGCGCTCCGTCCCCGATGCCGAAGGGCGCCACCGCGAGCAGCTCGTCGAAGCCGTGATCGTCGGCGTAGTTCGCGCGGTTCACGCGTCCGGCGGCCGCGAGCATGCCGAGCCAGAAGCTCCGCTGCGTCGGGCTCGCGCACAGGAACAGGTCGCCGTTGGCGAGGTGATGCTGCAGCCAGCGCAACGCCAGCAGGGGACGCCCGCCGGCGCGCGCGAAGCGATCGCCGTAGAACTCCAGGTCCGAGAGGATGAACGGGTCGTAGAGATCGACGATCAGGGGCTTCCGCACGGCGGTCATGAGCTCCGCACGGCCGGCGACCATCACCACGTCCGCCATCTCGATCAACGGCGGGAGCGCCGACTCCGACGGGATGCGCACCTGCGCGAAGTCGCCGGTGACACGCGTGCTGCCGTCGGGAACGCCGAGGGTCACGTCGACATCGCCCGCCAGGGCGCGCGCGATCTCCACCGAGCGGATGGCTGTTCCCGCCATCCGCGGGCCCGTCTGGTCGGGGCAGATGATGAGGAGACGGGTCATGCGTGGCGCGCGGCCGGAAGCTCGCCGAGGGCGTCCGCCGCGAAGGTCCGCAGCGCCAGCGCGCCGCCGCCGCGCGTGTCCCCGAGCTGGTACGCCTCGTCCTCGTCGGGCGGCGCGACGCCGAAGGAGAGCGCATTGCGCGCGCCCGTGCCGCTGGCGCGCAGCTCGAGGACGTAGTCCCGGCCCTCCGACGATTCCTCGGGCGCGACGTCGAGGGAGACCCAGTCGCGGTCGGGCGCCAGCGCCGCGGGAAGCGTTACGCTGCCGACCATCGAGCCGTCGTCGCGCCGCAGTCGCAGCTCCAGCACGTGATCGAGCGGCAGGCGGTAGGTCACCGTGTGGACGTCGACGCGCGCGAGCCCGGGCCGCGTGGCGCGGAAGCGCTGCGCCAGCACGAGGCCGTCGGCGAGCGGGGGCGAGATGTCCGCGGCGCGGGTCGACAGATCCGGCAGCGCGGCGGGCTCGCGCGCGGCGCGCGCGACCTCGCCGGGGAAACGGCGCGCGAGATCGATCTCGTCGTCCATGCTGGGCATCGTCGTCGCGGGGGCGCGATGCGCGGGGCCGACGCGCGCGATCACGTCGGCGAGGAACGCGCGCAGCGGTGCGCCTTGCGCGGCGGGGGCGAAGCGCGTCTCGACGTCGGCGCGGGCCGCGGCCCCGAGGCGGACGCGCCGCGCCGGATCGGCGATCACGCTCGAGAGCGCCGTCTCCCAGGCGGCGGGGGTGCCCGTCAGGAGGCCGTTGGTGCCGTCGTGGATCGCGTCGCGAAAGGCCTCGGTCGGACTCGCCACCGTGGGAACTCCGACGGCCGCCGCCTCGAGATATTTCACCGCACCCTTGGCGGCGACGAACGGGTCCTGCCACACGAGCGGCACGAGATTGACGTCGACCGCGGCCATGCGCTCGGCGAGCACGGGCCAGAGGACGAGCGGCAGGCGCTCGATCCGCGAGGCGAAGGACGCGAGCTCGGGATCGAGCGCGACCGGGCCGACGATGGTCAGCGTCAGCGACGGATGGCGCTCGAGTAGGGCGCGCAGGAGGGGGGCGATCGTGCGCAGGTCCTCGTCGTGGGTGGCGGTGCCGCTGAAGTAGCCGAAACGGACGTCGCGACGATGAGGCGTCCCGGCGCGCGCCGCGGCGCCGACGTGCAGCTCGCGCGCGGCGAGACCGCAGTAGTGGACGTAGGTCGGCTTGTCGAGGGCCGCGCCGACCGCGCCGAGCGGCGCCGTGGTGGCGAGAAACGCGTCGCATTGGCGCAGCGTGCTGCGATAGCGCCCCACGCCGTCCGTCCAGAGGCGCCGCTCCTCCGCGGATGCGTCGCGCACCGGCGGCGGCAGCGGCAACGCCGGATCGACGATCAGATCGTCGACGGCGAACACGGTGGCGCAGCGGCGGGCACGCGCGGCCGCGAGCAGATGCCGTACGAAGGGGCCGTCGGGTGTGCGGAAGAGGACGAGCACGTCGTGTGTGTCGAGATCGACCGCGAGCCGCGGGTCGGTATGGGCGCGGATCGTGCAGCCGATGCCCTGGGTCGCGAGCTGTTCCGCCCAGTGCAACGTGGCGTAGCGATGGCAAAACCCGTCGATGCCGCTCGCGAAGAGCACGCGCATGCGCCGATGGTTGTGTACATGGGTGTCGCGGCCGGTCAAGCCGATGCCGCAGGCGTTTGCGGGCCGTCTCCGTTTCAGCACATATGGCGGAAACACGATGGATGCGTTCCACGATTTCGCACTGATTCCGGCGCTCACCGAGGCCGTCGCCGACATGGGCTATACGCGCCCGACCCCGATCCAGGCCGAGGCGATTCCGGTCGCGCTCGCCGGCCGCGACCTCATCGGCTGCGCCTCGACGGGAACGGGCAAGACCGCGGCGTTCATGTTGCCGATCCTGCAGCACCTGCACGCGGGCGAGCGCGGCCGTTGCCGCGCACTCGTGCTCTCGCCGACGCGCGAGCTGGCGATGCAGATCGACGAGCAGGCGCTCGCGATCGGCTACCACATCGGTATCACCGCCGTGTCGGTCGTCGGCGGCGTCGACATGCGGCCGCAGGAGCGGGCGCTGCGGGCCGGCGCGGAGATCGTCGTCGCGACGCCCGGGCGCCTCCTCGATCACATGCGCTTCGACTACGTCGACCTCTCGGGTCTCGCGATCCTGGTGCTCGATGAGGCCGACCGCATGCTCGACATGGGCTTCCTGCCCGACATCCGCCGCATCCTGCGCGCGCTGCCGACCGAGCGGCAGACCCTGATGTTCTCCGCGACCATGGCGCCCGAGATCCGCGCGCTCGCCAACGACATCCTGCGCGATCCCGTCGTCATCATGGTGGGTGCGCAGAAGCCGGCGAGCGGCATCGTGCAGAGCGTGTATCCGGTCGCACAGTCGCGCAAAGCGCCGCTGCTCACGACCCTCCTGAAGCGCGAGGCGATGAAGTCGGTGCTGGTGTTCGTGAAGCGCAAGGCCGACGCCGATCGTCTGGCGCGGCAGGTCAGCCGGAGCGGTGTCGCCGCGACCAGCATCCACTCCGACCGCCGCCAGGAGGACCGCATCGCCGCGCTCGAGTCGTTCCGCGCGGGGCGCTTCCCGGTGTTGATCGCGACCGACGTCGCCGCGCGTGGCATCGACGTCGCCGAGATCTCGCACGTCGTCAACTTCGACGTGCCGTTCTCCGCCGACGACTACATCCACCGCGGCGGACGTACGGCGCGCGCGGGCGCCGTCGGCGAGGTGATCACGTTCGTCGCTCCCGAAGAGGAAGACGATCTGTGCACGATCGAGCGCACCATCGGCACGACCTTGCCGCGCGTCATCCTCCCGAGCTTCGACCACGGGACGCACGAGCACGTGCCGCCGCCCGTCGACGCGCGCGGCTCGGGCCGGGGCGGGCGCGGTCGCCGGCCGCGCGGCGGCAGTGGGCGCGGCGGCAGCGGGCGCGGGGGTGACGGGGCGCGCGTCGCCGAGGTGCCGGCAGCCCCGCTCGACGGCGCGAGTGCGAGCGGTGCTGGCACGCCCGCGCCGGACGGTGCGGCGGCGGCACCACGCCGGCGCCGCCGGCGCGGCGGCCGTGGCCGCCCGGGCGCGGCCAAGCCGGCCGCGGAGTAGGCGATGGCGCGCTCCGCCAACGGACGTGGCCGTACGCCACGCGTGGCGCGGGGCCGTTCCACCGCGCCGCGTGGCACGGGCACGCGCGGCGCGCGGGGCGCGCAGGCCAAGGTGACCGGCCGCGTCGTGCAGATCGGGCTGGTGCAGATGCAATGCGGCGCCGATCCGGACGCCAACCTCGCCCGCGCCGCGCGCCACGTGCAGACGGCCGCGCGCCGCGGCGCGACGCTCGTCTGCCTGCCGGAGCTCTTCCGCTCGCTCTACTTCTGCCAGTCGGAGGATCACGACAACTTCGCGCTTGCCGAGCCCATTCCGGGACCGACCACGGAGACGCTGGGCGCGCTGGCGCGCAAGCTCGCGATTACGATCGTCGCCTCGGTGTTCGAACGTCGCGCGCCGGGTCTGTACCACAACACCGCGGTCGTGCTCGGCACCGACGGCGCCGTCATCGGGACGTACCGCAAGATGCACATCCCCGACGATCCGCTCTACTACGAGAAGTTCTACTTCACGCCGGGCGATCTCGGCTTCCGGGCCTGGCCGACGGCTTCGGGTCGGGTCGGTACGCTCGTCTGCTGGGATCAGTGGTATCCGGAGGCGGCGCGCCTGACGGCGCTGCAGGGCGCCGAGATCATCTTCTATCCCACCGCGATCGGCTGGCATCCGGCGGAGAAGGCGGAATACGGTGCCGATCAGCACGCGGCCTGGGAGACCGTGCAGCGCGCGCACGCGATCGCCAACGGCGTGTTCGTCGCGGTGCCGAACCGGGTCGGGCACGAGCGGCCGATCGGCGGCCCGGGCATCGAGTTCTGGGGGCAGAGCTTCGTAGTGAATCCGGCGGGGCGGGTCGTGGCGCGCGCCAGCGCAGACCGCGAGGAGGTTCTGGTCGTCGAGTGCGATTTCGGCGCGGTCGAGACGGCGAGGACGCATTGGCCGTTCCTGCGCGACCGTCGCGTCGATGCCTACGGAGATCTGACGCGCCGCTTGATCGACTGAGGGCGCGGGTCTCGCGATGACGTCGCACGCCACCACGCCACGCGCCCTCGGCTTCCGTATGCCCGCCGAGTGGGAGCGGCATGAGGCGACCTGGCTCTCGTGGCCGCGTGCGGACGGCATCAGCTTTCCGGAGCGCTACGACGTCGTACCCGGGTTGTGGTCCGCGATGGCCGCCGCGCTGAGCCACGGCGAGGCCGTGCACGTGAACGTGACCGACGCCGCGCAGGAGGCGTCGGTGCGCGGCGCGCTCGCCGCCGCGCCGGACGCGCGCCTCGAGCGCGTCGTCCTGCACCGCATCCCGACCGACGAGCCGTGGTGCCGCGATCACGGTCCGACGTTCGTCGTACGCAACGGCGAGCTGGCGCTCGTCGATTGGCGTTACAACGCCTGGGGCGGCAAGTACCCGCCCTGGGATCGCGACGATCGCGTGCCGGAGCAGATCGCCGCGCTGCTCGGCGTGCGGCGCTTCGAGCCCGGCATCGTCATGGAAGGAGGCTCGTTCGACGTGAACGGCCGTGGCACGGTGCTGACGACCGAGTCGTGCCTCCTCAACCCCAACCGCAATCCCGGCCTCGACCGCGGCGCGATCGAGACCTATCTGCGCGACTATCTCGGCGTCGCCGCCGTCGTCTGGCTCGGCGAGGGCATCGTCGGCGACGATACCGACGGCCACGTGGACGACCTCACCCGGTTCGTGGGGCCGCGCGCCGTCGTGACGATGGTCGAGCCCGACCCGGCAGACGAGAACCACCGTCTCCTCGCCGACAACGTGCGCCGCCTGCAGGCGGCGCGCGACCAGGACGGCCGGCCGCTCGAGATCGTCGAGCTGCCGATGCCCGGGCCGGTGGTATGGGACGGGCAGCGGCTGCCGGCAAGCTACGCCAACTTCTACGTCGGCAACGACGTCGTCTTGATGCCCACGTTCGCGCATCCCAACGATGCCGCGGCGCTCGCGATCCTCGCGCGCTGCTTCCCCGGCCGTCGCATCGCCGGCATCGACGCCACCGCGCTGGTGTGGGGGCTCGGCGCCTTCCACTGCGCGACGCAGCAGCAACCCGCCGTCGGTCCCGCGTAGCGGCGATACCCGGCTGGACTCAAGCGCGCGGCGAAGCCAACATCCGCCGCGTCATCCACCACACGAGGAGGTCATCCGATGAAGCTCTACTATAGCCCGCAGACGCGCGCGGGACGCCCGCGTTGGCTGCTCGAGGAGATCGGCGCGCCCTACGAGATCGTCTCGCTCGATCTCCAGAAGGGCGAGCACAAGAAGCCCGACTACATGAAGATCCATCCGCACGGCGCCGTGCCGGCCCTCGTCGACGGCGATCTGGCGCTCTTCGAGTCGGCGGCGATCTGCATGTACCTGGCGGACAAGGTTCCGGACAAGAAGCTCGCGCCGCCGCTCGGGACGCCGGCGCGTGGGCTCTACTATCAGTGGATGCTGTACTCGATGGCGACGCTCGAGCCGCCGGTGCTCGAGGTCTTCCTAAATACGGTGATGCTGCCGGAGGCGGAGCGGTCTGCCGCGGCGGTGGAGAAAGCGCGCACGAACTTCGCCGCGGTCGCGAAGGTGCTCTCGAACGCGCTCACGGGACGCGACTTCATCCTCGGCGAGCAGTTCTCCGCCGCCGACGTCATGATCGGCAGCACGCTCGCGTGGGCGGGCTTCATGGGGCTGCTGGCGGATCATCCGGCCCTGCAGGCGTATGCGAAGCGCTTGTCGGAGCGCCCGGCCTTCCAGCGCGCGCAGAGCTGATCGCTGCGGACGTCGGGGTGCGGCCGCGCGGTCGCGCCCCGACCGCCGTTGTCTTCGCGGGGGCGGTGACCTATGGAAGAGCCGGTCATGAAGCCCGGCCCCGATCGCCGATCGACGCCGGCGCGCCGCGCCCGCACCCCGGCCGCCCGCGGCCGGCGCACGCCCCCGCCGCTCGTCACGGCGGAGGAGATCCGTCGCACGGTGCTCGAGCTCGCCAACAAGATGGCGCCGGCGGACATCGAGGATCTCCTCGCGGAGGAGGCGGCGGTGCGCGAGCGGGCCACGCTGCTCGAGGGCGAGCCGGGCGTGTTGCTCCGCGCCCAGGTGGAGATGGCGCTCACCTGCCTGCACGATCACGCCAACGAGGAGTGCCCGCAGATCCCGTTCTTCACCATCAGCTTGCTGGCGGCCGGGCTCGCCTACCTCGTCGACGAGTTCGACATCATTCCGGACTTCATTCCGAAGATCGGGATGCTCGACGACGCGCTGGTGATGACGCTGGCGTTTCGTCTGGCCGAGGACGGCCTGCGTCGCTACTGCACCTGGAAGGACATCGATCCCAGCGTCGTCCTCGCAAAGGGAGGGAAGCCATCATGAGACGATCGCTCATCGCCGGCGCGTGTGCGCTGCTCGTCGCCGCGAGCGTCATGCCGGTCGGCGCGCTCGACAAGCTCATCGCCGACGACGGCCCCGACCGGACCGTGGTCGTGCACGACATCACCACCACGCCGCAGGGGGTCGTGTCGGGCGCGCTGGTCAACAACTCGCACAAGGAGCTGCGCGACGTGCGCTTGCTCATCCATCATACCTGGCTGTGGAAGAACGAGATGAAGCCCGGCGACGACAGCCCCGGCCGGGTCGACTACTACACCGTCCGCAGTCAGCTGCCGCCGAACGGCCAGCTCGACTTCAAGTACCGGCCGGAGCCGGCGCTTCCCGACCGCGACGACGGCCGCTTCGAGACCAGCGTCGAGGTCGTGGGCTGGACCGAGATCGGCCGCTGACGCCGTCGCCTGCGCGTCACCCCGCACCAGTCGTGAAGATCGGCGCCTACCTCCGCAACATGGGACCGCAGTCCACGCGCGCGATCCTCCTCGCGTGCGCGCGGGGCGCGGAGGCAGCGGGGCTCGACGATCTCTGGGTCGCGGACCACATCGCCATTCCGCCGGATGACGCCGAGGGCTCGGGCGGCCGCTATCTCGATCCGCTCGCCACCCTGGCGTTCCTCGCGGGGGCGACCGAGCGCATCGCGCTCGGGACCGGCGTGCTGGTCCTGCCGTACCGCCCGCCGCTCGCGACCGCCAAGTGGGTGGCGACCATCCAGGAGCTCTCCGCGGGGCGCCTGCTCCTCGGCGTCGGCATCGGGTGGATGGAGGCCGAGTTCCGTGCCGTCGGCGTGGCCCGGCGCGATCGCGCCGCGGTCAGCGACGACACGCTCGCCTTCCTTCGCCAGTGCTTCGCGAGCGACGAGGTGGAGGCCAACGGGCAGCGCTTCCTCTTCCGTCCGCGGCCGCCGCGCCCGCCCATCATCGTCGGCGGCGCCGCGCCGCACGCGCTGCGGCGCGCCGCGCGCTTCGGCGACGGCTGGATGCCGATGGGCAAGGAGCCGGAGGCGCTGCGCGCCGACATCGCCCTGCTGCGCGAGCTCATGGCTGCCGCCGGCAATCCAGCGCCCGAGGTGGTTGTCCTGACCGGGCTGCCGCTCGGCGATCCGGCGGCCGCCATCGCGCGGGCCCGCGCCTACGCCGCGGTCGGCGCGACGCGGCTGGTCCATGCGGCGCGCTACGAGGACACCGACGGGTTCCGCCGCGCGCTCGACGTTCTCGCGACGCACGTCGCTCCGGCGCTCCGCTCCTAGGTCAGCAGCTGGTCGAAGCCGAGGACGAAGAGACCGACCCACCCCACCAGCACGTGTGACACGATCGGCGCGATCAACGTGCCGTGGCGCGTGTAGAGCCATCCCCACAGCAGCCCGGGCAACAGCGCGATCAACGCGAACGTGGTCGAGAGGTGCAGGTGGGAAGCGGTGAAGAGCGAGTTTGCGATCACGATGGCCGCGGCCGTCGCATGCGGACCGACGAGGAAGCGCTGCAGTGGGCTCTGCAGCGCGCCGCGCGCGATGAACTCCTGCAGCGGCACGACGCAGATGTAGGCCACGCTCAACGTGAACGACAGCCACGCGGCGGAGGACGTCGCGCGCGGATCGAGGAAGCCGCCGAAGCGGAAGATCGGCACGCCCGCGAGGGACGTGACCGTGTGCACCAGCACGATCTTGATGACCAGCGTCAGCGCCAGGAGGGGCAGCGTCCACAGGACCGCGTCGGCGGCGGCGGCGCCGGCGCCGTGCCAGGTGAGGCCGTAGATCGCGATCGGCTCGCCGCTGCGGCGCATCATCACGTAGAGCGGCAGCGCGAACACGAGGATGATCGGAATCGAGACCACCGTCGTATCCACGGTGTTCTTGGACAGGTCGCCGACGATGCGCAGCGCAAAGCCGTACGCGACCATGATGAAGACGACGTACGTGAGGAACGTGCCCATCGAGACCCGCATCTGCGCGAGCCGCAGCTGCTGCTCGAGCGCCGCGACGGTCGTCTCGTTCGTGCCGCGGAGGCGACGCGCCAGGTGCGAACCGAGGTTGCCGAGCATGCGCGCCCGCGTCGCGACGTCGCGCTCCGTCGCGCCGTCGAGGTCCGCCATGCGGAGCATCGCGACGGTCGTTTGCTCGACCGCGCGCACCGAAGCGGAGCGCGGCGCGCGATCGACCAGGGTCATCTCGCCGAACGTCTCGCCCGCCTCGAGCATGGTGAGCCGCTGCTCGCGCGCGGCGTCCGCGGCGCGTTTGGTCACCTCGACCATACCGTCGCGGATGATGAAGAGCTCGGTCGCCGGCTCGCCCTCGCGCACGATCGTCATGCCCGCGGCGACGGTCCGCTCCTCGAGGAGCGGCACGATGCGCACGAGCTCGTCGTCGGAGAAGCCGTGGAAGAGCACGCAGCGGCGGAGGGCCTCCACCGCCGAACCGGGGTCTGCGAGGGCGTCGTGCATGGGCTCCCCCTTTCTCGCCGGCCCGACTATCACAGGGCGGGTCGCCGAGGGGAGCGCCAGAACGGGTCAATCGGAGCGGGCTTTGAAGAGCATCGCGTCGTCGTGCTGCACCGCGCCGCCGTACGTCGCGGTCGCAAGGCGGCTAGTCGCGGCCCTGGACGAAGAGCGACGAGACCGGTCCGCCGTCGACCGACAACGTCTGCCCCGTGACGAACGACGACGCATCGGAGGCGAAGAAGAGGCACGGCCACGCGATCTCCTCGGCGACACCGAGCCGATCGAGCGCGGTCGAGCGCGCCACCGCGCGTCGTAGCTCCGGCGTCGGCCAGGTGCGCGCCCCTGCCTCTTGTGTATCGATCGGGCCGGGCGCGATGCAGTTCACCAGGATGCCGTGGGACGCCCACTCCATCGCGAGCGTGCGCGTGAGATTAACGATGCCCGCCTTCGCCGCGCCGTAGTGCGCCATGCCCGGGGAGCCGAGCACGCCGGCCTCCGAGGACATGTTGACGATGCGGCCCGACCGGCCGGCCGCGATCCAGCGGCGAGCCGCCGCCTGGGCGCAGAGAAACGTCCCCTGCAGGTTGATCGCGACGACGGTCGCGAAGCCGTTCGGGCTCATCTCCGTCGCCGGCTGGAAGAAGCTGGCGCCGTGATTGTTGATCAGCACGTCGAGCGCGCCGAACCGCTCATAGGCACGCGCCACCATGCCCTCCACCTGCGCCGCGTCGCGCACGTCGCAGGTCGCGACGTCCACCGTGCCGCCCGCCTGCCGGATGCCGTCGGCGACCGGGGCGAGGTGTTCGGCGTTGCGGCTCGCGATCAGCGTCCGCGCGCCGCGGACGGCGAACTCGCGCGCAATGATCGCGCCGATGCCGGTGCCGCCGCCGGTGACCAGCACCACCTTGCCGTCGACGCTGAACGGATTGCGCATGGCCCGCGATCGGCGCCGGGTGTCAGGGGCGACGCGGTGACGGCGACCAGCGGCCTTCCGAGCCGATCGTCCGCTCGATCTCGCGGTCGGCGTCTTCCATTTCCTTGGCCCAGTTGCGGGCCTTGCGCGGCGCCTGCTTGAACTCCTCGTAGAGCGGGCGCGCCAGCTCGCGGCGGCTGATGCCCTCGGGAGCCACCATGATGTCGATCTGCGCGCTCGCGAGATCGAACCCGCCGTGGACGAGATCCTCCGCGTCCATGCCGTAGGCGGCGAGGGTTTGGCGCAATGCCGCGGCGTTGGTGCCGAAGCGGCGCGCGACCTCATGGATGTTCTGGATATGGTAGCCGCCGGTCGCGGTGATGCCGAGATGGTAGGCGCAGAAGAGCTCGAACGGGTCGATCGCGCTGCCGCCTGGGACGGTGGGTGGCGGGGCGGGGCGTCGCGGCTCGGGCGGCGGCATCGGACGTTGCGGCCGCTGCGGGCGGCCGCCCTGTCCCCAGCGTGCCTGCGGCTGGCCCTCGTTGGCGCCGTACCGGCCGCCGCCGTTGCGCGGCGCGCCGCCCGCAGGCCAGCGTCGCGGGCTGGGCTGCGGCACCGGTGTGCCGCTCGCGAAACGCGCGCCGCCGCCATGCCCGCCGTCGGCGCCCCGCGCTCCTGGGCCGGAACCTTCGCGCGGAGGATCCCAGGCGCCGCGTCGACCTCTCCGTTTCCGGCCGCTCATTGGCCTCTCGACTATGCCTGAAGGTTCCGTGGCCGTCGAGTTCGGATTGCGAATATTCGCGGGCGTTTCTAGGGTAGCGGCGTGCTTGGCTACCTGCTCGACCGTGCGCGCCGTCTGCGTCGTCCGGGACATTCCGAGGCACCGCACATTCCCGGCGGCGGCATCGTGCGCGAGCTCGTGTTCGGCGCCAACGACGGCCTCGTCGCCGCCTTCGCGGTCGTCTCGGGCGTCTACGCCGCGGCGGCACCCGCGCACGTCGTCTTTCTCGCCGGACTCGCGGAGCTGATCGGCGGGACGATGGCGATGGGACTCGGCGGCTACCTCGCGGTCAAGAGCGAGCGCGAGTTCTACCTGGCGGAGCGGCGTCGCGAGGAGCGCGAGGTCGATCTCTACCCGGAAACGGAGCGGCGCGAGATCCGCGAGATCTTCCGCGCCAAGGGGTTCGAGGGCGAGGTGCTCGACGCGATCGTGGCGCAGGTGACGAGCGAGCGCGAGCGCTGGATCGACACCATGATGCACGACGAGCTCGGTCTCTCGCTCGACGCGCACCGCTCGCCGCTCGGCTCGGGGATCGCCACGGGACTGGCCTACGCCTTCGGCGCTGCCATGCCCGCCGGGCCCTACGCGGCTCTCGGGCCGGTGCCCGCCTTTCGCGTGTCGGCCGTCCTCACGCTGGCGACGCTCTTCTTCGTGGGCGCCGCGAAGACCGTCGTCACCGGCCGCTCGTGGTGGCGTTCCGGTCTCGAGGCGACCCTCATCGGGGCCCTGGCGGCGGCCGCGACGTTCGCGGCGGGCTGGGTTTTCAGCGCCTGATCCGCGCGGGGCTGCTCCATCTCACGGCTGGGGACGCCCTGGCGTTCGCAGCAATTCTGCATATGATCCCCGACTCCGCGGACGAACTTCCCCCCGAACGAGGAGGTGCGAGATGTGGAACGACTTCAAGGGTTTTCTGCTCAAGACGAATGCCTTCGCCCTGGCGATCGGTGTCATCATCGGTGCCGCGACCGGCAAGGTCGTGAGCGCCATCGTCGCCGATCTGCTCATGCCCGTGATCAGCCTGCTCATCCCGAGCGGGAGCTGGCGCGAGGCCCAGCTCGTGCTGTCGCAGACGACCGGTCCGGACGGCAAGCCGGTCTTGAACGCGCTTCGCTATGGCGACGTGCTCGGCAACCTCGTCGACTTCGTGATCATCGCGGCCGTCGTCTTCATGATAACGAAGGCGCTCATCGGCGACGAGCCGGCGGCGCCTCCGCCACCGTCGAAGACCTGCGGCGAGTGCAAGGAGACGGTTGCGATCGACGCGCGGCGCTGCAAGTGGTGCGGGAGCGCCCTGTAGAGGTCTGAGGGGAGCGAGGCGCTTCTCAGCGCACCGCCGCGATCCTGGTTGGCGTGCTGCGCTCGCCGCGAAACTCGGCGAGCGTGGCCGCGATCTCGTCGCGGACGCGCTCGAGAAGCGCTTCGTGGTCCTCGCCCTGGTGGCGGGGAATCGGCGCGCCGACGCGGATGCGCACGCGCGTGCCGAAAGGTACCGGGAAGAAGTTGGCGCGCATGAGGCGCCACGAGTTGTCGATCGTCACGGGGACGACGGCGGTGGTCGGGGTCGCCTCGAGCAGAGCGAGCGAGCCGCGCGGCTTGAACGCTCCGAGCTCGCCGCGGCGCGCCCGCGTGCCCTCGGGGAAGATCACCGCGGAGACGCCGTTCCGCTCCACGCGCTCGCCCAGCGCGCGGATGGCGGCCAGGGCCTGCGTCGGATCGTCGCGATTGATCAGCGCGTTGCCGCCGCGCCTCAGATTGTAGGAGACGCTCGGAATCCACTTTGCGAGCTCGCGCTTCGAGACGTACTTCGGGAAGTTGGTGAAGAGGACGTGACCGAGAAGGGCGATGTCGAACATGCTCTGGTGGTTCGAGATGACCACGTACGGGTGGTGCGATTGCAGGGCGGGATGCCGCTCGATGCGCAGGCGGAGTCCGGTGAGGCGGAATCCGGTCACTAGCGCCGTGCTCATGCACGCGACCATGTAGTCGTGCGGGCGCTTGCCGCAGGCCTTGGCGAGGCGCTGCAGCACGTCGAAGACGACGAGCGTGAGACCGAACGCCGGTAGGAAGAGAATCGTCCCGACCCAATCGAGGATCCGGCCCATCGAGCGCACCGTGCAGGAAAGATCCCGATGAATCAAGGTGCGCAGGGGGGGCGTCATGATTGACGGAATGCGCGAGCGACCCTAATCTCCGCGCCTTGCGGATCGTCGACGCGCTGCTGCTCGTGCTGGTGCTGGCGGTGGCGCTGGCGGTGCCGCTGCACCTGCCGCCGATCGCGGCGCACGGCGAGTCCCGTGAGGGCCTCGTCGTGCAGGACGTGGTGGAACGCGGCAACTGGGTATTGCCGCGTCGGAATGGGGAGCTGCCCTCCAAACCGCCGCTCTTTCATTGGATTGCCGCGGGGGTGGCGCGGGTCTGCGGCCTCTCCGATGCCGTCGTGCGCTCGCCGTCCGCGATCGCCGCCGGCCTGATGCTGCTCGCCACGGCCGGGCTCGGTGCCGCCATCGGCGGCCGGGCGACCGGGCTCCTGGCGGCCGGCGCGCTGCTCGGCATCCACGGATTCTGGGAGTCGGCGTGGGAGGCGCGGGTCGACATGGTGTTCGCCGCGGCGATCACCCTGACCCTGGTTGCCTTCTTCTTCTGGTACCGGGACCGGGGCCGCGGCGCGCAGGTGTGCTGCTACCTCGGTGCCGCCGCAGGCGTCCTCGCCAAGGGACCGGCCGGTGCGGTCCTCCCGGGCCTGGTGATGGTCGCGTTCATCACGCGCGAGTCGTGGCGCGCGTCGGGCACGGTGTCCGCGGCGTCCAGGCCGCGCGCCGCGCTCGTCGAGGCGCTCGCGACGCTCGGCCGCCTCTGGTCGTGGCCGCTGGTCGCGCTCGTGCTGGCCCTCGACCTCGGATGGTACGCGCTCGCGTTCGCCCGCGGCGGCCGCGAGTTCCTCGCGCTGCAGCTGGTGCGCGAGAACCTCGATCGCGTCGTGGGGCGGGGCGTCTTCGGCCTGCACGGAGGACGCTCGCATCTGAAGATCGTCAAGCACCTCGTGACGGACCTGGTGCCGTGGAATCTGGCGCTCGCCTGGGCGGCGATCGCGTGGATACGAGGCGCGCGCGCCGATCTCGGCGAGCGCTTCCTCCACGCGTGGTGGCTCGTGGTGGTCGTGGTCTTCAGCGCGGCATACGGCAAGCGCGACGTCTACCTCCTGCCGGCCTACCCGGCGATCGCCGTGCTGGCGGGACTCTTCATGGCAGCGGCGACGGTGGAGTCGAGCACGACCCGATTGTTCGGCGTGCTGCCGATTCCGGAGCGTTTGCGCCGGCGCTCCGGGGGTCGGCCGGCGCTGGCGTTGCTCGTGGTGCTCATCGTGTGTCTCGACGCGACCGTGCTGACCGTCGGCGAGGTGCAACGTCTGCATCAGGTTCGCAAGCGCTCGCTGCTGCCGTTCGGGCGCGCCGTCGCCGAGACGTTGCCGCCCGACGCCGTGCTCTACGCGCAAGGCGACGTCGACGGCAGCGACGTGCAGGTGCTGGCGTATCGGTTGCATCGCGCGATCGCGCAGGTGCCGAGTGTGCCCGCGCCGGATGCGGATCCGGTCGCGAGCTACTACCTGGTGCGCGCGCCCGCCGATCACGCGCGCGAAGCGGGTCTGCGCGTGATCACGGAGTCGGCGCGACGCGGACCGAATCTCGCGCTGGTGACGGTTTCACGTTGACAGTGCGCGCGGGCTTCCCATAGGTTGGGCGCTCACGCGTCCCATGGCGTCCGAGAAGATCGCACCGCCGAAGATGATGCTCGGGTTCGTCGTCCGCCGCTGCGCCGTCGTGCTCGGTCACCGGCCGTCGCCTGCCGAGCTGGCGGAGTGGGCAAACAACCAGCGCGAGGGACGGCGGCGCTACTGCCTCTTCGGACGCGCGATCTCCGTGGAGGAGGCGCGCGTGATCCTGCGCCACCCCGGTCGCCCCGTCACCGTACGCTCCTCCGGGCCGTATCCGCTGTACGCGCTCGGCTAGAGCGTGAGGACGGGCGAGAGCACCTTCTCGTCCAGCCACTCCGCGAGGGTCGCGAGGCTCGCCGCGTCGATCTCGTGCCCGATGTCGTGCTCGCGATAGGTGAGGGGCACGCCGAGGCCGCGCAGGCTCTCGACCGACTGGCGGGCACGCGCCACGTTGATCACCTCGTCGCGCGAGCCGTGCTGCACCAGCGTCGGTAGTTGGTGCCTGGCCTCGTTCGGCTTCAAGAGCTGCACCAACGGCGGCGGCAGCCACGAGCTCAGCGCCACCAGCCCGGCGAAGCGCGCCGGGTCCTCGAGCGCGATGAGATACGCCAGCACGCCGCCCTGGCTGAAGCCGGTGAGCACGAGCTTGTGCGGGTGGATGGCATAGCGGCGCGTGGCGTCGGCGAGGAACTCGCGCACCAGATCGGCGGCGCGGGTAATCGCGTCGCCGTCGAAGAGCTGCCCGCTGCCGGTCAAGGGAAACCAGCCGAACCCGCTCATGCCGGGACCGATCGGCACCGTCAGTGGACCCTGCGGACAGATCATCTGCAGCGCGCCGCCCCCGAGATACGGAGCCAGCGCGAGGAGGTCGTTCGCGTTGGCGCCATAGCCGTGCAGCGCGACGAGCGTCGGATGCGGTCCGGAGCCGGTCGGCTCGTACAGCGTATGCGTGAGATTCACGGGGTCTCCAATGCGCGTTGGCGGTGGCGGTCTCCTCTGCTACCTTCTCCGCATGCCGCACCGCAAGGCGCGCCGGTGAAGTTGCTGCTGTTCGATCTCGACGGCACGATCCTCCACGCCAAGCATGCGGCTGGTTGCGTGCCGTTCGATCTCGCGCTGCGCGACGTCTTCGGCGTCGACGTGTCGATCCGCCGCATCCGGCCCGACGGCAAGACGGATCCGCTGATCGTGCGCGAGCTGCTGGCGCTGGCCGGAAACCACGCGACGCCCGACGCCGCCACGATGGCGTGCTTCCACGAGCGGCTCGGCGAGCGCATGGCCGCCGCCATTGCGGCCGGTACGACGACGGTCCAGGCGGTGCCCGGTGTGCGCCCGCTCCTCGAGCGGGTCGCCGGTGACGAGCGGTTCGCGCTCGCCGTGCTGACCGGCAACCTCGAGGCGGCGGCCGAGATCAAGCTGCGCGCCGCCGGTCTCGACGCGTTCTTCCCGGTCGGTGCGTTCGGCAGCGACCACGCCGAGCGCGGGGCGTTGCCCGAGATTGCGCGCGCTCGTCACTGCGCACACCGCGGCGTCGAGCTCGCCCTCGCGGACTGCGTCATCATCGGCGACACGCCGCTCGATCACGCCGCGGCGGCGTGCAACGGAATGGAGAGCGTCCTCGTCGCCAGCGGGCGCATCCCGCTGGACGACTTACTGGCGCTGCGGCCCGCGGCCGCGTTCGGCGATTGGAGCGACGCCGACGCGATCCATGGCGCGCTGGCGCGCCTCTGACGCCGATGCCGCGCGATCACGACCAGCCGCACGTGCCCGGCGCGGAGTACCGCGTCGTCGTGCAGAAGGAGAACCTCAAGTTCTCCGCGGCGCACTTCATCGCCTACAAGGGCTTTCGCGAGCCGCTGCACGGCCACAACTACCAGGTGTCGGTCGCGATCAGCGGGGTCGTCGGCCCCGACGGCTACGTCCTCGACTTCGGCGTGGTGAAGGAGTTGGCGCGCGACGTCTGCGCCGAGCTCGACGAGCGAACGCTGGTCCCGGCCGAGAGCGACTGTCTGACGATCGCGCGCGACGGCGACGGCGACAGCGTCACGCTCACGTACGAGGACGGCGCGCGCTTCGTGTTCCCCTCGACCGACGTGGTGCTGCTGCCGATCGTGCACGCCTCCGCGGAGGAGCTGGCGACGTACGTGCTCGGGCGCATGCGTGACGGCCTGCGCGCACACGCCGTACGCGGCCTGACGCACATCGAGGTCGGGGTCAGCGAGGCTCCGGGGCAGGCGGCGTTCTGCCGCGCCGCGTTCTGAGGCGCTACACCCGCCGCTCGCGTCCCTGCCAGTACGGGGCGCGGATCTCGCGCTTCAGCAGCTTGCCGGAGGGATTGCGCGGCACCTCGGCGACGAAGTCGACGGTGCGCGGGCGCTTGTAGTCGGCGAGCCGCTCGCGACAGAAGTCGATGATGTCGTCGGCGCTGGCGCGGGCGCCGGGCTTGAGCTGCACGACCGCCTTCAGCTCCTCGCCCCAGTCCTCGTTCGGCACGCCGATGACGGCCACGTCGAGCACGGCGTCGTGCTCGTAGATGATCTCCTCGATCTCCGCCGGGTAGATGTTGACGCCCCCCGAGATGACCATGTCGGTCTTGCGATCGACGATGTAGAGGTAGCC
>Ga0157379_10001199_pt1 | contig 21096 bp, 12 predicted proteins | sample S25metaG_FD_121802 | JGI IMG/M metagenome (GOLD analysis project Ga0157379, IMG submission 121802) | Switchgrass rhizosphere microbial communities from Kellogg Biological Station, Michigan, USA - S2-5 metaG | ecosystem: Host-associated > Plants > Roots > Rhizosphere > Soil | place: USA... | reverse complement strand
TCGCCCAGGTCGTCGAGCATCTGGCGACTCCCGCTACGGCAGAGCCGTTCGCCCGCTGGATCGACGCCGCGCTCGCGCGCCCATGGGCCGCCGCCGACCACGATGCCGTGCGCCGCATCGCCGCCGCGGCCGCGCGCATGCATGCGCCCGCGGCGCGGGATCTCGCCGCGCATTTCGCCGGCCTGTGCGATCGCGCCGAGCGCGCGATTCCGCCGCTTGCGTGGCCGCGGCGCACGCACGGCGATGCGCTTCGCCTCGTCGTGCTCCGCGGCGCGCACGACCATGCCGAGGACACGCTGGCGATGCTGCGCTCGCTTCCGCCCGCGCGTTTCGCGGTCACGGTCGCGGCGTGCGGGCGCGACGAGGCGGCCGGCGCATCGCTCGCGCTGCCGGCGGTGCCGACCGCCGTCGACGCCAGGCGGATCGCTGCCCTCGACCCTGACGTGATCATCGACCTGGCCGGCCTCGACGCGCCGGTCGGCATCGTGCTCGCGCAACGTCCGGCACGCCTGCGCGTGACGCTTGCCGCGCTGCCCGCCTGGAACCCGCCGCCGCTCTGCGACGAGGTGGTCACCGATGCGGCGGCGCTCCTCGCGCGCATCGAGCATCTCCAGGCGACGCTGTCCCAAGCGTTGCCCGACATGCCGGACGCCGCAGCGATGGCCGAGCGCTGGGTCGAGGCGGTGGCGCTGCACCAGCGCGGCGACCGTGCGGGTGCGCGAGCGCGCTATGCGGAAGTGCTCGCGGTGCAGCCGGACTTTGCGCCGGCGCATCGCCTTCTCGGCATGGCGCTTGCGGAGGACGGTGAACTCGCCGCGGCACGCGCTGCCTACGCCGCGGCGCTCGCCGCTGCACCGGCGTTCGTCGACGCGCGGGTGGCCGCGATTCGCGCCGCCGTCGATGCGGGCGATGGCGCTGCGGCGACTGCGCTGGCGCGCGAAGGCTTGCAGCAGCACGACCCGGCGCCGGCCTCGCTGCTGCGCGCCGTCGGCTCCGCGCGGCTTGCCGTCCAGGACGGCAGTGGCGCCGCGCAGGCGTTCGAGAGCGCGCTCGCGCAGGAGCCGATCGACGGCGAAACACACTACAACCACGGTGTTGCGCTGCAGATGCAGCGGGCGCACGCCGAAGCGGCGCGCGCGTATCAGCGTGCGCTGACTTTCCGTCCCGATCTCGTCGCCGCCGATTTCAACCTCGGCGTGATCTTCGCGGAGGAGGGCAACCGCGACGCGGCAATCCACGCGTTCATGCATGTGCTCGAAAGCAACCCGGCGCATGTCCAGGCCTACCGCAATCTCGGCGAAGCACTGCTCTCCGCCGGACGCATCGACGAGTGGCAGGCCAACTTCCTCCGCTTTGAGGCGCAGTGCCCCGACGCGTTGCCGCTTGCCGTCCATGCGCTCGAAGCGAGCCAGTGGACGGGTGATTTTCGCCGTGTCGACCGCTATCTCGAAGACTTGCGCAAGGAGCGCTTCCGCGCCGCCGACGAGCGCGAGCTGCTCGATGCGCTCGAGGAGCTCCTGTACGTCCTGCTGTTCTTCGACGTCGACGCGGATCTCTACGAGCGCGTGGCGCAGACCTACGACGCCACGGCGCAGAAGGTCTACGGCGAGCCGCTGCCGCCTGCACCCGCGCGCCGCCCGGGGCGCCTGCGCGTGGGCTACCTTTCGGCCGACCTGCGCAATCACGTCATGGGCAAGATGATGTGGCAGGCGATCGAGCGTCACGATCGTCGCCGTTTCGACATTCGCTTCTTTTCCACGTCGGCGGTGCGCGACGCGTGGACGGAGCGCTTCGTCGCCGCCGGCGACGCGTTCACCGTTGTGGCCGGCATGACGGAGCGCGCCGCCGCGGACACCATCGCCGCCGCTGACCTCGACGTGCTGGTCGACCTGTCGACGCACACGCGCGGCGCGCGTCCGGGCATCCTCGCGCGGAAGCCGGCGCGCGTGCAGATCACGCACGTCGCGAGCGCCGGCCTCCTCGGCCTTGCGACGATGGACTTCCGCCTCACCGACGCGTACTGCGACGTGATCGAGGGACCACCCGCCAAATCGGAAACGCTGCTGCCGATGGAGGGCTGCGTCTATCCGTGGCGGCACGTCGCGCCCGTCGATGTCCCGGCCCTGTCGCGCCAGGCGTTGCGCATCGCACCGGACACCGTCGTGATCGGCGCGTTTGTCACCGGAATGAAGCTGTCTCGGCGTTGCCTGGCGCTATGGCGCGACGTGCTGGCGCGGCTGCCGCAGGCACGGCTCGCCTTCTCGCCGCTCAACGCGGCGCTCGCGCCGTTGTACGTCCGCATTGCCGCGGCGGGCGGCATTGCCGCCGAGCGGCTGATCTTCGTGCCGCAGGGTGCGGACGATGCGCAGAACCAGGCGCGATATCGGCTCGTCGACTTCGTGCTCGATCCGTTGCCCTACGGCGGCGTCAACGGCACGATCGAGGCGCTCGACATGGGCGTTCCGGTCGTCACCCTCGTCGGCCGCCGGCATTCCGAGCGCACGACCTATTCGATCCTCGCCAACCTCGGCGTGCACCAGACGATCGCCGACAGCGGCAAGCATTATGTCGACATCGCCGTGCGCCTGGGCACCGACGCGGCTTTCATGCGCGAGGTCCGGTCCGCAATCCGCGCCGGGACGGTCGACTCGCCGCTGGTCGACATGGCGGCGCACGCCCGCCACCTCGAAGACGCGTATCGCAGGGCGGTGCGGCTGCGCGCGCCCGCTGCGCTGGCCGCCGCCGCGCCGGAATGACCGCCGCTGCCATAGCGCCGATCGAGGCGCAGCTCGCCGCGGGCGACGCCACCGGCGCGCGCGCGGCGGCCACGGCCGCGCTGGCGGCGCCGACGCTCGACACGGCGACGCGCATCGCGCTGTTGCGCGTGCGCGCCCGCGCCCACGAGCGGCTCCGCGACTTTCGCGCGGCCGTCATCGATCTCGAAGGCGTGCAGGCACTCGCGCCGGCCGACGCGCGCGTGGCGAACGACCTCGGCATCGCCTGCGTCGACGCGGGCGCGCTCGAACCGGCGCTGACCGCCTTTCGCCGCGCAACAACGCTCGACCCGTCGTTTGCGCGCGGCTGGAACAACTACGGCAACGCGCTGCGCAGCGTGGGTCGCCTCGGCGACGCGGTCGACGCCTTTGCCCACGCCGCGGCCGCCGATACGGCGTACGCGCTGGCCTGGGCCAACCTGGGCGCGGCACGCCGCGAGACCGGCGACGTCGACGGGGCGCAGACGGCGCTGCTGCGTGCGCTCAACCTCGATCCGGCGCAGCGCGTCGCCGTGCTCGCGCTCGCGGGGCTGCGCCGCGAGCAGGCGAAGCTCGACGAGGCCGCGGCGCTGTATGCGCAGGCCGCGGCGCAGGACCCGCGCGACGCCAACGCGCCGCTGCTGCAGGGTGGGACGCTTGCCGAGCGCGACGATCTCGCCGGCGCCCGGGCGGCCTTCGAGGTGGCGCAAACGCGCGACGCCGGCCTGCTCCGCGCCGCGTTCGCGCGCGCGCTGACGCTGCCGACGGTGCCCGAATCGCAAGCGGCGATCGACGCAGCGCGGCGCGGCTACGCGGACGGGCTCGCGCAGCTTGCCGATGAGCTGCCCGGACGCGCGCGTGTGCTGCCCCCCGACCGGGCGCTCGACGAGCTTCGCTGGTCCAACTTCCTGCTCGCGTACCAGGGAGAGGACGATCGGGCGCTGCAGGCGGCGCACGCGCGCAACGTCGACGCCGTCGTCGCGCTGCGGGCGCCGCAGTGGCGGACAGCGCCGGGGCGGCGCGTCGTGGCGGGAAGCCGCGTGCGCGTGGGTTTCCTATCCGCATTCTTTCGCGAGAGCACGGCGGGCCGCTACTTCGAGCGCTGGATCACCGATCTGCCGCGCGAGCGCTTCGAGGTTTACGTCTACCACTTGCAACCGGCCCGGGACGCGCTCGCCACGCGTCTCGCCGCCCGCGCCGATGCCTTCCGTCACTGCCCGCGCTGGCGTCCATCGCAGCTGGCCCCGCGCGTGCGCGCCGACAGTCTCGACGTGCTCGTGTTTCCCGAGCTCGGCATGGATGCAACGACGTTCGGCGTCGCCGCGCTGCGCCTCGCGCCGCACCAGTGCGCCGCATGGGGCCATCCGGTGACGAGCGGGCTGCCGGCGATCGACACGTTCTTCTCGTGCGCGGCGATGGAGCCCGGCGACGCCGGTGCGCACTACACGGAGAAGTTGCACTTGCTGCCGGGCATCGGCACGCGCTATGTGATGCCCGGGATGCCCGCGCCGTCTGCCGATCCGCTGGCGGGATTGCCGGCCGGCGCACGCCTCCTGTGCCCGCAGGCACTGTACAAGATCCATCCCGACGACGACCGGCGCTTCGCGCGCGTGCTTGCCGCTGCGCCCGCGGCGCAACTCGTGCTGTTCGAAGGCCGGCATCCGGCATTGACGGCGAAGCTCGCAGCGCGACTCGCGACGGCGTGCCGCGACGTTGGCGTCGATGCCGCAGCGCGCGTGCACTTCGTTCCCCAGCGCGCGCATGACGACTACCTTGCGCTCAACGCCGCGTGCGCCGCGCTGCTCGACACGTCGAGGTGGTCAGGTGGAAATACTGCGCTCGACGCGCTCGCGTGTGCGCTGCCGGTGGTCGCGCTGCCGGGACGCTTCATGCGCGGCCGGCAATCAGCGGTGATGCTCGGGATGGCGGGCGTGCCGGAGCTTGTCGCCCGAGACGACGACGACTACGTGCGGATCGCGGTCGAGCTCGCGAAGCATCGCGACGCGCGCGAAACCATGGCGGCGCGAATCCGCGCAGGGCGGGCGCGCCTGTTCGACGACGCGACGCCGGTGGCCGCGCTCGCCGAGGCGCTCGCCGGGTTCGCGTCCGTCTAGGGCGCGCCGCCGGCCGCACCGCCCACGACGGCGTCGGGATAGGCGCTGCGGAAAGCGGCGACGATCGCCGCCTCGAAACGCCGCGCGTAGCCGTCGATGTCGAACAGCGGCGCGCGCCGCGCAGGATCGCGCAACTGCGCCGCAAGCGCGGCGCGCTCCACAGCGTCCGTGGCAACCCGAAGCGCGACCTCAACGTAGTGCGCGAGATCGCGAGCGATCAGGGCGTCCTGCCCGAGCGCCGCGAGCTGGCTCGCCGACGCGCGGCCCGCGAAGCTTGCGCCCGCGATGGTCACGACCGGGAGCCCGACGAACAGCGCATCGTTGACGCTCGTGTGCGAACCGAAGGGCGCGCTGTCGAGGAACAGGTCGGCGAGCGGGAGTCGCGCCAGATAGGACTCGACCGGCTCGGCTACCGCGACGACGAGACGTTCGCCCGCGACTCCGCAGCGTTGCGCCTGCGCGCGCAGCCGCGCTGCGCGGTCGGGCGCCATGTGCCGCAGCCACAGGACGCTGCCGGGAAGGTCGCGCAGAATGTGCATCCAGGCGTCGAACACCGACGGAACGATCTTGTTGATGGCAGCGAAGGCGCAGAACACCGTGGCGTTCTCCGGCAGGCCGTAGTCCGCACGGGTTCGCGCGGCCGGCGCGATCGCGCGCGCAGGATCCGACGGCAGGTAGCAGGGGTCGACCCGCACGACGCGCTCCGCGTAAGCGCCAACAACATCGTCTGGAATGCAATAGTGGTCGGCGACGATGCCGTCGTACGTCGACGTTCCCAGTGTCCCGGTGTAGCCGAGGAAATTGAGCTGCAGCCGGGCGGGCCGGTGCGCGAAAATCCGCGCGGCTTCGCCGCCCGAGTAGCCGTTGAGATCGAACAGCACATCGATATCGGCAGCGGCAACCGCGCGCGCGGCAGCGGCAGCGTCGGCGCGGTCGAGGACGGCGTATCGATCGACGGCGCGCGCGAGGCGCTGCCGGTGGACATTGCCCGGGTCGTCGGCGGTCGCGAACGCCTGCACGTCGAAGGCGCGGCGATCCAGCCGTTCCAGCAGCGCAACGACGAGGCGCCCCACGGGATGATTGCCGAAGTCGGACGAGACGAAACCGAGGCGCAGGCGCGGTTGCGCGCCGCGCGGCGGAAGGGCGAGCGGGACGACGCCGGCGACGGCGTCGGCCCCCCATCCTTGGGCGGCGACGCGTTGCAGCGCCGGGTCGTCGCACAGCGTGAGGAAATCGAATGCGGGCACCACCGCGACGCCGCCATCGCGCGCTGTCGCCACGCCCGCGACGACGCACGTCGACAGCGCGTCGAAGTCGTCCCAGTCGGCGAGCTGCTGGCGGCACGCGAGCAGGATCGCCGTCGCGAGCAGGTCGTCACTGCGGCCGGCCTCGCCGTCGTCGAGCACGCGTGCCGCCTCGGCGAAGCGCGCGCGCCGGAACAGGAACGCGGCGAATTCGCGCCGCAGGCCCGGCGCCTCAGCGCTGCGGTCGAGCGCTCGGCGGAACACCGCTTCGGCGTCGGCGTCGCGGTTCGCAGCGGCAAGGCTCGCGCCGTACGCGGCAAGCAGCAACGGATGCGCGACGCCGCCGCGACGTTCGAGAGCGTCGAAGATCGCAAGCGCGTCGCCGTAGCGCCGCTGCCGGAAGAGATTGCGTGCGAGATGCTCCCGCGCGTCGCGGTTGTCGCCGCGCCCGCTCGCGGCGAGCGCGCGCAACTGCATTTCGGCTTCGGCGTACGCACCGGACTCCTCCAGCGCCAGCGCCAGGCTCGCCTGCACCTGCGGATGGCCGGGCATTCGTGCCAGCGCCCTGCGGAAGTGCCCCGCCGCGGCGACGAATTCGCCGCGATCGCCGGCGGCCTGGCCGAGCGCGTAGTGCGCCTCGGGATCATCCGGCGCGAGGTCGAGCACGGCGCGCCACGCGGCATCGGCCTCGGCCGAACCCGCGCGGGTCGCCTCGACAGCGCGTGCGTGCGCGGCCCTGCGTCGCTCGTCGTCTTCGTTCACGTCGGCCGCAGCCATGGATCGAGTGCGTGAGTGACCGCAGCGATCACGCTGCCCCAGTCGCCCGGCCGCGGCTGCCGGAAGAGCCGTGCCGTCGGATACCAGTCGGTGTCGTCGCGCCCGTCGAGCCAGCGCCAGTCCGCCGCATGCGGCAACAGGATCCACACCGGGCGCCCCAGCGCGCCCGCTAGGTGCGCGATGCTCGTGTCCACGCTCAGTACGAGGTCGAGCTCGCTCACGAGTGCAGCCGTGCCGTCGAAATCGTTGCGCAGGTCGAGCGACGCCAGGCGCGACGCCGCCGCGACCGCCGGTATCTCCTCCTCGCCGTCGCCCTTCTGCAGCGAGACGAACGCCACGTCGTCACGGGCGAGCAGCGGCCCGAAGGCCGCGAGCGGGCACGAGCGGGCGCGGTTCTGGGTGTTCGCGCGGGACCCAGCCCACGCGAGGCCGATCCGCGGCCCGCGCGGCGCGGCACTCGCCAGCGCGCGTCTTGCGTCGGCGCGTCCGGCGGGGGACACGTCGAGATAAGGAACGATCGGATTTGCCGGCGGCGCCGTGATACGCAGCAGTCCAGGTACCGACAGGAGCGGGGTCCAGACGTCGTGCGCCGGCCACGGCGCGCCGCGCCCGACGACCGCAGCGACGCCGGGGACCGTCGCGACGAGGCGCGCGAGGACGTCCTGCACGGCGACGACAACGCGCGCGCCGCGCGCTGCGAGCGTGCGGGCGAACCGGATGAAGTGCAGCGTGTCGCCGAGCCCCTGCTCGGCGACGACGAGCAGCGTCTTTCCAGCGGGATCTTCGCCGGTCCACCGCGGTCCCGCAGGCGACTCGGGAACCTGAAACGCCGGCAGGGCCAGCCGCCATTCGTACTCGGGCCAGCCGCGCCCGAACTGGCCGCTGCGCAACAGCGCGAGACCGAGATTCCAGTGGGCCTCGCCGTAGTCCGGCGCGAGCGCGATCGCGCGCGACAGTGCGTCGATCGCGTCGTCGAGCTGGCCCGAGGCGGTCAGCGCGAGCCCCAGGTTGCTCCAGGCGATCGCGTGCGCGGGACGCAACGCGAGCGCGCGCCGGTACGCGCCGATCGCGTCAGCGTGGCGATCGAGTGCCGCCAGGACGAGCCCGAGGTTGTTGTGGAACTCGGGCTCGCCGGGGACGAGCGCGACGGCGCGCTCGAGCAGTGGCAGCGCGTCGGCAGGCTGGCCGCGCTGATAGGCCACGACGCCGAGATAGTGAACCGCGAGCGGCGCATCGGGTTCGAGCGTAAGCGCAGCGCGATAGCCGCGCTCGGCAGCGTCGAGGTCGCCGCGCCGATGTGCGGCCAGTGCGGTGTCGACGAGGGCGTGCGCCGACGGAGCGGCAACGGCAACCGCGCCAGTGGCCCCGTGACAATGCTTGTAGCGCTTGCCGCTGCCGCACGGGCAAGGATCGTTGCGCGATGCCGCCGGTGCCGAAGCCGCGCCCGCCTGCGCCTGCTGGAGCAATGCCGTCGACGCCGGATCGTCCGGCAGGGCGGCCGCCCGGCGCTGCGCAAGCGCAACGGCGGGGCGCCACATTCCTGCGGCCATCGCGTTCCTGACGAGCTGTGCCATCTGCGGCGAGCCCGCGATCGCCGGCGCAAATGACGCGGCCAGCGCCTCGAGCTCGGCGGCCGGAACCACGCGTGCGAAATTGAAGAGGCCATGGAAGCCGAACGGCAGGCCGATCGGATGTGCTGCCTCGAAGGCGAAGCGCTCGGCCGTGTCTTCGTCGGCAAAGCGGATGCGATGCTCACGTTCGAGCAGGGGCCGGAAAGCGTGGCCGATCGTCAGGTCCTCGGCGTCGGCGAGAACGACGCGCGGATCCTGCAACGCGACGAGCAGCCGGCGCGAACGCAACGAAAAGCCGCCGTTGCCTACGCGAAACCCCGGAGGCTGCCAGAACCAGCGGGCGCCGATGTAATCGCAGTCGAGGAACGCCGTCTCCCACGCCTTGGCGTTCACGACGTAGCCGTCCCACTGGACGATCAGCGCGTGCGATGTTTCGACGTGCGGCAGGAGGGCTTTCAGCATGAGCGCCGAATAGGCGTCGCGCGAGGCGAGTGGCGCAATCGTCCGCACGTCGATGCCGTCGGGCAGCGTGACACCGTCGGGAATGCGATCGGTGAGAAACAGCGTCCGCGCGAATTGCAGCTGTTCGCGCGAGCGCTGCAGCGCGCGCAGCGCCAGTGCGTGATTCGCCGTGTCGACGGCGATGAGCGTGACGTCGGGCAGGGCCGTCGTGCTCATTGTGCGGCAGCGGGTGCTGCGTGCGCGATCTGCCAACGTCGCGCCCGCGCAGACGCGGCAAGGACGAGGACGATGGCCGTCAGCGGCGCGACGACGAGGAGCGTGCGATTGACGGTTTCCGGTTCGCCGAACCACACGCGGGCCGCCGGGAACGCGACGAGGACGAGCGCGTAGCCCATGCCGGCGGCGACGAGCAGCGACAGCGCGCGTAGCGGCGGTGCCGCGATCTCGCGCCAGCAGCACGCGATGGCCGTGACGGCGGCATACCAGAGAAGGTGCCAGTTGCCGAGCAGGAACAGCCGCTCCCCGAACGGAATCCATTGCGGCGCGAAGTCGAGGTGCAGCGATTGGCCTAAGATGGGCAGCGCGGTACGCGCGAGGATCAGCAGGAGTGCGGCGGCCGCGCCGAAGAGGGCGACCGCGATTCGCGTGCCGCGCACCGGCGCGAGCGTGGCCGCGACGGCGGGAACGAACGCGACGACCCAGACGACGCCCGCGCTCTTGACGAGCGGCAGCACGGCGATGCACGCCAATGCGACGCCGAGGTCGGCGCGCGCCGGCGCCGACGCATGGCGATAGAGCGCGAGGCCGGCAATGGTGACGAAGCCCGCAAGGGGCAGATCGGCATAGCCGGCCAGCGCGACGTGCGCATCCGCGAGCGGCAGCGTGGCCACCAGACCCATGCCTGCGAGCGCCGGCAGCGGGGCGGCGCCGGCGCGCCGCAAGGCCGCGAATGCGACGAGCGCAAGCGCGACGCCGCAGAACCACCACGGTGCGTTCATCAGCACGTCGTCGAAGCGGCCAAGCACGATGCACATCCACGCCTGCAGCAGCGGAACGGTCAGCGGCGCGCCGGGGCCGGCGTCGAACCACACGCCGCCGGCCGAAGACATCCACGCCTCCATCGGCACGAAGGGCACGATACCCTGCACCTCGAAGAACACTCGAGCCTTGGTTGCCCACAGCGTCCACGCTTCCCAGGGATACAGCGGCCGCAGCAGGACTTCGCTCGCCAACAGCACCGCACGCAGCACGAGCCATCCGATGAGCGCGAACCAGAGCACGCGGTGGGCGCCCGCCGCGCCGTCGCTGCGCAGCACGCGCCACGCAGCACGCAGCGCAGGCCGCGCGACCGGGGTTTCGCGGCGCGCCGCAACCACGGCGAGTGCCGCACCGAGCGCCAGCAGCGGGCCGCCGATCGCTGCGCTCCCGAATCCAACCCCCCCGAAGGCGAGCGCACGCATGATGAGCGTGAGAATCGCGATGCCGGCGAACCAGCCGGCGCCGAGCGCCCACGGGATGCCGCCGTCCTCGGCGAGCAGCGGAGCCGGACGCGGCAATGCGAGCACGAGCGCAATGCCCGCGAACCAGGGCAGCGCGATCGCCGCCGCGAGCGCGACGGCCGTCATGAGCGAGGCGGCGGCGCTTCGATGCGGAACAGCGCGGCGCCGTCGCCGCCAGCGACCAGCGTGGCCTCGACCGGCGGGCCGCCATCCCAACGCAGCCGCCGCGTGGCGCCGTCGAACTGCACGCCGCGCCGGCGGTAAACGAACAGCCAGTCGCCGGGCCGCAGCGCGTCGGCGCGCGGCATCACGTCGCGCACCGGATCGTACGAGACGTTGTGGGGATACAGATGGTACGCGGCACGACCACGCAGGTAGTGCGCTTCCGCCGCGACGAATATGCGCGCCGGCGCGGCCGGCAGCGCGGCCCGGGCCTTCTCGACGAACGCGTAGAGGTCGCCATCCTCGGCCGCGAGATGCTTTTCACGGAGGTCGAGTCCTTTGTAGCGCGCCGTCGTTTCCGCTGTCTGGCGGACGAGATTCCATGTGTAGCGCAAATCGAGCACGATCCACCCGGCCGCGAACGCTGCGACGATGGCGACCGGAAGCCACGCAAACGACCGCTTCAGCGCACGCGTCAGCGCGAGCCAGAGCACGACTGCGAGCAGCCCCGTCGCGACGACGAACGCCGGCAGCGGCAGGTCCTGGAGGTCGGCGCCGCCGGCGCTCTCGTTGACGGATTCGCCGGTCCAGGGCTCGAACGCAAGCCATTCGCCGAGGCGATCGCCGACGACGTCGACAACGCCGAGCGGCTTGGCGACAACGCCGCGCACGCGCAGCGGCTTGTCGAGCCGCGTTCCGACAAAAAGCGCGAGCCCCTTCACGCGTCCGACCCATGCCGGGTTGTCCGCGAGCACGACGAGCACCGGCCGTCCCGACTCCACGGCGATGCGCGCGCTGTTGAGTCGCGCCGGCGCGACGTCGCTGCGCCAGAGCAGGCGCACGTCCGCGCCTTCCGGAACGTCGATCGCCGACCATGCAATGCCGGGCAGCCGATCACTGCGAAAATCGCTGTCGAGCGAGATGAGTACGCTGCCGTCGGCGCCGGCCGCGGTGACCACCAGCTCGTCGCCGACGAGGCTGCCGGCACCGCGCACGAGCGCGAGCTGCCGGGCTTTCCAGGCGAGCGGCTCCTGGCGCGGGAACCACGCACCGGGCGTGGCGACGGCCGCGTAACCCAGCACGACGATGAGGAGCGCGAGGGCGGCCGCGACGACCAAACGCAGCGCGTCTCGCGATGGATGGGGCGTGAGGGGCAGGGCCGGCATCGTCGGGGACATGAGGTATGATCGTGCGTGAGGTCGCCGACGAGCGCGACCCGCGATACGGGCATCGGGCGCTCGGTCTCCCGCGGACCCTGCGACGCGAAAATCGATGCATTGTAGCGACAATTCCCCTTCACCGTCGGTGCCGGCGCGCATGCGCGAACGCGGATGAACGCCCTCGCCACGCTCCTCAAAGTCGTCGACCCGTTCATCGTCGCGCTGACCGGACTGCTCAGTTATTACCTCCGCTTCGACGACTTCGACCTGCCTGATTACTACGGCACGGCGATCCTCATGGCGTTCGCGCTCGTCATCGTCGTTTTCGCGGTGTTCGACGTGTACCGCTGGCGTCCCGATGAAGGCCTGCGCCGCGGCCTCGCGCGGCTCGTCGGCGGCTGGTTCGGCATCGTGCTCGTACTGGTGTTCCTGCTCTACGCGGCCAAAACCGGGACCCTCTACTCACGGCAATGGCTGGGCGTGTGGAGCGCGCTCGCATTCGGCGCTCTCGTGCTGGCGCGCGTCGCGGCGATGTTCGCGCTGCGCGCGCTGTATCGCCGCGGACGCATCTCCCGCCGCGTCGCCATCGCAGGCGCGGGGCGATTGGGCCAGGAGATCGCCCGGCGCATCGCGCGCGCCCCCGAGACCGGCATGCGCGTCGTCGCCTTCTACGACGATGCGCCGGAGCTGGCTGGCGCGGAGCTCGAAGGCGTCACCGTGCGTGGAACGGTCGACGACCTGTCCGCGCGCGTCCGCGACGATCATGTCGACCAGGTGTGGATCGCGTTGCCGCTGCGCGCCGGCGACCGCGTGGCGCGCCTGCTGCAGGATCTCGTGACGCAGAACGTGAAGGTACGCTTCGTCCCCGACATCTTCGGCTTCCAGCTGCTCAATCACTCGTTCACCGAAATATGCGGCCTGCCGGTGGTCAACATCGCCGAGTCACCGCTGTCCGGCGTCAAGGGCACGCTGAAATGGCTGGAGGACAAGCTCCTTGCGCTCACCATCCTGGCGGTCATCTGGCCGCTGCTGGCGCTCATTGCCCTCGGGGTCAAGCTGGGATCGCCCGGTCCGGCGATCTTCCGCCAGCGGCGTGGGGGCCTCGACAATCGCGAAATCGTCGTGTGGAAATTCCGGACGATGACCGTGCACGACGAGGTGAGCGTGGGCGACGTCCCGCAGGCGCGGCGCAACGACCCGCGCATCACGCCGTTCGGCGCGTTCCTGCGCCGGACGAGCCTCGACGAGCTGCCGCAGTTCGTCAACGTCCTGAAGGGCGACATGTCGATCGTCGGCCCGCGGCCCCATCCGCTGTGGCTCAACGACTTTCATCGCGACAAGATCCCGCGCTACATGCTGCGGAGCTGGATCAAGCCCGGAATCACCGGCTGGGCGCAGATCTGCGGCTGGCGCGGCGAGACCGACGAGCTGTGGAAGATGGACATGCGCGTCCAGCACGATCTCTATTACATCGAGCACTGGTCGCTCGGCTTCGATCTCTATATCATCCTGATGACGCTCTTCCGGCTGCGCAGCCCCCGGGCGTACTAGCGCGCCTCGCGTCGCATCCGTTCCGAATCCCGGTCGAGACATACATGCGCGATCTCGTGCGTAAACGCATTCTGGTCACCGGCGGCGCCGGGTTCCTCGGCTCCCACCTGTGCGAGCGCCTGCTCGAGCGGGGCGACGACGTCATCTGCGTCGACAACTTCTTCACGGGCACGCGCCACAACCTCGCCACGCTCCACGCGAACCCGCACTTCGAGGTGATCCGCCACGACGTGACGTTTCCGCTGTATCTCGAGATCGACGAGATCTACAACCTCGCGTGCCCGGCCTCGCCGATCCACTACCAGTTCGACCCCGTGCAGACCACCAAGACCAGCGTTCACGGCGCGATCAACATGCTGGGACTGGCGAAGCGCACCAAGGCGAAGATCCTGCAGGCGTCGACCAGCGAGGTTTACGGCGACCCGAAAGTGCATCCGCAGACGGAAGCCTACTGGGGTAACGTCAATCCCGTCGGGCTGCGCTCATGCTACGACGAGGGCAAGCGCTGCGCCGAGACGCTGTTCTTCGACTACCACCGCCAGCACGCGCTGCGCATCAAGGTGGCGCGCATCTTCAACACCTACGGTCCGCGGATGCATCCGAGCGACGGCCGCGTCGTGTCGAACTTCATCGTGCAGGCGCTCATGCATGCGCCGATCACCCTCTACGGTGACGGCTCGCAGACGCGCTCGTTCTGCTATGTCGACGACCTGGTGCGGGGCCTGATCGCGCTGATGGATACCGGCGACGATGTCACCGGTCCCATCAACCTCGGCAATCCGGAGGAATACCCGATCCGGGTCCTCGCGCAGACGATCATCGAGCTCGCGAACTCGCGCTCCGCCATCGTCCACCATCCGCTTCCGAGCGACGATCCGCTGCAGCGGCAGCCCGACATCACGCGCGCGAAGGCCTCACTCGGCTGGACGCCCGGCATCGGTTTGCGCGACGGCCTCACGCGGACCATCGCCTATTTCGAGCGCCTGCTGCGCGACAGCGGGCGCCTGTAGCGCCGCGCGCATTGCGTCGTCTGCCAGCTGCCGCGCTCCCGCCCATCGCCACACGAGCAGGAAACCGAATACCGCCGCGGCCGGCGCGACGTGAAGCAGCGCGCGGTTGACGGTCGTGTAGTCGGTCACCCACGCGCTGACCTGCGTGCCGGTGAATACCACCGCCAGGAACGCCGCACCGCAGGCCAGCGCGACCGTCGCGCCGCGCATGCGCGTGACCGCCTCACGGCGCCCGACGTAGAGCGCGAGCGGCAGCAAGTACCAGAGCAGGTGCCAGTTGTCGAACACGAACAGGTTGTCGGCCAGCGAACCCAGGAAGTCCACCGGTGCGGCGACCTTGAGCTCTGTCAGCCGCTCGCGCCATAGCACGGCGGCCCCGGCAACCGCGAGCGCACCCATCGCCACGCCGAGCAGCAGGATTCGCCGCCACGACGCGCTGCCGAATGCCGCGACGAGGACGCCGAGCGCGACGATGCTCCCCCAGACAAAGCCTGGCACCTTGAGCAGCGGCAGCATCAGCGCCGTCGCCACGGCGAGCAGCAGCTGGAAGCGCTCGCGATCCTGCTCCCATGCGATCAGCGCCATCAGCGCGAGCGCGAACGCGGCCGCAACGTGGAAGTCGGCATAGCCGGCGAGTGCGACGTGCGTGTCGAGAAGCGGCAGCGACAGCACGACATAGGCGGCAACGATCGACCACGCGACGGCGACGCCTGCGCGCCGTGCCTGGCCGAAGATGGCCAGTCCCAGCGCCACGTAGCCCGCGAGCCACGGCAGGTTGATCATCGCGTCGTCGAAGTGCCCCTGTGCGATCGCGATCCACGCCTGCAACAGCGGTACGGTGAATGGATAGTGCGGCGCGACGTCCGTGTAGCCGGGCGCGCGCGCCAGCCAGTCCTCGAACGGGATGAACGGCACGAACCGATGCAGCTCCGACCACACGCGCGCCTTCGTGGCCCACTGGGTCCACGCGTCCCAGGGAAAGAGCGGCCGCAGGCCGACGTCGACCGCAAGCGCGCCGACGCGCCACGCGAGGAGAGCGACAGCGACGGCAGCGAGGATGCGCTCGCCCGCGGTCGCCACCGCTTCGCCCGGCGCGCGCGCCGGAACTGCCCTTTTACGCGCGGTCCGCCAGGCGAGTGCGCCGCCGGCGGCGGTGGCGGCGAGCAGCGACGGCAGCAGGACACCGAAGGAGAACGGCAGGCCGGCCAAGCCGGCCGCGCGCATCATCACCGTCGTGATCAGCAGCCCAAGGAAGTGGCCGTAGCCCCAGTCGATGAAGGCGTTCGAGCGGGAATCGCCGCGGAGCGCGCGCAGCCATGCGTAGCCCGCAAGCCAGGGCACGACGATGGCGGCGGCGATGCGCAGCGCTTCCATTATTCGACCCGGAACAGCCCGGCACCCGTTTGCGCCAGGACCGCTGTCACCGTAGACTTGCTGCCGTCGGGCCAGATCAGCGCGTGGTTCGTCGCGTCGAAGCGCATGTCGGCCTTCTGGTAGAGAAACACGAAGTCGCCGGGGCGCATCGCCTTCGCGTCGTACCAGCCGAACGGCAGGACGTTGTGCGGATAAAGGTAGTAGGCCGCGCGCATCCGGAAAACGTCGAAGTCCGATCCGACGAAGATTCGCTGCGGCGTTCCGGGCAGCTGCGATCTGGCGAGGCTCACCGTGCGGTAGAGGTCCGAATCCTCCATCGCGAGATGACGCTCGTCGAGCGTACGGCCGGCAAACGCCTGCCACGTCTGGGCCGCCTTGGCTGTGAGCTCCGCCGACCAGCGGAGATCGACCACGATCCAGCCGACGACGAACGGCAGCACCAGCGCCCACGCGGGCAGCGCGCCGCCGCGGCGGCGCTGCCGCACGTAGAGCAGTGCGAGGGCGAGGAGCGACGCGCCGAACGCGAGCGGCGGCAGGTAAAGCTGCTGCGACTCGGGGCCGCCGAAGCTGACGTTGATCGAGCGGCCGTTCCACTTGCCGAAGCTGGTCCAATCGCCGATCGCCGCGCGCGCAATCGTCGCGGGCCTGACCGCTTCGAGCGTGACGCGCTCGATCCGCCAGGGTTCGGGCGAAGGTCCCTTGACGCCGAGCGCGACCATCGCGATTTCGCCGCGCCACTCGGGATTGCGGTCGAGCATCACCGGAACGGCGCGGCCGCGATTCACTTCGATCCGCTGATCGTGGATCTTGCCGGGCTCCAGCCGGCGGACCCACAGCACCGCCACTTCGGTGCCCTCGGGAACCAACCCGGCGTCGACACGGAGGCGGCCGAGGTCGGCCGCCTGGAAAGGCAGCAACGGAACCTGCAGCAGCGTTGCGCGGCCCGACTTCGCGCCGCGAACGTCGATCGCGGCGCCCTCCACACCGGCATCGCGACTGTTGGGTCGGAGCTCGCGTCCCACGAAGGACAGCGACGCCGTCGTGGTGACGGCGCCGTGAAAGCCGTAGGCAAGCGCAAAGACGCCGAAAATTGCAGCGAACGCCGCGATCCAGGTCGCGAGCACCCGCAACGTCGTCGGCACGCCCGGCGAGGCCGTCACCACGGCGGTCGTGGTCGCGAACTCACCGCGCAAGGCGCTCCCGCACGAGCACGACCGTCACCGCGAGCGCGAGGCCGATCAGGAGTCCCGCGAGCGCCGGAACGAGACGAAGCCAGAGCGGCAATTCGCTCAGCGCCGGAGTGGCAATGAAACGCATGCGTTCGTAGTAGAGCGTCTTGAGGCCGAAGAGCTCGATCTTGATCGTGCTGTAGGCGTCGCGCCACGGATCGGTCTCGAGGTGCTTCGCGTCGTACGTCTTGTCGAGCAGCTTGTCCATCACCGGGAACATCGCCTCGCCCGTGCGGAAATCGCGGACGGCTTTCTGCGCGGGCTCGAGGAACGCGACGAGCGCGCGCGAGCGCTCCATGTCCCACTGCAGCGCCCGCAGCGTCTCGTGGATCTCGGCGATCTGCGACTCCGCGCCGACGAGCTGGGTGGCGACCGGCAGGTACCGGCTGGTGGTGCGGTCGACGGAAATGACCTGTCGCGTCTCGCCGCGGCTCACGTCCGGATAGCGGCTCCTGATCGCCTCGAGCTCCTTCTGCCGGCCTTCCGCCTGCGCGAGCTGGAGGCGCGCGGCGCCCATCAGACGGTCGATGTCGAGGAGGCGGCTCGACGCCTTGTAGAGCTGGCTCGTCGTGAATTCGCGCGCGCGAAGGAGGATCGCGCTGTCGCGTGCGTAATTGGAAAGCGCTACGCAGATGGCGAGCGCTTCGTCGGCCGAGCGACGCTCGACGCTGAACTCCATTCCGACGACGTAGTTCGCCTCGTCGCGCAGCTGGTCGGGAATCTCGCGCAGGTCCGAGCGCGCAATCGCGAACACGGGCTTGGCCCAGCGCGTGAGCTGGTTGTCCTTGGCGAGCGCCAGGTCGAGCTGGCCAACGGTCGCGGGGTCGAGGCTGCCCGTGCGCGTGAGGTAGTCGATGAACAGCGGACGGCTGAAGATCGCCGCCGACAGCAGCTTATACTCGGCGACGTTGACCCGGAAGCGGAGATCCTTGCCGTCGCGGACATCCTTGCCGTCCTTGTCCTGCTTGTCCTCGGGAATTACGACGATGGGCGTTGTGTACGAAAGCTGGAGAAAGGAATCGGCGCGATTCTTGATGATGACGAGTCCCGCGGCGAATCCGAGCACGGCGCAGGCGATCGCGGTGAGCGCGATGGCCGTGCGATGCGCGACGAGCGCGCGCCAGGGGACGATCATGTCGACGCGGTCGTCGCTTTCTGACTTCGGTGACGCGGCATCGGCCATTCATCCCGCTCCATGACAATGGTATACAGGCATTATACCGGCGTCGCCCGTCGCGCTTGCGCGCTGGCGTCCCGCGAATGCACGGTTTTGCTCTCGCCATGAACGCCTCGAACGGCATCCTACCGCGTCCGCCGCACGACGAGAGCTTCCTCCGCGGCGCCGGTCCGCTGCGCATCCGCAAGTCGCTGCTGGCCTGGCTGTCGCTGCTTCCGCTGGGTCTCGCGGCCGTCGCGGTGCTGCCCGACTTCCTGCCGATCCATTACACGATCGATGCACAGCTCATTCGCGATTACATCGTGCGCGAAGCGAACCATCTCGAGCTCGGCGTCGGCGAGTTCTATGCGAACACCGCCTATGTCTACGTGATGTTCGGCGTCGGCGCACATCCGTTGCTGGGCGGCATGTTCACTTACGTCACCGCATGGCTGTCCGTGTTCGTGGCGCTTGCCGTCGCGGCCAACGGCGGCCGCTTCTGGCTCTGGTGGCCTGCCTGCGGCTGGCATTTGCTGCTGGTCATATTCACCTGCATGCACTCGAAGGAGGTGCACGCGATGCCGGCGCTGGCGCTGGCGCTCGTGCTGTGCGGCCGCCGCTTCACCTGGCGCCGCGTCGCGGCGATCGGCGTCGTCGTTCTGCTCTACGCGCTCTATTTTCGCTACTACTGGGCGCTGGTCGGACTGCTGGCGGCGAGCTTCATCGTGTTAAGGCATCGGGTCACCGACCCGAAGCGCCTCGCGCTCGCGATGGCGGCTGTCTACGTGCTGATGTTCGTGGCTTACCATGCCGTCACCAACGACTATCTGACGGCGATCCGCGTCGTGCTCACTGCCAACCGCGACGTGGACCTGTTCAGCGACTCGGTCTTCTACAACAGCCTGGATGCCGACAGCGTGCTGAACGACATCTTCAACGCCGCGTTCGGCTTCGTGCGCCTCGTCATGCCCTTCGCACTGCTGGCGATTGGCAAGCCGCAGTATTTCCTGTTCATCGCGTGGGAGGTCGCGAACGTCGTCGCGTTCGCCTGGCTCTTCGCTCGCGCGTGGCGCAGTCCCGAGACCGACGCACGCACGGCATTCGCGGCAGCGTGGATCCTTGCGTTCACGCTGGTGCAGGGGATATTCGAGGCGGACTACGGAACCTTCCTGCGGCACCAGACGACGCTGTTGCCGGCGCTGGCACTGCTGGCCGTCAACACGATATGGTGGCCGTCCGGCGTCCGGCGAACGAGGGCGGACGCGCGCGCGCCGTCAAGCGCCTAGCGCCGCAGCCAGCGCCTGCGCCGAAGCGGCGCGCCCGTGACTGCCGACGCGTAGAGGCGCTCGAAGTCATCGACGACGCGAGTCAGGTTGAAGCGGGCCAGCGCGTGGTCGCGCGCGTTCGTTCCGAGGCGACGGCGCAGCAGGGGGTCGGCGATCAGCCCGCGGACATGCGTGGCGAGCTCCGCCGGGCTTGCGCCCAGGTAGCCCGTCACGCCATGCTCGACGACGTCGCGATTGCCGACCACGTCGGTCGCCACCGCCGGAACGCCCGCCACCTGCGATTCGATGAGGGCGATCGGCATGCCTTCCCACCGCGACGGATGGAGGTGGACGTCGATCGACGACATGCGTCTCAGCACGTCCTCTCGCGGAAGCCATCCCGTGACCCGGACGCCGGCGTGCTCCAGCGCCGCCCGGTCCGCGGCATCGCCATCGCCGATCCAGACGAAATCCGCGTCCGGCGCCGCGGTTGCGGCCGCGATCTGCGCGAACAGCGACGCGTTGCGCGCGTAGGTGAGGCGCCCCGCGCCTGCAATGACGACACGCCCGTCCCCCCGGTCCCGCCACGGCGAAATCGCTGCGACGTCGATGCCGTTCTCGACCAGCACGGCGCGGCGCGGCCGGATGCGCGAACGGATCATGTCGAGCTCGCTCTGCGAGCAGGCGACGACGGTGCCGCCGAAACGTGCGGTCGTCCACTCGATCGCCTGGTACACGCGGCGCGCGGCGGGCGAGCGGTCTTCCTGCAGGAACGCGAGGCCCCGCGGCGAGTAGAAGACGCGATGGGCGACGCCGCCGAGGCGCGCGGCGACGCGACCGAGCACGCCGGCCTTCGACGAGTGCAGATGGACGATGTCGGGATTGAGCACGCGAACGAGGCGCCGGATGGCGAGGAGGCCGGCCGCGTCGGCGCGCGGGTCGATCGCCCGCGCCAGGCTCAATTCGTGCAGGGTGATCGAAGGACGCACATGCGTGCGCACGTCGTCCGGCGTTTCCGCACGGCGCGAATACGCGATGTGCACGTCGTGCCCGCGATCGGCAAGGCCGTTGGCGAGGCCCGTCACCGACGCGAACAAGCCGCCGGTGAACGCTTCGGAGATGTGCAGGATGCGCAAGACGCGGCGGAGGTCAGCGGGCGGAGACCGATTCGAGCCACGCCTGGAACATGAGCACGCCCCAGAGCTCGTCCTGCGCGTTGCGCGTGCCCGCGAGGTGCTCGCGCCAGCGGCGCGCGACGCGCGGCGCGTCGAAATAGCCGTCGCGCGCCATGCGCGGCTCGTCGAGGAGCGCCGCCGCCCATTCGCGCAGCGGCCCGCGAAGCCACGCGGCGAGCGGAATCGCGAAGCCGCGCTTGGGCCGGTCGACCAGGTCGCGCGGCACGTGCCGGCAGAGAAGCTCGCGCAGCAGGTACTTGCCGCGGCCGTCGCGCACCTTGAGCGACTGCGGCACCGACCAGGCATACGCGACGAGCTCGTGGTCGAGCAGCGGCACGCGCGACTCGAGGCTCACTGCCATCGACGCGCGGTCGACCTTGGCGAGGATGTCGTCCGGGAGGTACGTGCACTGGTCGACGAGCATCATCCATTGTGCCAGCGGCAGGTCGGCGTCCGCACACCTCATCTGCGCGTGCGGCGTGGCGACGTGCGCGTCGCGCGCGAGCGGCAGTCCGTCGCGCCAGAAGGAGATCAGCGCCAGATAGCGCGCGCGCGGATCGCTTTCGCCCAGCACGTCGGCGAGCTTGTGGAACT
>Ga0157379_10001195_pt1 | contig 21138 bp, 22 predicted proteins | sample S25metaG_FD_121802 | JGI IMG/M metagenome (GOLD analysis project Ga0157379, IMG submission 121802) | Switchgrass rhizosphere microbial communities from Kellogg Biological Station, Michigan, USA - S2-5 metaG | ecosystem: Host-associated > Plants > Roots > Rhizosphere > Soil | place: USA... | reverse complement strand
CGTCGATGCCGACGAGGTGGCGCGACTGGCATTGGCCTTTCATGCTGAAGACGGCCATCCGCTGTCGCAGAAGGGTGTGGGGGCGCTGCTTGTAATGCTTGAACCGGATTTTGCCGACGGACTCGTCCTAGTGCTGCAGATCGAGGGCGCGATTTGTGGATATGGCGTGCTCAGCTTTGGCTATGGCATCGAACATGGTGGCCGCGAGACCTTCATCGAGGACATCTACACCTTGCCGGAGTGGCGCGACCAGGGTTTCGGCAGCATGCTCTTCGAAGCGTTGGAAGACAGCGCCCGCGCCGCCGGATGCCGCGCCATTCATCTCGAAGTCATGCCGGGAAACCGCGCCGAACATTGGTATCGCCGCCTCGGCTACCGCGATCGTGGCAGCCAGTTGCTCACCAGGCCGCTATGAGGTTGCGTTAGCCGGCGACGGCAAGCCGTTGTTGCGGAGCATTGACGTGCCGATACTGATGTGGCGCATCGGGAATCGGCACGAACGTTCCGCCCAGCGCATCCGCCGTTTCCGTGTGTCCGAGCACAAGCACGCCGTCCGGCGTCAGCGTTTCGGCGATCTTCTCCAGTATCGACGCCTTGGTCTTCTGGTCAAAATAGAGCAGCACATTGCGGCAAAAGACGACGTCGAGGTCGTCAAGCCAGCCAAAGGAATCAAGCAGGTTGAAAGCGCGAAACGACACCATGCGCCGCAGATTTTCGTGAATGCGCCAGTTGCCGCCTTCTTGGGTGAAGTGCGCCACGAGCTTGCGAATGGCAAGGCCACGCTGCACTTCATAGTGCGAATAAACGCCCGCCTCGGCGCGGGCAATGATTTCCGAACTGAGGTCCGTGGCGATCAAATCGATCGTCCAGCCCTTGGCGAGGAGTTTTTCGTCGTCAAGCAGCATGGCAATCGAATAGGGCTCCTGCCCCGCGGCGCAAGCCGCGCTCCAAATGCGCAAGCGCTTGCTGTCAGCGCGGCGCGTCAGTAGTTGCGGCAGGACGACATCACGAAACTTGTCGAAGGCCGACCGGTCGCGAAAGAACGATGATTCATTCGTTGTCATCGCTTCGGTGACGGCCCGCGCCAGCGTGTCGCGGCCGTGCCGCAGCTCATGAATCAAGGCGCTCACGGTGCGAAAACCGAAGCGACGAAGAACGGTGTTGAGCCGACCTTCGATGAGGTGGGCCTTGTTCGAACGCAGCACCAACCCGGAGCGCCGGCGCACCAGCTGTGCGAGGAAAGAGAAGTCGTCGGCTTTCATCGCGGGAGCTTACGCAAGCCCGACTTCGACAAGCTTGGCTTCAATGATGCTGCGGTCGAAGGGCTTCATGATGTATTCGTCGGCGCCGGCACCCAGTGCCTCGGAAATGTGAGCAACGTCATTCTCGGTTGTGCAGAAGACGACGATGGGATGATCGCCGCCGCGCTCACGTCGTAGCGTCTTGAGGAATTCGATGCCGTTCATGTTCGGCATGTTCCAGTCGAGCAGGATCAGTTCAGGCATCTGAACCCGGCACGCGGCCAACGCGACCAAGCCGTCCTCCGCTTCGCCGGTTTGGAAGTGGAGATCACTCAGAATCCGGCAGGCGACTTTTCGAATCACGCGGCTGTCATCGACGACCAGACAATGCTTCATGGCGTGCTGTCTCCGCTGCGGCCACAGCGTGGCCCAGGATCGTGTTGGACGTCAGATTAGGACTTAGACGGTAAACGCGGCGTTTAGGTGTTAACCGGCCGCGAGTTCGACCACGCCGTCACGCGCGGTGAGCGTCAGTCCGGCATTGAGGAAACGCGACAGTTTGTGCGTGAGATAGGGTTGGATGCCACGGGCGTCGAGCTGGCTCTCCGACGATTCGCCGCGCACCGCCCTCTGTACTTCGTCAAGAGCGCGGGCGTGCGGGCTGCTGGCCACTATCTTGAACGACGGAATCGCCGGATCAGCGCTCGCCACGACCGTGAGCTGCCCGCCGCGCGGCAGGCAATCGGCAGCCAGCAGAGCTGAATTCATTAGCAACTTGGCCCAGTTCTTCGGCCAGTTCACATGCGGCGACTGCCAGTCCAGCTGGATTTTTCCGCCATCGAGAAGGCCGCCAACCAGCCGCCCGACCTCACCGATATCCAATTCCGCACCGGCCGAACCCGCGGCGCCGAACGCGATACGCAGGAACTGCAGGCGCGCCAGCGCCTGGAGCGCGCTGGAGGAAACGACCTTCAACGCATCGGCGCGCATCGCTGCATCGCGCTCGTCCTCCATGACTTCCAGACCGTTGACCACCGCGCCCAGAGGTCCCACAAGGTCGTGACACACGCGACTGACCAGATAGGCAGCGAATTCGATGTCATCCATGGACAGAGCGTTCTCCGAACGGACAGTATGGTTTGCAAATAGTAACTTTCGCCACCGCGTATTAAGGAATGCTTAAGATGGTTGCAACGCCTTCGCCATGGCTGCGTTCGCTTGCCCGGATCGCCCATGGTGCCGGCCAGATCGTCATGCGCCACTATGCCGACGGAACGACCACGCGCACCAAGTCGGATCAATCGCCGGTCACCGATGCGGACGAGCAAGCCGAATCCTTCATCCTGGCCGCTTTGGCGCACGAGGCGCCTGGCGTTCCCGTCATTGCCGAGGAAGAAAGCCATGCCGGGCGGCAGCCGGTCGTGGGTCGCCGTTTCTTTCTGGTCGATCCTTTGGACGGCACGAAGGAATTCATCAGCCGCAACGGAGAGTTCACGATCAACATCGCGGAGGTCGAAAACCACGTCCCGGTGCGCGGCGTTGTCTATGCGCCGGCAAGAAGCCGCCTCTTTCTTGGCGAGTCGCCGGGTGGCGCGTTCGAGATCACGGCAGATGTCGAAACCATGCCTGATTTCACCGGGCTCCGTCCGATCGCCGTGCGGAGCGCGCCATTGGACGGATTGGTAGCTGTCGCCAGCCGTTCGCATCGCGACAAGCAGACCGATGAATATCTGGCACGCTTTCGCATCAAGGATTTCAAAGCCGCGGGCTCGTCACTGAAGTTCTGCCTCGTGGCCGCGGGCGAAGCGGACATCTACCCCCGGCTTGGCCGCACCATGGAGTGGGACACGGCGGCAGGCCACGCGGTCCTCATGGCGGCCGGCGGCAGCGTCACGCAGATCGATGGCAGTGCATTTATCTATGGCAAGGCCGACGCGGAATTCGCCAATCCTTTTTTCGTGGCCCGCGGCCGCTAGCGATCGAAATTGTTGCGATTCGAGTAGAACACCAGTGCCATCAGTCCACCGCCGACGGCGATAGTCAGCACCGAACCCGCGATCAGTGCGACCCAGCCGAACCCGCTTATGTGCACCTCACCGATCGCGTCCCAGGCGTAAATCCCGTACCAAAGCACAACCGCGAGAAAGCCGACGAGGATACCCAAAGCCAACCAGCTTGCACTGGACAGCGGGGTATTTCCTTTCTTGTCAGGCATCGCTGACAACCTATCAGTGTGCTGCAACCAGCTGCACCTCAAAGACCGCGCCATCCGCGCCCGTGATCTTCAGCATGTCGCCTTTGACGGGCGTTGAGCCGTCCGTGACGACGGCGTTCCATCGCGTATCGTCAACCCGCACGGCACCACGGCCGTTGCTGAAAGTCTCCTCCGCTTTCACGACGCGCCCGACATATTGCGCGCTGCGATCGTTCAACGTGCCGTGCGTGCTGCGCTCGGCGCGACCCCATGCCGACCGCTTCCATAGCGCAGTCGCAACCACGGAAATCACAGCGAAGAGAAAGACCGCCAGCCTGCCATCGAGGGCGGGATCGACAAATTTAATGACGCCGACCACAAGCGCGGCCAACCCGGGCCAGAGCAAATACTGCGTGGTGCTGGCAATCTCGACGGTCAGCAAAATCGCGCCCAGTGCCCACCAGTGCCAGTCGGGCTGACTGTTCAGAAACTGAGTGATTTCGGTCATGGCGGCGTCCTCATGTGCCGGCGGGGCGGCCCGGCGGCGCGGCGTTGGGCACTGTGCCCGCTGCCGGGCGCGCTGCGCGCGGTGCTGCGGCAACCTGCGTCGTGATGGCCTCGCGCGTCATCTCGGCAATGCCCGCGATGGAGCCCAGCAGGCCCGCGGATTCCATCGGAATGATCACGAATTTCTGGTTTGGCGCATTGGCCAGCTGTGAAAACGCATCGACATATTTCTGGCCGAGGAAGTAATTGAGCGCGTTGACGTTGCCGGCTTCGATCGAGTCCGACACCATCTGTGTCGCCTTCGCTTCGGCCTGGGCGAGGCGCTCGCGCGCCTCGGCATCGCGAAACGCCGCTTCTTTGCGGCCCTCGGCCTGCAGAATGGCAGACTGTTTGGCGCCCTCCGCGCGCAGGATTGCGCCTTGCTTTTCACCGTCGGCTTGCGTGACCTCGGCGCGGCGAAACCGCTCCGCCTTCATCTGGCGGGCCATGGCCTCGGTGATATCGTTGGGTGGCGACAAGTCCTTGATCTCGATGCGCGTGACCTTGACGCCCCATGGGCTGGTTGCCTGATCGACCACCGCAAGCAGGCGCTGGTTGATCTCGTCGCGCTTGGAGAGGACTTCGTCGAGATCCATGGCGCCGATGACGGTGCGAGCATTGGTGAGGCAGAGGTTTGTGATGCCGGCCTGCAGGTTTGCGACTTCATACGCGGCTTTGGCAGCGTCGACGACCTGGTAGAAGGCTATAGCGTCCGCTGTGACCGTTGCGTTGTCGCGGGTGATGACAACCTGACTCGGGATGGCAAGAACTTCTTCCATCATCGAAAGCTTGCGCCCGACCCGATCGACATAAGGCACGATGAGATTGAGTCCCGGTCTGAGAACGCGGGTGAACCGGCCAAACCGCTCGATGGTCCATTCGCGGCCCTGCGGCACACTCTTAACGCCGGCGAATATTGTCACGAGCGCAAGCAGCAGGACCGTGAGAACGAATAAGGTGACGCCGCTCATGGATGATTCCTCTCCAGATTGTGTGCTGCGCTCACACTAGCGCGCAACTAGATAACCATGCCACGAGCCATCAAAAGGCCTTGAAGCCGCGCGACTTCTTCCTACGGGGTTTGTGGCAGCGGGATATTTAAGGCAACTATCCCGCGCGGGGATAACCGATTCGACAGGAGACACTTATTGATGAGACCTCAGCGGATTGTAGGCGCAGTTTTCGCCGGTATCGCCGCGCTTGTGCTGAGCGTAGGTGCAACCTCGGCTGACGACAACGCCAACGGCGATACGTTTACACCCAACGAAATCGTGCAGGCGGGCGCCGACTTTTTTGGCACCTCGACCGAAGTCATGGCCAAGGCGGTGGAGCGCGTTTTCCAGGATCTCGGCCAGCCCGATGCCTACATCAAGGGTGATGAAGGTTCGGGCGCGTTCATCTTTGGGCTGCGCTATGGCTCTGGCTGGCTCATCCGCAAAGGCGTCGAACCGGTCCAAGTCTACTGGCACGGACCTTCGGTTGGTCTGGACGTTGGCGGCAATGGCTCCAAGGTCTTCACCCTCGTCTACAATCTCCAGGACGCGACGCGGCTTTACCAGCGTTATCCCGGAGTCGAGGGCAGCTTCTATGTTGTGGCGGGTGTCGGCGTGAACTATCTGCGTTCCGGTGGCGTAACACTTGCGCCGATGCGCACCGGCGTGGGCTGGCGGGCCGGTGTGAATGTTCACTACCAGGTCTATACCAACGAGCGCGACTGGTTTCCGCTGTGAACTAGGCGCCGGCTTCGGCGGTGCTCGCGTCGACGCCTCCGGCTGGCGCCGGCAGGTAAAGCAGAAGTGCGGCCGCGACGTAGACCGAAGAAAATGTTCCCACCACGATGCCGAACAGGATCGCGGCGGAGAAGTCGAACAGCGACGGACCGCCGTAGATCAAGAGCGGGATCAGCGACACAGAGGTCGCAACGCTCGTAAGGATCGTTCGCGTGAGCATCTGGTTGGTTGAGAGATTGATCAGCTCCGTCAACGGCATTCGTTTGAACTTGCGGCGATTCTCGCGGATCCTGTCGAACACCACGACGGTGTCGTTGATCGAGTAGCCGGCGAGCGTCAACAAAGCGGCAATACTCGTCAGGGTGAAGTCGAGATGGAGAATTGAATAGAGACCGGCAGTGACCAGAACGTCATGGCCGGTGGCAAGCGCGGCACTGATCCCGTATTGCCACTCAAACCGCACCGCCACCCAGCCACCGATGGCCAGAACCGCGAGCAACGTTGCCAGCACGCCGGCATGGAACAGCTCACCGCTCACCTTTGGGCCGACCACTTCGGCGGCGCGGAAGGTATAGCCGGCCCCCAGCTTGCCCTTGATCTTCTCGGCCACGCTCTGGTCTGCCTGGTCGGAATCGGGCTGCACCCGGATGAGGACGCACGAATCAGCCGGGGTGTCGCACTGTCCGCCGCCGAAATACTGAATTTGCGATTCCTTGAAGCCAAGACTGTCGATGTCGCCGCGCATCCGGCCAATATCGATGGTCTGGGCCGATTTGACCTGCATAAGCACGCCGCCTGTGAAATCGATGCCCAGATTGAAGCCGTGCACGGCAATCGAGATGATCGAGGCCAGCAACAAGAGTCCGTCGAACGCAAAAGCGATGTAGCGGGCGCCGACGAAGTCGATCTTGGTGGCTTCAGGCAGGAAGCGAAGGAGGGGCATGGGGCAGTCCAAAAAGGCCCGGCAGACATATCCGTTGCCAGCCAAGGGGACAAGATAACCGGCCCATTTGCATAATTCGCTGTTTTGGCGACACTTTCGCGAAAGCCCAAGGACCTCTGCATGGCTGCCGCAGTTCATGGCTCGCCCGAAACGTCCAAAACCCCGCCGGTCGCGATCGGTTTGCAGGGAGCTGCGCATGCCGCGGTGATCGCGGCGGTGCTCGTCGCACTCGTCTATTTCGGCCGACCGTTGCTCGTGCCGCTGGCGCTGTCAGTTTTAATGGCGTTCGCGCTGGCGCCGGTCGCCGAGTTCCTGCGCCGCTTGCGGCTGGGCCGCGTCGGCGCGGTGATACTGACCGTCACGCTTGCCGTCTTGCTGATCAGCGGCATGGCTATATTTATCGGCACACAACTCGCTTGGCTGGCGCAAAGCCTGCCCCAGTACCAGCACAACATCGCCGCCAAAATTCAATCGGTCGAAGGCTCCGCCACGCACAACAGCATCGTGGTGAGTGCGCTCAACATGTTCAACAGCCTGAGCGATGAACTTGCCAATGTGCCGGCTGCTGGAACCGACACAAAACTCGAATCCAAGTCCACATCGCAGCATTCAAATCCGGCGGTGCCTGTCATCATCCGCACGTCGCCGCCCAGTCCGCTTCAGGTGATCCAGAATGTCGCGGGACCGCTGCTCGAGCCGCTCGCCAACCTGACGATCATCATCATCTTCGTCATTTTCATCCTGCTGCAGAAGGACGATTTGCGCGATCGCTTCATCATGCTTGCCGGCGGGCGCGATCTGCAGCGCACCACTGTGGCACTCGATGATGGCGCCGAACGCCTGAGCCGTTATTTGCTCTTGCAGACGGCGGTCAACACCACGTTTGGCACGCTCGTTGGCCTCGGCCTGTGGGCGGCCGGCGTGCCGAACCCCGCACTGTGGGGACTGATCTCGGCAATGTTCCGCTTCGTGCCCTATGTCGGCGTGCCGATCGCGATTTTGTTTCCGCTGGCGCTGGCGCTCGCCGTTGATCCCGGGTGGTCCATGATGCTGTGGACGCTTGCCATCTTCACCGTACTGGAAAGCATCACCGGACAGGCAGTGGAACCGTGGCTCTATGGCCGCAACATGGGCTTGTCGGCCATCGCCGTCGTCGTAGCGGCGGGCTTTTGGACATTCGTGTGGGGACCGGTCGGACTACTGTTGTCGACGCCGCTCACTATGTGTCTCGTCGTGATCGGCCGCCACGTCGACCAGCTGCGGTTTCTCGACGTCATGTTGGGCGATCGTCCGCCGTTGGCGCCGGAAGAAAGCTTTTATTTGCGCATGCTCGCAGGTAATCCGGATGAAGCCGCTGAACAAGCCGAAGCCTTCCTGCATGATCACCCCCTGCCCGCCTATTTCGATCAGGTCGCGGTCAAGGGGCTCGCCTTGGCGCAGCTGGACGTCAATCGTGGCGCATTGAATGAACCTGGGCGTCAGCGCATCGCGACGACCGTTGAAGGCTTTATCGACAATCTGACGATGCACCAGGACGTGACGGAGCGCGAAGGCAGTGCTGCGCGGCTATTGCCGCCAGCCAATTGGCGCGACCGGCCGGTGCTGTGTGTGGCGGGCCGCGGCGTGCTGGACCATGCCGCCGCATCCCTTCTGGCTCACCTGTTGGAACGCCAGGGCATTTCGGCACGGCTGGCCGAGTCCGAGGAAGTGTCGCCAACCAATGTCCAGAATTTGGACTGTGAGGGCGTACAGGTGGTGTGCATATCCTACCTCGAGCCGGGCAGTCCGAAAAATGCGCGCTACATGGCGCGACGGCTGCGCAAGCGCATGCCGGATCTGCCCTTGATCGCGGGATTTTGGAGCGTCATTCAGGACGACACCCACTTCCTCGATAGCTTCGAGGCCACAGAGTGCGATTTTCTGGCAACAAACCTGCAGCAGGCCGTTGATCAAGTTATCGCACTGATGAAGCGCTCGCTCACCGAGGGAAGATTTCGCAGTGCCGTAAGACAGAACGAAGAGGAGCCGGTTTCCGACTGATGTTCATCGCCACGCAGGACTTTCAATGCACGCTCTATTCCGTGCAGGACCATGTGCTTACCATCACCCTCAATCGGCCCGAGCGGCGCAACGCTTTGAACCCGCGCGCCTATGGCGAAATCGAGGCGGCCTTCCGCGCCGCCAGTGCCGATGACGAAGTGCGCGTCGTGATCGTGACCGGGGCCGATCCGTCTTTCTGCTCCGGTGAGGACGTGAAGGAGATGATGACCGGTGAGGTTCGCACTCCTACCGCGCCGGTTGTTGCAACCGGCCGGCCACCGACGCCGGCAGCGATGGCGGCGCTCGATTGCGATAAGCCCGTCATCGCGGCGGTGAACGGAACGGCGGTGGGCTGGGGCATGGAGCTGGCGCTGTATGCCGACATTCGTCTCGCCTCCGAGCAGGCAAAATTTGCTGAGCTGTTCGTCAAACGCGGACTCGTCGCCGACGTCGGTGGCTTTTATCGCCTGCCGACGCTGGTTGGACCGTCCAAGGCGGCGGAACTGCTTCTGACCGGCGATGTGATCGATGCCCACGAGGCGTTGCGTATCGGGCTGGTGTCAGAAGTCCTGCCGCACGACGCGTTGCTGCCGCGGGCCCGAGCGCTCGCGAACAAAATCGCGGCCAATCCGCCGCTCGCCGTTCAGGCCATGAAGCAGGGATTGCGCAAGGTGGCGCCGGGAAATCCTCACGAGATCGGCAGCTGGGCGATCGATACGATTTACCGCCTGTTCCAGACCGAAGATCATCGCGAAGGCGTCAAGAGTTTTCTCGAAAAGCGCGAGCCCGTGTTCAAGGGGCGCTGAGCACTGTCACGCTAACGACGAATGTGCCAATTAGTCGGTGGCTGCAATTGAGGGTGCTACCGGCATGCGACCATTTTCCGCGATAATTTTGGCAGTGGCCCTGTTGGGCAACCCGACGGCGGGCGCCCAGGACCGCCTGTGGTTACCGACCGGACAGGCGGTGACGCCGCAAGCCGCGCCGGGCGCAGAATTTCATCCGCTGCTGGCGGACCTGCCGGTTGTCGGCATGCAACTTGTCGGCGGCGGCGCGACCAGTGAAATATCGCCCGACGGCAAAACCCTGTTCGTGCTGACGGCGGGCTACAATTCGTGGCGCGGGCTCGACGGCAAGCGGATCGCGGAAGCCTCAACCGAGCATCTCTTCGTCTACGACATTACGGCCGGCCTGCGACTGCAGCAGGACATTCACGTTCCCAACAGCTATGGCGGCCTAGCGCTCGCGCCCGACGGCAAGCGGTTATTCATCGCTGGTGGCGTCGACGACAATGTTCACACTTATCATGCCGATGCGACTGGTACATGGGCAGAGAGCGGCGCGCCCATTTCCCTCGGCCACATTTCGGGACTCGGCGTCATTCGCGGCAACGCGCAGGTGTTGAAGCCGATGGCGGCCGGAGTCGCGCTCACAGTCGATGGCCGCAAGCTGCTGGTCGCAAATTATGAAAACGATTCCGTCTCACTGATCGACGTCGTGCAGGGCAAGGTCATGCAGGAGCTCGACCTGCGACCGGGAAAAATCAATCCCAAGCGGTCGGGCCATGCGGGCGGCGAGTTTCCCTATCACATCGTTTTGGACGCAAGGGGCACGGCCTATGTGTCCAGTCTCCGCGACCGCGAAATCGTGGTGCTTTCCTTGGCGGGAGCGCTGCGTGTCACGGCCAGGATAAAGGTCTTTGGCAATCCCAACCGGATGATCCTGAATGCGGACGGATCGCGACTGTTCGTCGCCTCGGACAACTCTGATTCCGTCTCCCTAATCGACACGCGCAGCAACAAGGTCGTCAGGACAATCGGCGTTCGCGCACCCGTTGGCTGGGGACCAAATGCGCGCCTTCCCGGTGCCGCACCGAATAGTCTCGCGCTGTCGCCAGACGAGAAGTGGCTGTATGTGACGGAAGGTGGATTGAATACCGTGGGCGTGGTGCGCCTCACGGGCGTTCCCGCGCTTGTCGGTCTCATTCCGACGGCGTGGCAGCCAAACGCCGTGAGCCTAAGCCACGACGGGCGCACGCTCTATGTGACAAACGCCAAGAGTCCGGCTGGCCCCAACCCTCTCAACTGTAAGCCCATCGCAACCAGGACGCCGGCCTGCCACGGCGACGACAAGCGGCGCACGAGCAATCAGTATGTCTGGCAGCATACGACGGGCGGCGTCGCGAGCATACCGGTGCCGGATGGCGACACGCTGAAGCGCCTGACGGCGATCAGTGCGGACAATAACGGCTTTCGCGAAGTCCTTTCAGCCGACGAGGCCGCACTGATGGCGGCGCTGCGGACGAAGATAAAGCACGTCATCTACATCGTGCGCGAGAATCGTTCCTATGATCAGATTCTGGGCGACCTTCCGGGTACGGATGGCGATGCCGACCTCGTCCAATTCGGTCCATCAATGACGCCGAACCAGCATGCTCTCGCGGGGGAATTCGTGGCACTCGACGCGTTCTTCGACAGCGGTGAAGCGAGCGGCGATGGCTGGCAATGGTCGACAGCCGCGCGAACCACGGACGTCACCGAACACCAAATGCCGGTGAACTATGCTGACCGTGGTCTGAGCTATGATTTCGAAGGCACCACGCGCGATATCAATGTCGCGCTCGGCTATAAGGCGCGCATCGCGTCCGATCCGCTGGGTGATCCAGATCCCGATCTGTTGCCGGGCAGCGCCAACCAGTCTGCGCCGGATGGCCCTAATGGCGAGCGCGAACAAGGTTATCTGTGGAATGCCGCGTTGCGTGCCCATCTCTCGGTTCGCAACTATGGATTCTTTCTCGACCTGGTGCGCTATTTTCCGGGTCTGCCAGCCAAGGTCGGCATTCCGCTAACGCGCGATCCGGCTTCCATCAAGCTGCGTGTCGCATTTCCCGCCAGCAAGGACCTGGCACCAGTCACCGATCCGTATTTCCGTGGCTTTGACAACCAGTTCGCCGACTATTGGCGTTACCAGGAATGGGAGCGTGAATTTTCGCGTTTCGAGCGCAAAGGTGCACTACCGCGCCTGGAAACCGTCCGCTTCATGCACGATCATACTGGAAATTTCGCAACCGCCGGCGACGGCGTGAACACGCCCGAGACACAGGTTGCAGACAATGACTATGCCGTCGGCCTTCTCATCGCGCGCGTCGCCCACAGCCGCTTTGCCAAGGACACTCTGATCTTCGTTGTCGAAGACGATGCCCAGGACGGACCCGATCATGTCGATGCGCATCGCTCCGTCGCGTTCATTGCCGGGCCCTATGTCAAACATGGCGCCGTGGTTTCCGACCGCTACACAACCGTCAATCTCATCAAGACGATGGAAGTTCTGCTCGGTCTAAGACCGTTGAACATTCACGACGGCAATGCCAAGCCGATGACAAGCGTCTTCGACCTCGCGCAAGCGCAGTGGGACTATCGCGCGCGCGTGCCCGACATGCTGCGCTCCACCTCGCTGCCGCTGCCGCCGCAACAGGGTGCGAGCACTGTCACGCCGCGCCACGATGCCGCCTATTGGGCGGCGCGCACGACGGCGTTCGATTTTTCGGTCGAGGACCGCCTCGACACCCGCGCCTACAACCAACTGCTGTGGAACGGCATCAAGGGCAATACGCCGTACCCTGCAACGCGCGATGGCCGCAACCGGCGAATGCGCTAAATCCGCTCACGGTGCCCTACGTTGCACGCTCACCGGTACGCCGCAGATGTCAAGCACGGGTGGGGGCTTTCGAAAGTAGAACGGCGATGTCGGATGTCGGCGCAGTTCGACCGCGTCGGCGAACGCCTTAGACTCGGTGCGCAAAACCTGGAACGCCGGCCGTTCGCCAACCGGAAGATCGGCGGCGACACGCATGCGGACGATGGCATCGCGTTTACTCGCATCGCCGATCACGCCGCTGTCGACCAGCGGATCGCCGCGCTCCAGCTTCTGCAGATACTGCATGCCCGATAGCACCCTGCCGAACGCAGTCAGATCACGGTCAAGGCGGCGAGGAGACTGGCCAATGACGATGTAGAATTCCGTCGCAGCCGTGTCCGGATCGTTGTCGCGCGCGAACGCGAAGGTGCCCGGACAGTGAATGAGCCATTCGCGTCCCGCACCGGGATCACGCGCCACCGGAAAACCGTCCTCGAAACCGACTTCGGGCGCCATAAGGTCGGCATTGCCGAGCGGCGTGAAGACCGGTTGCGGCGTCGATAGCCGGTCGAATTCTGCCTTCAACTGCGGCCAGCGCTGCAAGGCTTTGGCCTCGACAGGGTGATCCCTTGTCGATGCGGTGCCCTCGCCGATGCCGCCCTGAGCCACAAAGCCATCGATAACGCGATAAAACGACAAGCCATCATAAAAGTGCGCCCGGATCAACGCGCGCAGCCGTGCGGTGTGTTTGGGCGCAAACTCCGGCGCGAGCTCGACCGTGACCTGGCCGTATCTCGTGTCGATCAGGACGAGGTTTTCAGCGTCGACCGCACGCCAGTCGCCAGGTGTTTCGGCAAAGCACGCAACCGTCGACGCAAGCAGCGCAACCAGCGCACCGGTTCGAACAAGTTTCATTTCGCACCCAATCAGCCTGCGACGCGACGCACCTTGCCAGCGTCGGCGAAGCGCACAATAACGACCTTACCGCCATGACTGCCGCCAGCCAAAATCCCCGCGCCGAGCCGGTATCGGCTGCCGCGCTACCGACCCTGCTGTCGGTGATGTTCATCAACTTGCTCGGCTTCGGCATCATTGTCCCGCTGTTGCCGTTCTACGCAAAGTCGTTCCAGGCGCCGGCCTGGCAGATCGCGTTGATATTTTCGGCTTATGCCATGGGCAGCTTCTTCGGCGAACCGTTCTGGGGAAGGTTATCGGACACGGTCGGACGCAAGCCGATTCTCATTTGCACCGTGATGGGCAACTGCCTGTGCTATCTCGCGCTCGCCTTCGCTCCAAACATCAGCGTGGCATTCATCGTGCGCTTTCTGGGCGGCATGGCGAGTGGCAACGGCGCCGTTATCCAGGGCTACATCGCAGATGTCACACCGCCGCACGAGCGTACGGCAAAGATGTCGCTACTCGGCGCGGCGTACAACATCGGATTTATCGTCGGCCCGGCGCTTGGCGGACTGCTGGCAAACCCGGCGGAAGGCCATGCCGGGTTTCGTACGCCACTGTTGATTGCTTCCGGACTCTCAGCCCTTTGCGTAGCCGGCCTTGCCCTGTTCCTCAGGGAGAGCAGGGGACATCGGCGCAGTTCCGCAAGACCGAGCCGCTGGTCGGTCATGAACACGGCCGTGACCAACCCGATCGTCGGGCGCCTCATGCTGGTGACGTTTCTGGTCGGTTGCGCCTTCAATGGCATCGAATCGATTTTCGGATTGTGGACGCAGGCGCGCTTCGACTGGGGGCCGCAGCAGGTCGGGGCGGCATTCGCGGCGACCGGCATCGTCTCGGCCATCTGCCAGATCGCGATTACCGGACCGCTTTCCAAACGCTTCGGCGAAGCACGCGTGCTGACGGCGGGCATGGCGCTGACGACGGTTTGCGCGGTGCTGCAGCCATTCTCGGTCGCCGGCTGGATGATCGTGGCGCTTCTCTCGGTGTCGGCGTTTGGTCAGTCGGTTGCATGGCCGAACGTCTCTGCCCTGCTCTCGCGCAACGTCGATTGGGAACATCAAGGTCAATATCTCGGGCTGAACAATGCGGTTGGCGCCGCGGCACGCCTGGTCGGGCCATCCATCGCGGCGTTGGTCTTTTCCAACATCGCTGTCGACGCGCCATTTTTCTCGGCCGGGTTGATGGTCGTGCCGGCAATCTTCTTCGCCTGGTACGCCGCCACGCACAAAAGTCGCATCTAGTTTACCGCCTGACGCGGCCGTCCTAGGCTTTGTCGAAAGCGGGAGATCGATATGGCTGACCATCTGAAGGGTAGAGTCGCGCTCGTCACAGGTGCAAGTCGCGGCATCGGCGCGGCGATCGCGGTCCGTCTGGGGATGGAGGGCGCCAAGATCGTCGTCTCGGCCCGCACTGCCGAACAGGGCGAGAGCCGGTTGCCGGGCACGTTGCATGAGACCGTCGCGCGCGTGCGCAAGACCGGCGCCGAAGTTGTCTTCGTTAAAGCCGATCTCGCCCAGGCGCGCGAGCGCGAAATGCTGATCGAAAAGGCGCAGCAGGCGTTCGGCTCGATCGACATTCTGATCAACAATGCGGCGATCACCTACTTCGCGCCGGTTGCCGACTTCACGGAAAAACGCTTCAAGCTGATGCTGGAGGTACAGGTCTACGCGCCGTTCCATCTTTCGCAGTTGGTGCTTCCGACCATGAAGGCGCGCAAAGCAGGTTGGATCGTCAATATCTCTTCGCCGGCCGGCCTGCATCCCAAGCAGCCCTACATGGCCGGTGTCCGCGGCGGCACGGTGTATGGCATGTGCAAGGCCGCGCTCGAACGGTTCACGACGGGTCTGGCATCGGAAGTCCAGGCCGACGGCATCGCGGTCAACGTGGTATCGCCAGGGTTAGTCGACACGCCCGGCGTCGCCGTGCATGGCCTCATCACCGAGCAAACCAAAGACCGGGTTCAGCCCATCGAGTATATTGCCGAAGCGGTGTTTCGGCTGGCTTCCGGTAACGCCCAAACGCTTACGGGCCGCATCGACTATGCCGAACCACTCCTGAAGGAATTGGGGCTGCAGCCGTCCGCGCTCGTCGCCTAGGATGCGGGATTACTGGATTCCCTGCACCAGCGAGACTTTGTAGGGACCGGCGGTCCAGCTATCGCCAACCTTGTGCGCAAAAACGGGCGTGCACACCGGATTGGGCGTATTGGGAATTGCCGGATTGGACGTCAGGCAAATTTTTCCCGCGCCATCGAGCTTCCAGGTACCGGCGAACGCGGTGCTGCCTTGCGTTCCGTCGAAGGTGCCATCGGCCTTGTAGTGAATCTTGGAAGTCACGCCATTGGCATCGGTGGTGATGGTGGTATTGCCATAGCGGCCGGCCATGATGTCTTCATCGGCGATCGCAGCCGTTGTGATCAGCGCTGCAGCGGCAATGCTTCCAAGAACGATGCGCATTATATCCTCCCGTTTTCTCGCGATGTTGAACCGGCACACTAGCCGAAAACCTTGGCCTGATTAAATCAGGTTTTTTCGGAATAGCTCACCGCCATGCCAGCACGCACATCCTGTTGCACCCCATATTGCGGAAATGGATAGCGAAAACCGTTCTTGGCCAGCGCCTTCATGCCATCGATGGCTTTTGTCAGATATTCCGGGGGACAGGCCATGAGCATCTCATCATCCAGCACGCCGCCATAGCGGCGCTCCGCGAAACATGGGATCGACAGGCTCGGCAGTCGGGTGGAAAGCGCGCGGCCCCAGGAATCGGCACAGGCGGATTCGCCAACCACGCTCCAGTCGAAGCGCTTGTAGCCGGACCACTGCAGACCATTGATGAAATAAATCATCGCACCCGGTGTCGCGTAAAAAAGTGCAATGTCCGGCTGGCTGAGCTTGCCGGCGGCCAGTGGTCCAACCGCCAGTGCCTGATATTGCCCGTCCGGAACGCAGTGCATCGCGCGTTGATGCGCCCCGGCATCTGCCAAAGATTGATACCAAACGCCCTTCATATGGGCGCCCGACAGCCAGGCATCGGTCTTGGCGGCACCCAGACCGACAACGGCGCGGCACTGCGCGCCAACCAGGTCTTCACTCGTCACACCAACGGTCCAGCCCAACCGCGACGCCTGTCCGACAATCTGATCCAAAGTGTGCACGGCCTGCGGCCGCCGAATGCGTGGAATAGCCTCCATGTCTTCGCGCCGCTCGAACATTTGCATTGCGAATACGATGCTGCGCAGTCGCAGGAGCCGGTCCAATTCGGCCGACACGCTCGCCAGATCCTCAGCCATGCTTTGACACTCCTCGCCGGTACATACCATAGAACACGATGGAGCACTGGCGACAGGCCACGGACTCGTGACCCTATTCCGCGATGGACAGTGTCGTTCGCCCAGGGGGTGCCAGATAGCCGTAGCCCGCGGCTACCGGTTCGCCATCGATCGCGGTCGCGGCCTTGCGCAGGACGTCGAGCGCGTGCCGGGCGCCGCTCGGATCCGGGACTGTAAGTAGAAGCGCGAAATGCGCCGCCACGATCGGCGCGGCGAATGACGTACCCGTGTAGCTTGCATAGCCGCGCTCAGGCTTGGCTGCGCGTACGTCCACGCCCAGCGCCGCGAAACTCACATCGCCGCGATTGGCATCGATCTGTACGTGGTGATGGGCGTCGACGGAGGTCACGCCGATGACGCCGGCGTAACCGGCGGGATAGGCCCTGGGCGCCGCCGGACCGGCATTGCCGACCGCCGCGACGATCACGCCGCCCGCGGCCAGATAGCGTTTCACCGCGAGCTCGAGCAGCTTGTTGTCCGGACCGGTGAGACTGATATTCGTTACCGCGACCTTGTTCTGGCTCAACCAGTCCAAGGCGCTTGCGATTTCAAGCGCGCCGCCGCCACTGGGCTTGCCGCCATACACATCAGCCGCATACAGCCTGGCGCCCGCCAGGCAGCCGTGGAAATCATCGTCGCTACCTACCAACAGTGAAGCGATAGCGGTACCATGCGCGGTCGCGGGCGCCTCACCCGATCCGGCAACGTTTCTGACCGTCAGCGATGCGTCGTCAAATGCTGGGTGATGAAGGGCGATGCCGCCATCGATCATTCCGACGATGGCGAGATGTGCGTTGACAGGCGAGCCACCTGACGGTGAGCGCTCAGCCCGGCGCGCTGCGATACTCGCCGACGGGTCGTAGATATGATCATAGTCGAAACTCGCACTCGGATCGGCTTTACGTAGTGCGGCGAGCGCCGCCGGCGTACTCATCTCAGCCGGCGCGCGCAGCTGAACAACCGTCAAGCCAAGGCTCGACAAATTCTCGCTGTGGACCACATCGAAGTTGAGCCGTCTCGCGATCTGTAGGTCGGCAGCAGATGGTGAGATGGCAATGACAGTGCGGCGCAAAATTCGCCGGCCAAGATCATCGTGATCGAATGTCTGTGGTGCTGAGGGACGCCCGACGATATCGCGTTGGACATTCCGCAAAGTCGTATCGAGATTGTCACCGAGCCGGCCGGTGGTTTGGCCAACACCACCGAGCACCTGGCCGGGAAGAGCAATGACGCCACCGAGTGGGCCGGCGCCGCCCAATCCGGTGGCGCACAGCCAGCCGACCAATCCGAGACCCGTCAACGTTAGAAATCGAAATGGTGTAAATGGCATCAGTGTCTCGTATCGACCCCCGCGGGCGCTTAAACTCGGTCAGCGCGCAACAATTGTAAACGCGCCGAACCGGCAGGGGTTCCGCGCCGACACCGCATGGAAGAAATGTCCTTAACCGTCGTTATGGATTGAGTGATGGACGCGTCAACCGACACGGTCCGAACCCAGATTGTCGCGCTGCTGCCACGGCTGCGCCGCTTTGCGCTGTCTCTGACGGGCAACCCGGCAGACGCCGATGATCTGGTTCAAGATACCGTCGAGCGGGCGCTTCACCATCTGCATCAATGGGAATCAGGCACTAGGCTGGACAGCTGGATGTTTCGCATCTCACAAAATCTGTTCATCGATGCCAAGCGCGCGGCTGTTCGCCGACGCCGGGTGATGGATGATGGCGAAGGCGATCCGATCGAAGCCGGGTTCGATGGTGTGCGTGCCGCGGAAGCGAGCATCGCCTGGCGCGAAACCTGCGCCGCCATGGCGCAATTGCCTGAGGATCAGCGCAGTGCCATCGCGCTGGTACTGATCGACGGCATGTCCTACCGCGACGCCGCCAGCGTGCTGGGCGTACCGATCGGAACACTGACCAGCAGGCTGGCGCGCGGCCGCGACGCGTTGGCAGAACTCATGTTGGGTCCGGCCGAGGATGTGCAGTCATGAGTGAAGCCGCAAAGCCCTCACGCGAAACCTTGACGGCCTATGTCGACGGCGAACTGCCGCCCGAAGAGATGACCCGCGTTGCGACTCTATTGGCACAGCACGCCGATCTTCAGGCTTATGTCGCACGCCAGCAAGCGTTACGAGATCGCCTCGACGAGTCCTTTTCTCCCTTCTTTGCCCAACCGGTTCCGTTGCGATTGCAGCAGGCTGCGCGACAAGCGCCACTGTCATGGGTGACGAATCTATCAAGCGCCGCGGCGCGGTGGCGGGCTGGTTTCCAGGGCATGCGTTCGTGGCGCGTCGCACTTCCGGCCAGCGCTGCGCTGGCGCTTGGGCTGCTCCTTGGGGTTGCCATCGAGCGTGAGGGTTCAGAGCCCGACATGTCCAATCGACAAGTCGTGGCCCAAGGTATACTGGCGCACGCGTTGAGTGAACAACTCGCGTCGGAAGACAACCATGCCAGCCCCGCGCGCGTCGGGATCAGCTTTCGCGACAAGCGCGGTGAGAATTGTCGGACATTCACGCTTGATGCGACGGCGACCGCGACGAGTGGCATCGCCTGTCGCAGCGCTGGAGCCTGGGTCATCGCCACCTTGGCGTCCGCACCGCAAGCGACCGGTCCGCAAGCGCAGTACCAGATGGCGGGTGCGGAGATGCCAGCCATCATTCGCAACACGGTAAACGCCATGATCGCGGGCCTGCCGTTCGATGCGGCCGCGGAGCGCCGGGCCCGCGCGCGCGATTGGCGCGACGCACGCTGAATAATTTTTCCTATTTTGAGGGAATAAACCTTCGCCGACAGCGTTGTCGAGCTGGACGCGGCAAATGGCTCTTTGCTGGCTGCCGCGGCTCGACAACAAAGAGGTGCAATCATGAAATCTTCTCTTCGCAACAGTGTCGCCGTCAGCGTTTTTTGCGGCGTGATTGCGTGTGCCTCACCGGCGTTGGCCGGTGGTTTGCTCGGTGGTGCTCTCGGCGGCGGCGCGGGCGGCGGACTGGGTGGCGGACTGGGCGGTGGCCTTGGCGGCATCGGCGGCGGCGCCAGCGGCATGGGAACGATCGACAGTCGGGGATCAACTTCGCCCTCGTCCACTTCGGCCCATACCCACGCGCACGCCCATGGCGACGCGGCGGCCGATGCCGACGCGACGCCGGCGACAGATGCAGCAAAGCGCGCATCCGGCCGGGCTCAGGGAACTGCCAACGGTGCTCTGCAGAGCGGTGAGCAGGCAGGCATGAATGGCATCAACCGCGCAAGTAATACTGTGAATGGGTCGAGTTCGGTGTCGGGAGGTGGCTCGGCCAGCGCGAGCGCGGGCGGCGCCTCGGCCAATGGCGGCGCCTCGTTCAGCGGCAACGTGGATAGTTCCGCTGCAACCAACGCTGCCGCACATGGTGCACGGACCGGTTTTGCTGCCACCAACCGTGCCGTATCGGCGACCGAGCACCGCGCAAACCGCGCAGTCGGTCGAGCAACCGGTGCGGTCAATTCCATGTCACCGAGCGCGAGCGTCAGCGGCGATGCCGATGCAGACGCTGAAGCGAACAGCACGCACTAGTTGCTGAGTTATGCACCGGTCAGCCTGCGGTGGGAGACCCGCCGCAGGCGACTGGTCTTTGGCGGCGGATGGGAACCAGGCGGCCGCACTGCGACGGTCTTCCCCCTCAAACAGGGGGATGGCCGATCGTTTCATTCCGTTCACCTTTGCGGAATGGAGAAGCGAACCGTGCACGAGTCTCGCAGGTTGCGCCAACTCGCCAAGGAGTTGCGTGAACGCGCGCGCGACGCGGAGTTGCCAGGCTATAGCGAAAAACTGATCCAGGCGGCCGAGGAACTGGAGCGGCGCGCCACCGAAATCGAATCGGTTTGAATACCCCGGGCAAAGATGACTCGTTGAAAGTCATGAGACTACGGGGCCGTCGGCGATCAACCGGTCCGTGGCGCGTCTGTGCCGTGCGACGCTGGATTCGACGTGCCCGACCAGAAGAATGGCATCCGGCACGGTCTCGCTACCCAGCGGGCCGAAGAATGTCTCCGCCCTCAAATAGGTTTGGTTGCGGAATTCGACGCGGCCGAGCGAGCGGGCCGGGCCGCGCAGCTGCAACGGTAGATTCAACGCGGCCTCCCAGCGCTGCAAGACCGGATCGGGTAGGCATTCGTCCAGATAGTGTCCCGACAGGCCGCCGAAAGTCTGTTCCAGCACCGTCCCGGAAAGCCTGACGCGAAATCGGATTCGTTCCGCGGCAGGCACGAGGTCGAGGATCGCGACTTGCCCAAGAAAGGATTTCATCCGGCGCGGCGTCAGCTCTGTGCGCGCTGGAAAACAATTGCCGTTGCATGCTGCACGCCAAACTGCCAGGGCTTCACGCAGTTCGACCGCTTCGAATGACAGGGTGGCATCAAAGCGACTGGACCAGCCGGACCGTTCTGCCCGGTGGTTGTACTCTTCTATGGCGCTCGGTACAGGGGCTGACATGGCCTCAGAATAAAAGGGCGCGTTTGATGGAGTATTAATGGTGCGTCGCAACT
>Ga0157379_10001194_pt1 | contig 21141 bp, 25 predicted proteins | sample S25metaG_FD_121802 | JGI IMG/M metagenome (GOLD analysis project Ga0157379, IMG submission 121802) | Switchgrass rhizosphere microbial communities from Kellogg Biological Station, Michigan, USA - S2-5 metaG | ecosystem: Host-associated > Plants > Roots > Rhizosphere > Soil | place: USA... | reverse complement strand
GCCAGAATAATTACCAGTTGTGAGTGCTCTGCGTCACAGCAGGTCGAGGCGGTCGTTGCCATTACTTGGTCTGACGGCGCGCAAACCTTTTCTACCTCCTCCGAGTGCTCGCAGAACACGGCAAACCTCGCAGGTCTTGCGATGTTCAATCATCTGCCAGTAAAGCCGGACGGTAGGGCTGTCGTACCCGCTCGAATGCGCTCCAACTTGGCTCTCCACCAGCCTCTTCCAGTCGTTTGCCAATTCCGCATGGACCCAACAAGGCATGATCGGCCATTTTAAGGCCAAACGTTTGTACAATCACTTGTCTATTTTTTAGACTACTTCATCGCTTTCTGCTTCGCCCAACGTCTCCTCTGCGCGTCACCAATCCGCTTCCGTGCGCCTGCGCTCATCGTGCCGCGTTTCCGCCTGACGACTTCAGCTGCGGGTTTCGCTCCATTTTGCGTGAGCAAGGATCGAACCTGTTGTAGGCGGGAGATTTCGTTGTCTAATTCGGCAAGGATTTTTTCAATCATTCAGGAAGTATATCGGCATTTGCCTGAGAAGCCGCATCAACTCCAGAAACGTGGTAGGGATAGCGGGAATGCGGAGCGCCAGCTTCGGCTTTAAAAGCTAAACCCTGACGGACGGCGCCGTTTCAGCCCAGTTCTTTTCCATTTTCGAAAGCTTCTCTGCGACAGCAAGCATGATGAACTGGTTGAGAGAGATGCCTTCGGTTTTCGCGAACACACCGGCTTGTCGGCGGATTGAAGTTGGAAGACGTAACGGGAACGTCAGAGGGAATTCGTTATTTGCCAAGTCTGACATCCTCCGGTTCAGATACTCTAGGTAGCACGAAATGGTTAAAACGGGAGCCTCAAAATCCCTTTATCCGCCAGTCTCCGAAGGCTCTATGTACTTGCATCCTCCGACCTTCGAAAAACAACTCGTAATTTCCTTCAGGAAGGTTAGCGGGCGCTTCGGCGACTTCAGCCTTCACGTATTCGAAAACATCAAGTCGAGGAATGGAGACCTTGACTGCTCTGACCACACAGGGGGACTGAACACCCGTTCCTTGCAGAACTCCGAGTACCAACACGGATTCACGGATGGATGGATTCACGATCTACCTCGCCGGACCTCAGAATTTTGGCTCAACCGTACATGGGTGCAGGAGGTCTCTTTAGACCTCCGCTTCCGAACCGAGCTCGGTTGGATGATGAAATGGAGTTTAGAGCAACTTTTCCGTAGGTGATGTGATTTGCGTCACTAGGCTGTGGGCGCGCGGCACCCTGTCATTACTGATGGATTCGCATAATGTCTTCACTTGAGGTTCGTCGTTGAGTTCCTGCCGGAGGATAATCTTGCTGGAAAGCGGTCCGAGCGAATGCACAAGCGGGCTGTCGACGTATCCTCATGAGACGCGGCGTTGCATGAGCGCGCCGTGCTCCACAGATTTCCAAGTGAGATGAAGATTGTGGGCGTCATAATATCCCCCGCAATATCGCGGCCCCGCCAGTTGACCGGCCTGGGTGATTAACCGAGCGAGAGAGTTGTATCTCAATGTGACGTTCGGGCGATGGAGCGGACTTGGGCATCCGCCTATGGTTGCAGTAGAGGAAGCCTACATGCCGATTCGTAAGAATATTGCCTATCGTCTCGCATACGAAACCGCCACCTTAGAGCTAGAGCGGATTCAAGTCGCGATGCAGAGAATGCAACTGCAAAGAGACGAAATCGAAAATCAATTACACTCCGACAACGCGTTGCCGCTCCCCGGATTCTTTCCAAGTGCCGCGTAATCGCGCAGCCGTATGTTTATGCGCTGACACACGACGTCCGCGTCGTCCTGAATCCAACTCTCTCCCGTCCGCTCAGTGAGCAAAGAATTACGGGCCACCTGTGAATGGCGGGCATTCTCATCAAGACTAGTCCTCAAAGATCGGGGTAGTCGAGCAGGGCTATCCGTTCGCAACAGTTCTTTGATCGCCAATGATCTGCATATGGTTCTTCAGCAGATAAAGGTGAACGAACCGGTTGTGTTGCTTGGTCACTCCATCGGAGGAGAGTACATCCGGATCTATACAGCCACGTTTCCGTCAGACGTGGCTGGGTTGGTGTTAGCAGATTCCACACACCCCGACCAGCGTGAGCCAGCCATCATGCTCTCACCTGTCACTCGAATGCCTAATTCAGCTCGACAAACACTGTGTGGACTATTGCCAGTCGCCAGCAGGTTTGGAGTCATCCGGTTCATGCTCAGGAACACACGAGTGAATGTGCCGCCTGAGCTGGCTTCTCACTCTCGAGATGGCAATGCGCGCCTTACGCGATCAGCATGTAAAGGGATTCGAAACCGAGTTACTTCAGGGCTGCGCAGCAACGCGAGGCGGTGCCATTCAGCCTTCGAGCGGAAGCGGCAATGTCGAGGTAGACGCGGCAGCGGCTCGAGCTGGGAGCATGGGCAACCGTCCGCTCATTGTCCTGGCAGCGGGTCAGTATTGGAAGCTTGCCGAGGACCCAATTTCCGCCGATCAAATCAAGGTTTTCCATGAAAAGTGGATCGGTCAACTGCAGCCGTCACTTGCGAGGCTCTCCACCAATGGCAAGTTGATCACCGTTGAGAACAGTGGTCACGATATTCCGGGGGAGGCTCCCGAAGCAGTTGTTAACCCAGTCAAAGAAGTCGTGAACAGATTAAGAGCGGGACACTAGTTTGCCTGCCGCTTGATCGCACGAATTGCATACCTGGACGTTGCGCTGCTTAGGGAGTGGACGGTGCGCGTGCGGTCTTCCACGCTTGGACCATGCGGTCGAGGCCGGCGTGAGAGACCACTACGTCGTCGGAGGAAGCGCCGCCGCTGAACGCCGCGATGAGATAGCCGCCGTCTACCTGGGCGATGACGCCCCCCTCCCAGCCGAATTCGCCAGTCATGGGCGGACGCACCTTGCTGCCGCTGTTCTTGAGCGTGTCAGCCATCTCCGCCGCTTTGGCGTAGACGATGCCGATGAGGTTGTTGCCTTTGCCGGTTTCAGTCGGCTCGTCCTTCATGCGTCCGACGACGATCATGCGGGAGGTCCAGGACTGGATGGTCGATCCTTCAAAGAAGGCGACGACGGCAACACCGCTGATCTTGCGCTCGGTGGCTGTGGCTCGCATGGTGGCAAGCGCGTCGTCGGCCAGCTTGTCGAAGCTGACCTTCGGAGCTTGCGCGCTGGCCGAAGGCAGGCAGAGGAGACAGGCAAACGACAGGAACAGGACTGCGGCGCGGATACGATGGGTCAAGGCAGCTCTCCGGTGGTCAAGCCATAATACTTGAGCTCCGAGTGTTGTGGACAATGATCGCAACGATCCATAGAGTGAATTCGGATGAGTGAGGGTTGATCATGAGTAAACAGATAGAACGCGTCAGCCGGCGCGCGGTGATGCAGGGTGGAGCGGCTGTGGCTGCAGCGGCGCTGTTGCCGGAGGCGCGCGCAGCGAAGACGCGCGCGGGGCGCGTGCGGCAGTCGGTGGCGCGGTGGTGCTATAAGCAGATCCCGCTGGAGAAGCTGTGCGCGGAAGCGGCGGCGATGGGCCTCAACGGCGTCGACTTGTTGCAGCCGGAAGAGTACGGCGTGCCGGCGCGCTTCGGACTGGTTTGCGCGATGGCCTATGCGGGCGGTGGCGAGATCAACAAGGGGCTCAATCGGATTGAAAATCATGCGTCGATCGAGGCGGGATTTCGGAAGAACATTCCGCTGGCGGCAAAGTCCGGCGTGCCGAATGTGATCACGTTTTCCGGGCAGCGCGCCGGTTTGAGCGATGAAGAGGGCGCGCGCAACTGCGTGACGGGGCTGCGGCGCCTGCGGAGCATCGCCGAAGACAATGGCGTGACCATCTGCCTGGAGCTGCTGAACAGTAAAGTGAACCATCCCGACTACATGTGCGACCGCACGGCGTGGGGCGTGCGGGTGGTGGAGGAGGTCGACTCACCGCGGGTGAAGCTGCTGTATGACATCTACCATATGCAGATTATGGAGGGCGACCTGATCGCGACCATACGCGCGAACAGCCGCTGGATTGGGCACTTCCACACGGGCGGCGTCCCGGGGCGGCATGAGCTCGATGGGCGCCAGGAGGTGCAGTGGGATGGCGTGATGCGCGGGATTGTCGACACCGGATATACAGGGTTCGTGGCGCATGAGTTCGTTCCTACTGGCGATCCTATGACCTCGCTGCGGCAGGCTGTGGAGATTTGTGATGTTTAAGAAACCGGGGCCGGAAAGCTGGGGAAAGACTCGGCGCGCGAAATGGCCGTGAGGTTTGGCCACGGAAGAAGACCGAGAACGTTCCGCTTATCCCCATGTTCTCGGCCTTCAGCAGAGCAAGAAGGCGCGTCGCGCTTGCCTTTTAGCGGCTAGACTGAAGTCTCGGCCTGCTGAGAGATTTGGGGCATCCTCGAGAATCAACCCGCAGGAACCACTCAGATGAAGACTCTCGCCGAAATCAAGTTGGAGATTGAACGCCTTGCTAGGCTGATCGATGCAGGTCAAGAGCTTCCGCCGACCTGCGGATAACCACTGAAATCAAGGCCGTTTCGACATCCCCCGCAAGCTCCGCGCAGGCAGCGTGGTAGCGTGAGGATGTGAACGATAAACTGCGTCGCGTCGTCATGCTTGTCGCCCTTCTGAACGCCTCCTACTTTGGCTTCGAATTCGCTATTGCGCAGTCGATCGGATCGGTTTCCTTGTTTGCAGATAGCGTTGATTTGCTAGAAGACGCGTCATTAAACATCCTGATTGCCGTGGCCTTAGGATGGAGCGATAGAAATCGCGCTCGACTCGGCATGGCGCTTGCGTGCATCCTGTTGGTTCCGAGTGTGGCAACGCTTTGGGCTGCTTGGGTGAAGATTCATACGCACCTTCCGCCGGCTCCCCTTTCGCTGACGCTCACTGGCGTAGGCGCGCTCGCGGTGAACTTATTCTGCGCACTGGTGCTCGTGCGTTACAGGAAACACAGTGGGAGCCTCACACGAGCGGCTTTCCTGTCTTCTCGGAATGACGTTCTTGCGAATCTCGCCATCATCCTCTCGGGCTTCATTACTGCCTACACCCATTCCGGATGGACCGATATCGTCGTTGGACTGGGCATCGCGGGATTGAACGCGGATGCCATGGTTCAGGTGTGGCGGGCGGCGCGGGTAGAACACGCTCTTAACTGATGTATTCAGATTGTGCGGTCATCCGACACAGTTCAGAAAAACCGTGGGATCACTCAGTCGCGGACGGGTAGTGTGCAATAGGGACATTATTCCAGGAGCGGAGTTGTTTCCGTATAAGCGGTAATCCGCCCGAAACGTCGCAAACCGCCGGCCAGCTCTATTCCATTGAGAAGTTCACAGGGAATTCCAACTCGATCATTGCAATTTTGCGCGCGGCGGGTTGGCAGTCGCGGTGTTATCTTCGCGCGGCATCATAGAAACGACAATGTACTCCCGGTCCTTGTCGTCGAGGTCCTCAACGCGAAGCACCATTTTGTCCTTTTGAATGAAGAACTGCGCGTGCTGACCGATGGGCAGGAGTGACGGGTGTTTCTCGTCTTTCGGTCGAATTCTGTACGATACTGTATCGCTCTCGAGCAGGTACTCTTGGCAAAGAATCTCCTCGGTCTTCTTGTGCGAACTATCGGTGCCGAGGAGTTCACCTGTAAGAGTTTTGGCATCTTTCTCCGCTATCCCGCAAGGAACCGACGACATTTGCATGAGCTTGCCGATCTGATAGTGGTGCGGCTGCTTAGCAGAAGCAGTGGTGAGTCCCAAGAGTAATAGGAGAGGGACAGTCGCTTTCATGATCGAAGGACCTCTGGATGTCAATTGTTCACTGAGAGCCGATTTGGGGACAGATGCCGTCGGTAACGGGGTGCGCCTTCGCAACTGTGGTCCGAGGATCGTGGTCGCCCACTCGGAAGGATGCAACCTTCGCCTTTTGCTGCCGGTTAGATGGGATGAGAAGGTCGACCCCGATCGTAGCCAGCTAAGCTGACGTAGATCAACGCACTCAAAGGTGCAATCCCGAAGGATGGAGGCCGACCCGTGAAGAAGCATAGCAATTCTGTGAAGAAGAGTGAATCCCGGATGAAGCGCAGGAACCCGCGAGCCGAACAGCGGCGGGATTCAAGCGAAGTGATGGCGGAGCTGGTTTCACAACTGCGCCAGCAGTTGGAAGAGAAGAGCGTTCCGGCTGCTGAATCAGCAGTAGAGGAGCGCGATGCGGTGGGTCCGAACCTGGATCGTCTGACGGTGGGCGTGGATCTTGGAGATCAGTGGAGCAACTACTGCATTCTGGGTTTAGGCGGGGAGACCCTTCGCGAGGGCCAGTTTCGGACGAGGCGGCAGGAAGTTGAAGAGTTCTTCCAAGGCCTGGCGGTGTCGCGTGTGGTTATCGAAGTGGGAACGCATTCGGCGTGGGTACGGGAACTGATCGCCGGCCTTGGACATGAAGTGTTGGTTGCCAATGCGCAACGGATGGAAGGAAGAAAGCGGCGCCGGCGCAAGAATGACCGGATCGATGCCGTCAAGCTAGCCAGGCTGGGGCGAGTAGATCCGAAATCTCTGTATCCGATTCAACATCGCAGCACCGAAGTCCGCGAGGACCTGCTGGTAATTCGAGTTCGCGATTCGCTGGTCGAATCGCGGACGAAATTAATCAGCACCGTGCGCGGGATGGTAAAGACCATGGGAGCCAGGGTGCAGGGCTGTTCCAGCGTAAGCTTCTCCGCGAAAGCGGCAGAGCAGATTCCTGCTGAAGTGCGAGAAACCCTCGAACCTCTACTGCGTCTGATCCAGACGTTGAGCGAGGAAATCAAGAGCTACGAGAAGCGCATCGAAAAGCTGGGCAGCGAGAAATACATGGACACGAAGTTATTGCGGCAGGTCAACGGAGTTGGGCCTGTCACCTCACTGGCCTATGTGTTGACGTTGGAGTCTCCGCAACGATTTAAGAGGAGTCGGGATGTTGGTCCGTACCTCGGATTAGTGCCCCAGCAGGAGGATTCCGGCGACAGCCAGCCGCAACTGGGTATCAGCAAGGCTGGCGACAGGATGCTGCGTAAACTGCTGGTGGGCAGCGCGCACTACATCCTGGGCCCGTTCGGGCCGGACACAGACTTACGACGATTCGGAATGAAACTCTGCGAGCGTGGAGGAAAGAACGCCAAGAAGCGAGCTTCTGTCGCGGTGGCACGAAAACTTGCCGTTTTACTGCACCGGCTCTGGTCGAGCGGCGAAGTCTATGAGCCACTTGGATACGGAAAGACGATAACCGAATCGGCCGCGGCGTAGGGGGAAACACAAATCTGTTTTTATTCGTTCCAAAGCAATCTGCTTCTCGAGGTTGATTGATCATGACATCCACCGCCTTGTTCGGACGACTGCGCGTGACCGTCTGATCCTTTAGAGATCGCCGGTTAGATGGCAGCGTCCCAACAAGCCCAGGTCCATCATCGTTGTGATGGACCTGGGCTTTAGATCGGACCCCAATATGCACCGGGCCCGTAGTGGCCCATCAGAGTGCGGATAGAAGGCAGGCAACGTGGGTGGCGTCAATACAGTCTCGGGAACAACGGTTGAGGACGAATCAGATAATGTCGGTGGAATGATTCCCACTCCAAATATGGAACGAAGCTGAACTGAAACACGTTCCGCTTCGTTCCCTGATCGAGTGTTGAGAGATGTTGAACACTGTCAAGGGTCAAGATGAACGTCCTAACGGACGCCCTTGACACCGTCCAACACCTCTGCCGGAGGATTCCGTGTTCAGACTAGAACGGCCGCCAAGTCGGCCTTGACATTTTTGACCTTCTCATAGAAGACGGTGATTCACTCGCGATCCAAAAAACGCTAGTTTCAACTCGGGGCCGTTGTGCCCCGGTGACCCAACTTCATTTAGGCGCTGGTTTCTTTCGGCCGCCATTGGCAGAATCGCGGCAAGTGCAAAACGTGTTCCGATAGAGTTGTCACCTTGACCGGTTGCGGCTACCGAAAACAATCAGAGTAACTCCGGTTCCAGCTGCTGCAGCCCCGCCGATATAGCCAGCCGCTGTTCTTCCTTCAGCACCTTTTGTTCCCATGGCGCTGCCAAAAGCGACGTCAAACGCAATGACCACCGCGCCCACAGCCACCAACGTGATCCCTCCGATCATCATGCCTTTCCCTCTCGGAGTTAACGCACCGGTATGTGTCGAGCTGGTCAAGTCCGCCGGGCTGTTGTGCCTGTCGCCCGTCGCCATGGCAGCAGACACCTGCTGAACGCCGGGTGACTGCATGAGTGACTTGAACGGCACTGGGGTTTGCCCTGCTGCAAACGCGGAATTCCACAAAATTGCGCAACACCCGAGAATAACCACGATGGCCTTCATAGTCGTCTCCTCTTCTTCACCACGATCTTCTTCATCCAATCCGGCCCAGTCGCTTCGGAATTCGCGCGTCGCTCGAGTACCTACACTGGATTCAGGACACCGCAGTCATTGGCTCCACGTCTACGGAAGCAGTTTGAGTGTTGCCACTACTCCTGCATGATCCGAGGTCCAGATTCCGTCGGTCGGCGTTGCTCCAATGAGTTGCTCGGATTCAGCTTCGACTCCGTAGCCTCTGGTCAGAATCAGGTCAATCCGCTGGAAGGGCACCGCATCAGTATTGGCTCTATCTTCCGCAAAGTAGGGCCACGTAAGGCCCGCATCGTTGGGATGCAGCGCGTTCCAGATGTCCGTAAATCCTCCGTTGACCAGAATCCCGAACGCAGGACCATTTTGGAATGAAGGAGCATTCGCATCCGAGTTCAAGTCACCTGCCAGGATTGTCGGCAAATCGGTATTCAGTGGCCCATAGAGCAGCTCCAGCGCCTGGGCGGCCTGATACTCGTTCACAAAGGTTTCGAGATGCGTGGTGACGAACCGATAATCTTTTCCGCGAAGCTTTCCGTCAATGGAGATCCACCCGCGTGTGAATGGAATGCTCTGACCGGCGATGGGAAAGTTCAGTATGGCGTTGAAATATTGAGCCTGGACGTTTTCGATCTTGAGTTGAGATACCGGAAGATCGGTGCGCACAAGTACGGCATCATAATCCGCAAACCCCACCATGATTAGGTTGTACGAGTCGTCGAGCGCGGGCATTTCAATGTCTGAATTCTTCTGGACCTTCAGTGCTGTGTAATGAAGTCCCCGCTTTTGAAGCGATTGAAGGAGGTACTGCAGCTGGTCGTCGACTACAGTTGAGGCCGGGCCGGGAAAGGCTCCCCTGCGCAGCGTCGTGATTTCCTGCAGGCCGACAAGATACGGTTGTGAAGCTTGAATCTCCGCTGCAAGGTTGTCCGCCCGGGTCGCATAGTTGCTCATATGCATTTCCAGGAAAGTCTTCGTGATCGCGCCGAGAAGGTCGGCCTGTGTGGCCTGCGGATTCATTGCGGCAGCAAGGATGTAACCGAAGTCAGAGCCGGCGTCCATATTCCGCGTCATGACTGGTAGGTCGCGATCCCTCTGATTACTCTCTTGTGCCCGGACGCAAGTTCCGGTTGAACCAAGAAGCAAAACTACGAAAGTAAGTCCAAGTAGTTTCTTCAAAGCTGTCTCCTTTTCTCGGTGGTCTGGATGTCGTGGTATGTGCTTGTGGCAGGAGGGCACCAAGACATCGGGTGTGCATTGCCCAACTTTGGCCGACCATGAGTCAAAGTCGTTTATCGGTGTGGTAGCTGAATACTTACAGGCGCTGGCGGGGAAGATTACTCGCAGTCATCGGGGATTGGTGTGTCTGGCGACACACGGGGGTGTGACAATCGGTTCCTGGCAGATTGTGTGCAAACAGGCAGTAACTCTTCGAGACGAAAACCGGCTACTCGAAGAACGGAAATTTCATCGCTCTCTGCGGTGAATGCGAGAGAAGCTCGCAGCCAACAGGATCGCTCCCAAAACCAGAAGCACCCAAAAGAGCGGCTCGCTGATTGGTATGCCGCGATGCACTCCCGGCGCTACAGCATATGCCAATTCAAAAGACACGTACCGATGCGACACGCGAATCACAAGCGCCAGCAACAAGGCGATCACTGCAATCCATCTCCATCCGCGTCATCGTTCGAGCCCCTTTTTCCTGATCGCTGACTGTGGACAGCTGTCCTTACACCCGGCTGCACTCCTCCACCGGAATCGGCACCTGCTCCACGATCTCCAGCCCGAATCCTTCCAGCGCCGGAATGTGCATCGGCGTATTCGACAACAGCCGAATCCGCTGGATCCCAAGATCCGACAGAATCTGTCCTCCCAGGCCGATCGCGCGCAGAATCCGCCCGGTCCGCGCCTGCGAACCCTCCCGCGTGCGCAGCTCCTGGTGAAGCATGATCCGATCCGCTGACGCAGACGCCGCAGATCCGCCTCTGCCCGCGATCTCAAAAGCCGAGCCCGTAACAGGCGCCTTATCGATGTCAAACCCTCGCGAAGTGTTGTGCAGGTACAAAATCGCCCCGCAACCCTCTTCGGCAATCATGCGCATCGACTGGTCCAGAACCTCACGGCACCTGCAATCCGCCGCAAACACATCCCCAGCCGTACACCGCGTATGCACTCGCACCATCACCGCGTGAGAACAAGGTGGCCGAGTCGTCCGTGCATCGCCCGGAACATTCGCCGATCCTTCATTGCAAGCCGGACAGCTCGGGCACAGATCGCCGCGAACCAGCGCGACGTGGCTCTCCCCTCCGTTTACCTCGCTCTCATACGCGATCATCCGGAACTCGCCATATTTCGTCTGAATCCGCGTCTCCCCGGCACGCACGATGTAGCGCTCGTTGCGAAGCCGGTAGCGGATCAGTTCAGCCACCGTGAGGATCCGCAGCTTGTGCTCCACGCAGAACGGAATCAGGTCCGGAACCCGGGCCATCTCCCCGTCGTCCCGCATGATTTCGCAGATCACACCGGAAGGGTTCAGCCCCGCCAGCCGCGCAAGATCGACGGAAGCCTCTGTCTGCCCTGCGCGAACCAGCACGCCTCCCTGCCTCGCCCGCAGTGGAAAGATATGCCCCGGCCGCGCCAGATCGGCAGCGGTCGATTTCGGATCGATCGCCGTTCTTACCGTATGTGCCCGATCCGCCGCCGAGATCCCCGTCGTGACACCCTCGCGAGCCTCAATCGTTTCTGTAAACGCCGTTCCAAAGCGCGACGAGTTCTGCTGCGTCATCGGAAACAGCCGCAGATAGTCAGCTCGCTCTTCCGTAAGCGTCAGGCAAATAAGGCCGCGTCCATACCGAGCCATGAAATTGATGGCCTCCGGCGTGACATGCTCGGCCGCCAGCGTCAGGTCGCCTTCGTTTTCGCGATCTTCGTCATCGACAACAACAACCATCCGCCCGGCGCGGATTTCCTCAATCGCGCCCGGTACATCGGTAAACGGTGCCTCGAATATGCGCTGGCTCTCTGGCATGGGAACAACTTTCATTCTCGCCGATTGCAAGCGCCACGGCAAAGACCATTACCTTCGAGCAACGAAAACGCCGCCCGAAGGCGGCGTTTCGTTGACAGAGACTCAACCAGAGATCTACAACGTAGACTCGATCTCAAAGCCCCATGCTTCAAGGAGCGCCTCAGGAATGTACTTGGAGTTTTTGTTCCGGCGGGCCCACTCACGAAGACGGGTGGACCGGATGTACTGATCCGGGGTCAACTTGAACTCCTTGACGATCTGTTCGAAGGAGGTCACGGTGGGTACAACTGGGCCGATGGGCTCAGGTTTGCCCCAATTCGGATTTCCTCTGCGTTTTGCCATGCTGTTTTTTGTTCCTCAGAAAGGAGTGGGATTGCTTTCCAACTGCCTCGGGCGACTGGCTGGGGGTCCTTGAAGCCCTGAAGCGACTCTATGGGTTCTATTTTAGGGATAATTTCTATAAAAATCAATAGCTAACGGGCAGAAAGTTAAGCGTTTTCATCCTTGAAACTCGTGAGCAATTCCCGGATGCAGGTAACTCAAAATCAATAACTTACCTATGGTTACGCCCTAAAACCTGTCCTTTCTTCCACTTCGCCAATCCTTCGCAAATGACGCCCGCCACCTGTTGATGGCACTATAAAGGTATGAAGAAAAGTTGGGCTTCTGCTGCTTGTGGCTTTTTGCTGCTTGTCCTCGGAGTCGTGCCCTCCTTCGCTGTCGAATTGCGCGTTACCCGCGACGCCTTGGAACGGACCCTCAAGCAGCAGCTTTTCAATGGCCCAAATGGACGCTTCTACCTCAAAGGAACCTCAAAATCCGCCTGCTCCGTCTACGTCGACGATGCACACGTCGCCTTCGTCCAGGACCGTATCCTCGTCAAAGTTAAAACCCGAGCCCGAATGGGCAAGTCCGTCGCCGGCTCCTGCATCGGAATTTCCCTCTCCCCTCTCGCCGAGGTCTCAATGGCCCCCTACGGCGAAGGCGAGTCGATCGGCTTCCGCGACGCCCAACTCCTCAGAGTCACCAATCAGCGCGAGCTCAACTTCCTGCTCACCCCTTTCCTGAGCCGGCAGGTGCCTTCCAGCATGAAAGTCGACGCTGCTGATTTACTCCGCAAAGCGCTCGAGGGCTCCACCGCTTCCTCCGGCTATAAAGTCGTCCTCGAACGCCTCAAAGTCCATTCCATGCAAATTCAGGGCGACATCCTGATCGTCGATGTAGACGGCAACATCACCGTCAACTAGCCGCTCCATTGCTGAAACACCCAGCCTCGACCCTGTCACTGCGAGTGTTACCGTAATCCTTGCATGCGCTCACCCACAGCCGCAGTCCTCGGTGAAATCGGCCTGCCCATCCCCATTCGCGACTTGGCCGCCAAGACCTGGGACGCAATCATCGTAGGCGCCGGCCACAACGGCCTCGCCTGCGCTGCTTATCTCGCCCGCGCCGGCAAGCGCGTACTCGTCATTGAAAGCCGTCAGCGCGTCGGCGGCGCATGCACCATCGAAGAGCCTTTCCCCGGCGTTCGCATGTCACCCTGCGCCTATCTCGCCGGCCTGCTCCACCCCCTGGTCGTCGAAGAACTCGACCTGACCCGCCGCGGCTTTCAATGGACTCCGGCTGTCAACGGAATGTTCGTTCCCTTCCTCGATGGCTCAAGCATCCAGCTCTGGGATGACGACGAACGCTGCTCCGAAGCCGTTCGAAAACTCGCTCCCGCAGACGTCGACGGCTGGAACGCGATGTGCGCCGTCATCCGGCGCCTCCGCGACGCGCTCCGACCCGCCGGCAAAAACGACTTTAAACGCGATTTTTGGATCGGCGACTCCCCCACCCGCGAGGAGATCGACAGCAGGCTCGGAAACGACGCGGAAGCGAAGTCAGTCCTCTTCGACTGGTCCATGGCCGAAATGGTCGAACACTATCTTCGCGACGAGCGCCTTCAGATCGCCATGCTCGGCCAGGGAGTCATCGGAACCAACGCCAGCCCCTTCGATCCCGGCACAGCCTCCATCCGCTTCCACCACTCCTCAGGACGCCTCGGCGGAATGCCCGGCATGTGGGGATACGTAAAAGGCGGCATGGGCATGGTCTCCTTTTACTTCTGCGACGCCGCCCGCGAAGCCGGTGCCACCGTCGTCTCCGGCATTCCCGTCGCCCAGATCATCCCCGGCGAAGGCGTCCTCCTCGAAAGCGGCGAACGCATCTCCGCTCCCGTCGTCATCTCCAACGCCGATCCTCGCCGCACCCTCGCCATGCTCGGCAGTTCCGCCGACGCAGCCTGGAAAAAACGCATTGAAGAGATTCCCATCGAAGGCTGTACCGTCAAACTCAACGTTCACCTTCGCGAACTCCCCAACTTCACCGCGCGTCCCGGAACCAACCAGGCGCACCACTACGGCCAGATCAACACCCCGCTCACCAAAGAAGAATGGAAGGCTGGATACGCCGCGGCCAGACGAGGCGAACTCCCCGACTATCTCTGGTGCGAACTGTACTTCCAGAGCGTCCACGACTCCTCCGTAGTCCCCCACGGCGAGCACACCATGAGCGTCTTCGCCCAATACGTGCCGTACAAATTCGCCCATGGCACATGGGACCAGCGCCGCAACGAAGTCCGAGCCCTCGCCATGAAATCCCTCGCCCGCTTCTCGAGCAACATCGGCGAAGACTCCTCCGCCGTAATCGACGCCCAGGTTCTCGGCCCCCCAGACATCGAACAAAAAGTCGGCCTTACCGGAGGACACATCTTCCAGGGTGAATGCCTCCCCGCGTACATGTGGGACAAGCGCCTCACCTCGCGCACCCCCATGAAAGGCCTCTACCTCTGCGGTGCCTGCACCCACCCCGGCGGCAGCGTCATCGGCATCAACGGCCGCAACGCCGCCATGACAGTCCTGAAAGATTCGGGTGCGAGATAAATTCTGGGTACCCCATCCTGCATCGTCCGTCAGGAGGATTTAGGGTGGGAACAGACAGAGGCCGCGACCATGAACCAGAACTTCGCCGCAATCATCCTCGGCGGTACCGGGCAAGTCGGTTCTGCGGTAGTCGCTGAACTGCTCGCAATTCCGGAATGCCGCGAAGTGGTGATGATTACCAGAAAGCCCGTCGCGCCACGAGAGCGCGTTCGTAACCTCGTTCTCGATACCTCCGCTCCCGACTTCGCCGATCGCACTGCTGCCCTCGTCCGCGAAGTTCTGAACCATGGGCCCGCTAGCGCTGTCAGTTGCGTCGGTGTCGGTACTGGCTCGATGCGCTGGACCGAAGAAGAACTGAAGCGCCTTGAACTTGGCGTAGTCGGCAACTTCGCGCGCGGCTGCCACAGTGCCGGAGTCGCCCAGTTCTGCCTCCTCTCCGCCGTGGGAAGTTCAAGCCGCAGCCGCTTCCGCTACGTCCGCGTCATGGGCATGAAAGAAGACACTGTGCGCGGCATCGGATTCGCGCGCCTCGCCATCTTCCGCCCCGGCATCATCGTTGGCAACGCTCATACTCCGTCCTGGGTCGGCTGGCTGGGCAGCCTCGTGCCCGGACCGTTTGGCAATATCGATCAGCGAATTCTCGGTCGCTCCATCGCCGCCGAAATAACACTGCACAACCAGCAGGTCGGTGAAGTGATCCTCGAGAATCGAGCAATGAAGAAACTCGCCGTCGACCTCAACCAGCGCAATCGGTAGTCAAGCCATCAAGCGGAGGTGTCATGCACGACGTCACATCCGAAATTTCCCGTCGGACATTCGTCACGGCCAGCCGGCACTCGCTGTCGGCGAATCAGGTACCGAGCCAGTTTTGGTGACCAGGGAACGTTGGGCTCAGCTGGGAATCACTGTGCAGTTCCTCATCGTCGTGCGGACTCTCGGTGAGATCCTCCGTCTCAGGCACGTCCATGGCGCAAGCTTCTCTGTCGAGCAGGCCATGCCCTACGTCGGTGGCGTTCTGATAGCTGTCTGCTGTTGCTGGGCAGGCGTCATCTTTTACTTCTTCCGGCGCTACGCCATCTCCGCGTGGATCGCATTGGCAACCGTGCTCGTTCTATTGGCGTACAAGATCGCCATCATCGGCACATAACCCCAATCGAAACTCGCCCGCATATTCAACAACGACCCTCCGGATTAAACTTCACCCGTATACCCGGCAACGACTGTTGAGCGGAGGGCTAGGGCGAGCAGCACGTGGACCGTTGAAATGTGGATGGAGTTGGCGGTTCTCACGCTGAGCATTGGCTTATGGGTACTCTGTTTTTCGCTCCCCGGTTCGAGATAAACCATTCAAGCGGTTATTTCCGTATTCGCGGTAATACGGCCGGAACCCAAGTTTCCGATGGATGAGTGCATTGAGATCTGGCAGTCATTGAGCTTCCCTGAGAACGCGGGCGGGAACGTTTGAGGCGATCCTGGTGATATGTTGTTTCCGTGCGTTATTCGTGGCTAATTCTCGTATCCGCAACCGCGTGCTTCGGCGCCGCGCCCATGGGATGGAATTCCTGGAACAGTTTTGCCAACATTGTGAATTCCCAGATCGTTCAGCAGCAGGCGAAAGCTCTGGCCTCGAACGGCATGAAAGAAGCCGGCTACGAGTACGTCGTAATCGATGAAGGTTGGTGGCTGGGAGAACGCGATTCCGCAGGCAACATCGTCGTCAATCACAAGCAGTGGCCTGCTATTCAGCCCGGCGAGAAAGATGGCGACATGGCCAACATTGCCGCCTACATTCACAGCCTGGGACTGAAGGCCGGCATCTACACCGACGCTGGTCGGGACGGATGCAGCATGTACCCTGACTCGGGTCCAAAACTTTTGAATACGGGCAGCGAGGGTCATTATGACCAGGACTTCCTGCAGTTTTCGAAATGGGGTTTCGACTATGTGAAGGTTGACTGGTGCGGCGGGGCGAAGGAGGGGCGATCTGCCGCGGTCCAGTATGCGCAGATAGCTCAGGCCATTCAGAAAACGCAAAGAGCCACTGGACGGAAACTGTATTTTTCGATCTGCGAGTGGGGCAGCCAGAATCCCTGGTACTGGGGTCCGGGCGTCGGAGGAATCGAAAGCACCATATGGCGCACAGGGGGCGACATTATTCCGCCGGTTGTGGAGAGCCTGCATGATGCCGAACATGACAAGCGCGTCATCACTGCAATTAACGTGCTCGATTCCTTCGACACAGGACTGCACCCGGAAGCGCAACATACCGGCTACTACAACGATCTCGACATGATGGTTATGGGCATGCGCGGCATGACCAGTTCTCTCGATCGCGTCCATATGGGCCTGTGGGCGATTTCGAGCGCTCCGCTGATGGTCGGCTCAGACCTGACGCGTCTTTCTCCGGCTACCTTGTCGTTGCTGACGAATCGAGAAGCACTGGCAATTCACAACGACCCTTATGGATTGCAACCTATTAAAGTCGACGAGCCGACTCCTGGACTCCAGATCTGGGTAAAACCAATGGTAATTGCCGGACGGCGTGCCATCGGGATACTGAATCGCACTGACGCCTCTGCGCAGGTCAAAATCAATTGGGAGAAGCTCGGACTGAAAGGCACTCCAAAGTCGCTGCGCGACGTCTGGAATGGGCGAAATATCGAAGCAGCTAATGTCACCGTCACTGTCCCACCTCATGATCTTGCGTTGATGGTTGTAGAGGGCGAAGATAAAGCGCCAAAAAAGTACGCAGCGAATCGAGATAGCATCACCGGAATTCAGGCACCCCGTGGGTTCATCTTCGCGCGATTTCATTACGCAAACACCTCTGACCATGTGATCGTGGTCTCAGTCAAAAGCACATCTGGACTGTCCACCGCCCTCGCTCTCCCACCAACTGTCGGATCGGAGGATGCCATGATTGGTCTCATTCTGCCTCACGGAACGGCCGACCTCTCTTTCGAACGGGAAGCTGGGGCGATCCGCAACCTGGATGTTTATGCCTGGTGACGAGCGATGGCGGTGAAGTCGGACGCTCATTGAGAGCGCGGCGGGAGCTCGGTAAATTGGGGATCGCACCACCTGCATAGTCGCAAACGTTGAATCTTGACTCGCATGTGGAATTGTTTCCGTATCGACGGTGAGAACGAAGCCGCAGGCGCCGCGGCCGCTATGGTGCTGGCTGGCGAGTAGTTTTGAGGCCGGGATAGGGTGAGTCACAGGAGGTAAGCCACTGTGACTCGACTTCGCAGGATGATGCTCGAAGAGCTCGAGCGTCGCAATTATTCATCAGGGACGATTCGCTACTATGTTCGCTTCGTAGAGAGGTTCGCGGAGCACTTCGGCAGGTCACCGGACAAGCTCGGTCCGGATCATGTTCGCACCTACCAGAGCTATCTGCTCAAGCAGCGCAAGCTCAGTCCGGGAACGGTAGAACACCATATCTCGGCACTACGATTTCTCTATGTGCAGACGCTGCCCCGGTATGAGTTCCGGTAGGCGGCTGTTGGGGAACCGAATACTGCTAGGCGATATATCCCCCCAACCCTTTCATCTGGCGACCGGGGAGGGTCGAACGCTATCAAGTGCACTCCAGTCAATCGCCATTCTCACCACGTTCTCTCCAGCCCGACTCGGGGCAATCTGCCGCCGGAAACCAAGAGATCGAACTGCCAACATCCCTCCAACGTCAAGCTCTCAACGTCCGGCATCCCCCGACGCCCTTCATTCCAAACGCGAATATCTTTCAGACACTTTGCAGGCAATATGCCTCCATCAGCCCATAATGCAATCAAAGAGCAAACCATGCATCTCAACTGCATTCCACACGACACTGCGCGCACTCGCACCTTTTTCAGGGAAATCACATTTCGATTGCCTCAGGAATCTCCGTAAGTCATTTCACAAGCTAAATGTACGGCCAAGTCTAATGCGGAGACATATTTGCAGCGACCCTCCGCTCCAACTCTATGAAAGTAGGATATTTACTCAAAAAAGGGGGGGGAGGGGGTAGAACTCATCAACAGCCAACGATGTATCCTTTCCCAGTCGTAAAGAGGCGGGCTTCCAAGATGGCGGGCAGCAAGATTGCGTTCACGATTCTGTTGATAGGTGGGTCCCTGGCGATGGGTGCGGCTAAGCCATCGGTTGTTAGAACACATTCCGGCGCGGTTTCGGGAGTGGAAACGACCGACGGCGAGGTGATCAGCTTCAAAGGCATTCCGTTTGCGGCGCCTCCTGTCGGGCAGCTGAGATGGCGCGCACCGAAGCCTGTGACTTCTTGGAAGAACCCGCTCAAGGCCGATCACTTTGGCGCTTCCTGCATGCAGGGGCCGAACAGCGAGCTGCTGCCGTGGACGAAGGAGTTTATGTATGTCACTCCTGTCAGCGAGGACTGCCTTTTTCTGAACATCTGGACTCCGAAGCTCTCGCCGTCGGCGAAGCTGCCGGTGCTGGTTTATATCCACGGCGGGGCGTTCACCAGCGGGTCGGGAGACGTGCCGGTCTACGATGGCGAAGCGCTGGCGCGGACAGGGATGGTGATCGTCACCATCAACTACCGGCTTGGTGCGCTGGGGTTCATGGCACATCCGGCGCTCACGAAGGAATCAGAGCATCACAGTTCGGGCAATTACGGGTTGCTCGACCAGATCGAAGCATTGCGCTGGGTAAAGCAGAACATCGGCGCATTCGGCGGAGATGTTGCGAGGGTCACGATTGCGGGTCAGTCGGCGGGTGCGATGAGTGTGGCCGATCTGCTGGCATCGCCACTGGCGAAAGGACTGTTCAGCGGAGCGATTGCGGATAGCGGAATTGGTGGACGCGGAGTTCCGATGCGGACATTAGCCGAGGCGGAGAAAGCTGGAGAGACGTTTGCGACCGCGAAGAAAGCCGCCTCAATCGAGGAACTGCGGGCTTTGCCCGCCAGCGAATTCGCGCGGTCAGGCGGGCGGCTTGGCCCCATCGTGGATGGCTGGGTTGTGCCTGAGAATGCGGTATCCGCCACAGAGGAGAAGAGCGGCGGAAGCGATGTGCCGGTCATGACTGGATTCCAGGCGAATGATGCAGCGCTCGGCGGGCCGCCGTCGAGCTCGGCTGCGCAATTCCAGAGTCGCGCGAAACAGCTGTACGGGCCGATGACGGATGAGTTTCTGAAGCTGTATCCGGCGGGCAGTGATGCGGAGGCGGCTCAATCGGGCGTTGCGAGCGGTCGCGACCGGCTGAAGGCCGGCATGTACTTGTGGGCGAGCAAGCGCGCGGAGACCCACAAGTCGCCCGTCTACATTTACTACTTCGATCGCGCCGTGCCCTGGCCTGCGCATCCGGAGTTTGGCGCATTTCACTCCGGCGAGTTGCCATACACTTTCGGCAATCTCCAGAAGTTCGATCGGCCCTGGGAGCCGCTGGATCGGAAAATTTCGAAGATGATGATGGCTTACTGGAAGGACTTCGCGAATTCGGGCGGCCCGAATGATGCGCTTGTTCCGACCTGGGATCCGGTGGATGCCCGCAAGCCGATCGTAATGCGGCTGGGATCTGATAGCGGTCCGATACCGGTTGCGGATGCGGCGAAGCTGGATTTTTGGAGACGATATTTTGATTCGCCGCAGAGCAGGAATGCAGGCCCGTTCTGAACACTCAACGTCCGGAAACCATCGATGAACAGTGTGCCCCCGCGCCTTGCGTCGAGAGGACGAAGGACGCATCGACGCAACCAGGTCTGCGAGAGCGAAGCTACTCTCGACCCTTGGAAATGCGAATGGAGTGCTTGAAGTTCGATTGGTAAAAAGGGGAGCTCCTCTGCTATCCTCCCACCCACATGGCTGCCAATCCGGCATTGAAACGGGGCATCCGCTTCCGCGACCTCGCCCTCTTCTACGTCGTCGTCGCCCTTAATGTGCGCTGGACCTCCGCCGCAGCCGCTGCCGGTCCCAGCATCCTTGTCATCTGGCTCGCCGCCCTCACCTGCTTCTTCATTCCTCTGTCTGCAAGTGTGATGGAGCTCTCATCCCGTCATCCCGAAGAAGGCGGAATCTACGTCTGGACCCGCCGCGCTTTCGGCGACTTCACAGGCTTCATCGCAGCTTGGATGTATTGGATGAGCAATCTGCCGTTCTTCGCCAGCGTGCTCTACTTCGGCGCGGCATCCGTACTCATCCCCTTCGGCAGCCGTGCAGACCGGCTCAGCAGCAGCCCGCTTTACTTCATGACCTTCGCCGCATTCTGGCTTACCGTAACGGTCGTGCTCAACGTGCGCGGAGTCGACTCCGGCAAGTGGCTCAACAACATTTGCTCCGTCGGCAGTCTCGTGCCCCTCAGCCTGCTCATCATGATGGCCGCAGTCTCATGGCATAAGTTCGGCTCTGCCACGCAATTCAATGCTGCAAGCCTCACACCGCATTTATCGCTCGACAATGCCGTCTTCTGGTCAGGAGTCTTCTTCGCATTCTGCGGAGTCGAAGCAGGCAGCGCCATGGGCGATGAGATCCAGAACCCACGCAAGACAATTCCCTGGGCCATCCTCGTCGGCGGAATCGTCATCACCGCCGGCTACATCGGCGGAACTACCGCTCTCCTCGTAGCGCTCCCCAGCGGAGCCGTCAGCGGTCTTCAAGGATTCGTGAATGGAATCCACGCGCTCAGCGATCACCTCGGTCTCGGATGGGTCCTCTTACCCATCGCCCTGCTCGTTGGTCTGAACACAGTCGGATCCACCGCCGCAAACCTCTCCTCCACTTCACGCCTTCCGTTTGTAGCAGGCATCGACCACTACTTGCCTCCCGTCT
>Ga0157379_10001192_pt1 | contig 21176 bp, 18 predicted proteins | sample S25metaG_FD_121802 | JGI IMG/M metagenome (GOLD analysis project Ga0157379, IMG submission 121802) | Switchgrass rhizosphere microbial communities from Kellogg Biological Station, Michigan, USA - S2-5 metaG | ecosystem: Host-associated > Plants > Roots > Rhizosphere > Soil | place: USA... | reverse complement strand
GGCGGATCAGGCGCTGGCGCTCGATCCCAACCTCGCGGCGGCGTACGTGCCGCGTGCGTACGTCGACGCGTTCTACAACTTCGATTGGGCCCAAGGGGAGCGCACCTTCCGGCGCGCCATCCAACTCAACCCGAACGAGGCGGTGGCCCACCTCTTCTATGGCCAGCTCTTGATGGTGATCGGCCGATATGACGATGCGTCGAGAGAAGTGGAGCGCGCCCGGACCCTCGACCCGCTCTCGTCGTACGCGAATGCCATGGCGATCTGGCCGCTGTATCTCGGCAAGCGCTTCAAGGAAGCCGGAGAGGCGGCGACGCGACTCGCTGCGTCCGATCCAAAGAACGCGAGCCCGCATTTCGTTCTGGGCCTCTCCTACAGCATGGCTGGAGACCCCAAGCGCGGAGCCGACGAATTTCACCAGGCCTACGCGCTCGACCCGCGGCCCAACTATCTGGCTTGGGTGGGATGGGCGAAGGCGCGCCAGGGGGACCGGGCGGGCGCCACGCAGGTGCTGAACCAGCTCGAGGACCTGTCCAGGGCCACATTCGTGCAGCCGTACAACTTCGCGATTCTGTACGCGGCGCTGGGACAGCGCGATCGGTGCATCGCGGAGCTCCAGCGCGGTCTCGAGGCCCACTCGGAAGAACAGGTCGAGATCCGTACCAGCGTCGCGATGGACCCGGTCCGACCGGACCCGCGTTTCAAGGAGATCCTGCGCAAGATGAATCTAGCGTCGTAAGCCTGGCGATTCAGCTACGTCGCCAGATCAGGGACGTAGACGGCCGCTCTAGGCTGACGCGACGAGCACGGCGCTCCGCGTCTCGCGCGCAACGACGAGGTCCTCACGCGCCGGGATCACGAAGGTCTTCACCCGTGCCCCCGTCGCGGTGATGTCCTCGCCATCCCCCTCATTGGCCGCCTCGTCGATCGCGATTCCCATGAAGTCGAGCCCATGCGTGATGGCAGCGCGCATCGCGGGCGCGTTCTCGCCGATGCCCGCGGTGAATACGAGCGCATCGAGGCCGCCCATCGCCGTCGCCAGGGTTGCCACCGCGGCGCGGGCGCGGTTCGCGAAGAGGTCGAGAGCGAGGCGCGCCCGCGGATGGCCGCTCCGGGCGGCGTCCAGGACTTCGCGGTAGTCGCTCGAGACCCCGGACACTCCCAAGAGCCCCGAGTCGTGATTGAGCTGCCCGTCGATCGCATCCACGCTCACGTCGTTTCGCAGCAGGTGGAGGAGGATCCCCGGGTCGATCGAGCCCGAGCGAGTCCCCATCATCAGTCCCTCCATCGGCGTGAACCCCATGGTGGTCGCCACGGGCTTGCCGGCCATCACGGCGCTTCCGGAGCAGCCGTTGCCCAGATGGAGGACCACGACCCGGGATTCCGCCTCGCCGAGCATCGCCGCGGCTCTCTCCGATGCGTAGGAGTGGCTGAGACCGTGGAAGCCGAATCGGCGCACGCCCCAGGCGCTCCGCCATTCCCATGGAACCGGATACACGACGTCGCTTTCGGGCAAGGTGGCGAAGAAGGCCGTGTCGAAGACGGCTACATGAGGAATATGAGGGAACCGCTCGGTCGCGAGCTCGAGAGCCGCGAGGGCCGGGCGATTGTGGAGCGGCGCCAGCTCGGCCACGCGCTCGATTGCGTGGCGGACGTGGTGCGTGACGATGGTCGACTCGCGAAGCTCCGTCCCGCCATGGACGACGCGATGTCCCACCGCGCGCGCCGCATCGATGGACCCTTCCGCATCCCCTTCGAGTCTGCGGAGCGCCTCCTCGAACGCATGCACATCCGGAACGCGATCCATCGTCGCCGCGGCCAACCTCGTCTGCGCCGCATCATCGTACACGGCCGCCTTCAACGTGCTCGAGCCGGCGTTGAGGACGAGGATGCTCATCGCCTCGGATCCTTGGCGAGGTCGGGCATCCCTTGGCCCCAGTACCAGTCGCGGATCTCCGGCGGGTCGACGCCATGCTCGATCACGTAGGGCTTGTGCTCGCGAATCTTCTGCTCGTACTTGCGAACCATCTCCTCCGCGCGGGAAGCGACCTCGGGCCTGCGTGCCGCGATCTTGTGCGCCGCCTGGATCACGATGTGATAGCGACTCGTTCGGTTCCGGATGTGCATGTCGAAGGGGGTCGTGGTCGAACCCTCCTCGCGATAGCCGTTCACGTCGAACCGATCGTTGCGCGGCCGCTCCCAGCAGAGCTGCTTGATGGCGGCCGTGTAGCCGTGGAAGTTGAAGATGACCGGGCAGTCGAGCGGGAAGATCCGCTGGAACCGCGCCTCTTCCATGCCCTGCGGGTACTTCTGCGGTATGCCGAGCGCGAGGAGGTTCATCACGTTGACCACGCGCACCCGCCAGTGGGGCACTTCCTCGCGCAGGAGCTCGGCCGCGCCGAGGACTTCCTGGGTCAGGTTGTCGCCACAGCCCGCGAGCAGGATCTCGGGATCCTCGCCGTCGTTGGTGCTGGCCCAGCGCCAGATGGACATTCCGAGGCGGAAGTGGTCGCGTGCCTCGTCGAGCGACAGCCACTGCGGCATGGGCTGCTTTCCGGCGATGACCAGATTGATGCGGTCCGTTTCCCGGAGGCAGGACTCGAGCGTGACCAGCAGCGTGTTCGCGTCGGGCGGGAGGAAGATCGAGTACGTCTCGCCCTTCTTCGTGAGCAGGCTGTTGATGAAGCCGGGCCCCTGATGCGAGAAGCCGTTGTGGTCCTGGCGCCACGCCTCGGACGTGAGGAGATAATTGAACGAGGAGACCGGCTTTCGCCAGGGGACCTCGAGCGACAGCTTCAGGAACTTGGCGAACTGGTTCATCATCCCGTCGACGATCGGGACGAACGCTTCGTAGCACGAGAAGAGTCCGTGCCGCCCGGTGAGGATGTAACCCTCCAGCCAGCCCTGGCACATGTGCTCGGATAGGATCTCGAGCACGCGTCCGTCGCGCGTCGTGTGCTCGGCCTCCGCGGGGATCGGCCAGTTGTACTGGCGCGAGGTTGCTTCGAGCACGCTGCCGAGGCGGTTCGACTCCAGCTCGTCCGGAGCCACGATGCGGAAGTTCCTCGCCTCCTGATTGCGCCGGATGACCTCCGCGAAGTAGGAGCCGACCGCGGTCATGTGGCTCACCGCGGGGTGGCCGCGCTCGTCGATCCGAGCCGCGTATTCTTCGAGGCGAGGCAGGGTGAGCTCCCGCCTGCGGTCGCCGCCGAAGCCGGCGGGATTGAGCGCGATGCGCTTGTCGTGCGGGGGACACGCTTCGACGATGTCACGCGCGGGCCGCCCCTGCTCATCGAACAGCTCCTCCGGTCGATACGACCGAAGCCACTGCTCGAGCGCCGCGAGATGCTGCGGATTCTGGCGCGGGTCCGCGATCGGAACCTGGTGCGCGCGGAACGTGCCCTCGACCTTCTTGCCGTCGATTTCCTTGGGCCCGCCGCGTCCCTTCAGTGTGCGGAGGATCACCACCGGCCAGGCCGGGCGGTCCGGTGGCGTGTCCGCCGTCTGGATTTCTCGAATGTCCTCGTACGCGCGCCGGATGGTGCCGCGCATGTCCTCGTCGACGTCCTCACCGTAGTCCACGAACACAGGCTCGTACCCGTAGCCGCGGAAGAGGGCTGTGATCTCCTCCTGGCTCATGGTGCCGAGGATGGTCGGGTTCGCGATCTTCCATCCGTTCAGGAGCACGATCGGCAGCACCGCGCCGTCGGTCTTCGGATTCACGAACTTGTTTCCGTTCCACGAGCCGGCCGTCGGCCCGGTCTCGGCCTCGCCATCGCCGATGATGCAGGCGACGAGGAGATCGGGATTGTCGAGCGCCGCGCCATAGGCGGTGGCGAGCGCGTACCCCAGCTCGCCTCCTTCGTGGATCACGCCGGGGAGCATCGGGCTCAGGTGGCTCGGAAACTGGTACGGCCAGGAGAAGCCGCGGCAGAGCTTCCCGAGCCCTTCGCGATCGCGCGTGATCTCCGGATAGAACTCGGTGATCGTCCCCTCGACCCACATGTTGGCCATGTTCGCAGCCGCGCCGTGCCCTGGCCCTGTCACGAGGAGGACGCTCGCGTCCGTGTCGCGCACGAGCTGATTGAGGTGCGTGTAGATGAGATTGACGCCGGGCGCGGTGCCCCAGTGCCCGAGGAGGCGCTCCTTGATGTGCTCCGGGCGAAGCGGCTCCTCGAGAAGGGGGTTGGCCTTGAGGTAGATCTGGGCCGCGGCGATGTAATCCACCACGCGGCGGTATCGGATCAGGCGATCGTGAAGCGGCTCGAGAACGCTGTCGCGCGGCTCAGCGCGCGGTGGTGCATGCTGGGTACGGGCCATGGTGGTCCTCCTTCGCCATCCATGGTTGCACCCGGGACCTCCCCCGACAAGCCGATTGATCCCCTGGTCCAACGGTTCACCTTGTCGCGGCGTTCCGCCGGTCCTATTCTGCGGGAGCCATTGGTGAGAGATGGTCAATCTAGCGGAGCGATGCCATGGCCCTGATCGCGTGTCCCGATTGCGGCAAGCAGGTTTCCAGTGAGGCAGTGTCCTGTCCGGAATGTGCCCGACCCATTCGTGCAGGTTTTGCCAGGACGTTAGGCCACGCTACCACCGAAAGTGGGTCCGAACCCCTCCTCGTTCGTACGCAGAAGAGCCGCGGTTCCTTCATAGCTCTGGGGCTGTTTCTGGGCTGCTTCGGCATCCACAACTTCTACGCGGGTTATCACGGCAGGGGTGCGGCTCAGCTCGCGATCACTCTGATCCTGGGCTGGGTCGTCGTGGGGTTCGTGATCACGGCGATCTGGGCGCTCATCGAGGTCATCACAGTCAGGGATGACGCTCAGGGAATCCCGATGTCTTGATCAGGTGTCCGCCTTACGCTTCGCCTGCCATGCATGCAGCACCAGCGCCACCGTGATCACCGCATAAGCGACGAACACCCTGAAGTACTCCCCGATCTGCGCGTCTCCAGCCAGTGCCTTTCCGGCGAGCGGCGAGACGACGAACAGCGTGTGGAACAGGAACGTACCCAGCAGCGCCTGGCCCACGGTCGCACGGGACACCGTTGCCCCAGATACCAAGAGCGCCGCGATTGCGAACATCCCAACCTGCTCGTGGGAGTTGTACGTGTTCAGCGTCCCGATGTTCTGCAAGAACAAGAGCTGCCCCCACGATGCGAACACCGTGGACATCACCGTCGCTATGACTCGGTTCCGGTCCACCGGGATCCCGGCGATGGCGGCAACGTGGTCGTCCTGGCCCATGGCTCGGAGCTGCTGGCCGAGGCGGGTCCGGAGGAACATGACCGTGAAGACACAAAAACCGGCGATCACGATGTAGGTGGCGAGCGGAACGCGGAGCAGCCGGCCCTCGACGGGGATCTGTACCTTGATCAGGTCGTCCACGGCGTACTGGATGCTCGTCAGGTCGATCGTGTTGCGAAGCCCATAGCCCTGAGGGAGGAGCATGTCCGGGTCCTTGAAGGGAATCAGGCTTCCGAGGGCGAACAGGAAGACGAGCTGGTAGAGGCCGTTCGAGAAGAAGCCCGCGATCAAGCCGGTGACCATTTCGCGGCCCTTGGCTTTGTTGAACAACAATCCCGTCGCTACACCCAGGAGGATCGCCAAGGGTGTGGCGATGAGCCACGCGGCGCCAAACCCCACGATTCCCGCGAGCTTCAGGTGCACGATGACGATCGCCGCCGCCTGGCCCGCCATGGCGCCGATCACGATCCCGAAGTTCAAGCCGAGGCCCGCGAGGATGGGGATCAGGAGCGCGAGCACGAGCAGCGAATTCCGGCTCACGCGGACGAGCATCTCGCCCAGCAGGAAGGACGGCGTGAGCCGGGCGACGAGAATGCCCGAGAGGCAGAGCACCGCGAACAGGATCGGCACCGACCAGTGTCCGAGGCGAGCCTTCAAATCCAATCTCACTTCGAGACTCTCGTCAGCGCGTACAGGATCATTCCGTTCTGGATGATCAATCGCGCGGTCTCGCTGATGTCCCCCTCGATCACCTGGCTCGTGACGGGAAGGGCCGTCGTGAGGATGGACTGGAACAGAACCGTTCCGACGAGCACGTTCATGATCGTGGCGCGGGACACGGTCGCCCCGCCGATCAGGATGCAGGCGATCGCGGGGAAGGCCATCAGGAGCGGGGCCGTGTAGAGCTGGACGAAGCCGAACGACTGGGAGTAGACGACGATGCCGATCGCGCCGAGCACGGTCGTCAGGATCGCGGCCTGCATTCGAGTGCGCTCGTCGGAGATGCCGGCAGCCAGGGCGAACCGTGGATTGCTCCGCGCCGCCGCGATCGTGATGCCCATCCGCGTGCGGAAGAAAAGCCAGACCACCCCGCAAAGACCAAGGAACGCGAGCAACGCCCCGGTCGGAATCGTGACCCCGGCGACGTCGAAGGAGAGCCAGCGGTCGAGGATCTTGTCGTAGACCCCGCCGAGAGAGAGCGTGGTGCGGAGGCCCTTGCCGCCGATCGCCCACACCAGCGTCGGATTGTGGAACGGCGCGAGGAGCCAGAAGATGGACATGCAGGAGACGAGCGCGAACCCGAGATAGGTCCCGACCATCATCTCCTGCCCACGCGTTCGGTTCAGAAGCCAGCCGTAAGCGGCGCCGACCGGCACCGCCAACGCGACTCCAATTCCCATCGCGGTCGCCACGCCCGCGGCGCCGTGAATTCCAGAGTTCAGCGAGATCACGCAGCCGATGAGCCCGCAGATGATTCCGACGGGGAGGCCGAAGTTCAAACCGAGGCCGCCCTGGATGGCCGGGAGGAGCGCGAGGACCAGGATTCCGTTGCGCGCGACACGCGCGATGCAGTCCTCGATCAGGATGGCCAGGTTCATCTTCGTGGCGACGGCCACCGCGAAGAGCGCGGCGAGGAAGGCGGCGATGAGGAGGCGAGGGAGGCCGATCTCCCGGATCGCTGCGGGAGGCTTCACGCGATGGCTCGCAGCAGGGCGGTTTGCGTCGACGTGGCGACCCTCAGCGTCACGCCGCGCGCTCCTCTCCGGCCATCGCGAGCCCGAACGCGGCGTCCGGCGCGTCGGGAGGCAGGATCGTCTCCACGCGGCCGCGATAGATGATCGCGATGCGATCGCACAGCGCGCGCAGCTCGACCAGCTCCGACGACGTGAGGACAAGCGTGACGCCCTCCTCACGGTTCAGCCGCGTGAGGATCTCGAGCACGCGCGCCTTGGCGCCGACGTCGATCCCGCGCGTGGGCTCGGAGACGAACATCAACCGTGGCCGCAGCGTCATGGCTCGCGCGAGGCAGACCTTCTGCTGATTGCCGCCGGAGAGCCGTCGCACCTGCTGCGCGGGGCCCGTCGTGCGGATGTCGAGATCGCGAATCATTCCCTCGGCATGAGCGCGCAGGGCACGAGGGTCCATGATCTGGAGCGCCGGCAGGGGGAACGGCCGCAAGAACCGGCCCTGCGATTCCAGAGCCGACAGGGCGATGTTGAGCTCGACGCTCTCCTCACCCAGCAACCCGACGCCGCGTCGATCTTCGGACACGAAGGCGATACCGCGCTCCAACGCCACGCGAGGGCGATTCAGCGGGAGCTCGCGTCCTTCGAACGACACGCGCCCGGTGCCGGGGTACAGTCCCATGACCCCGTTCGCGATTCCGATCTTTCCCTGGCCGGCGAGGCCGGCGATCCCGAGGATCTCGCCCCGGCGCACCATCAGGGACACGTCCTCGACCCGCTCGCCGGGCATGTCGACGCGCAATCTCTCGATCTCGAGAGCCGCCTCGACCCCGGCAGGGAACGCGCGTCGCGCGGCCACCTCGGCTGCTGGCCGCCCGACCATCATCTCCGCGATCCGAACCACCGTGGTGGTCTTCGGGTCCACGACGCCGACGACCTCGCCGTCCCTCAGAACCGTGGCCCGATCCGCGATCGCTCGCACTTCCTCCAGCCGGTGCGTGATGAACAGCACCGCCACGCCCGCGCGCGCGAACTCGCGCATGGTCGCCAGCAGCCGCTCCGCCTCGGTCTCCGTCAGGACCGCCGTCGGCTCGTCGAAGATCAGGACCCGCAGCTTCTCCTTGTCCACCTCCCTGGCGATCTCCACGAACTGCATGTGCCCCACGGGAAGTCCGGCAACGGGGAGCCACTCGTCCACACCCAAGCCAACGCGATCCAGGGCCCGCCGCGCGTCCTCGCGCATCCTCCCAACGTCCAGCCGCTCGAGGCCGCGACCGAACACGCGCGACAGGAGCGACGGCCGCGTCGGCTCCCGGTTCAGCTTGATGTTCTCGGCCACGCGAAAGCCCGGCAGCAGCATGAACTCCTGATGAACCATTCCGATGCCCGCGGCAATCGCCTCACCGGGCCCCCCGAAACGAACCGGGCGGCCATCGAGCAGGACCTCGCCCGTGTAGCCGCCCGTTTCGTGGATCACCGGCATCCCGAAGAGGATGTTCATCAACGTGGACTTGCCTGCGCCGTTCTCGCCCAAGAGCGCGTGGATCTCGCCCGCCGCCACGGCGAGCGACACGCCCTTCACAACGCGAACGCCCTCGTACTCCTTGGTGATGCCTCGGAGCTCGAGGGCGGGCGCACCGGCGGGGGCGGCGCCTACGCCGCCGCCACCGCTAGTAGTAGATGTTGCTGACAAGGAACAGGTAGGAGTTGCCCTTGTTCGCGTCGTACTTCGAGATCGTGATCGGGACGCCGGCCTCCTGTTCCATGTACTGCTTCACCGTCGCGGGGTTCTTGTAGTCGGCCTTGCCCTCGACGGAATCGACCATCAGGTCGGTCATCGCGCGGATCGAGAGCATCACCTCGGGCACGGGCCAGGTGGCGAAGTGGCCGGTCATGTGGTGATCGGCGATGACCTTCTTGTTCTCGGCGTTGATGTAGGCCATGTCGCCCGCCTTGTCGGCCGGGATCGCGATGCCGAGCGCCGTGGGATAGCCGTGGGTCGGACTGGGGCAGCACTGCTCGGGGATGTAGCCGCCGTTCTGGACCACGGTCTTGATCATCGGATCCATCATGCCGCAGTTGGTGGAGAAGAACGCCGTCTTCGGCCCGAACTGCTTCAGCTCCCTCGGCACGTCCTCGACCACGAACTGCTGCGTGGCGTTGAGCCCGCCCTCGCCCATGGGATCCGGCGCGGTCACGAAGTGGAACTTGATGCCGTTCTTCGCGCACTCCTCCTTCATGATGTCGCGCCGCTTCGCGAGCAGGTACTGCGACATGTGGCGCGGGAAGGAGTAGTGGACGAGGTCGGTCACGCCCATCGACTTCGCCACCTGCACGATGGTCCGCCCGCGCGCGAGCTGATCGGGCTGGATGGAGAGGTCCGCGGCGTCGTTCACCATCGAGGGATCCTCGTGCGCCTCGATGAAGGCCATCTTGATGTCGGGGCGCTTCTCCTTGATCTTGCGGAGCGCCGCGATGGAGCCCGGGATGGCCTGGCCCACGATGATCACCTTCACGTCCGGATCGTCCGCGAGACCCACGAGCTGCGAGATGACGGTCTCCTGCTCGTTCATGAAGTTGTCCGGGTAGGTCACGTGGCGCACGTGATCGGCGCCGTACTTCTTGATGACCATCTGGCCGGCGCGGAACTCGTCTTCCCCCTGCGAGACCGTGCCGGTCATGATGCCGATCTTGAAGTTGATCGCGCGCTCGGGCGGCGCCGAGGTGGCGACCGCGTTGGTCGCCTCGGTCTTGGAGGACGGCGCGTTGCCGCAGCCGGCGAGCGCAAGGAGCGAAACCGAAAGCGCTGCGACCAGGGCGAAGGCCGTGCGCGTGCGATGCGAGATCGACATGGGTGACTTGCCTCCGCCCGCCGTGGCGGGCCATCGGGGCCGGCGAGAAACGAGGGTTGTTGGGCGAGTCTAGCACTTGCGAGCGAGGCCGACACCAGCGACGCGTGGTCCGACCCAGCCGCCGATTCCATCGCGTCGCCGTCCGGCCGTGCTAGCCTCGCCCGACCCATGCCGCCCCTGATCTTGATGACCGCGCTCCTGGAGGGGCTCTCGCTCACCCTCATCCAGGGCTATCTGCCGCTCTACCTTCGGAGGGCGCTCGGGGAGCCCTCCTATTTCACGATCGCGCTCGTGGTGGCGCTTCCGGCCCTCGGGGCCATGGTCGCGAGCAACCTTTGGGGGGGACTCTCCGACGTTTCGGGGCGGCTGAAACCATTCATTCTCTTGGGTCTGACCGGCTACATCATCGCCCTCACCGGTATACCCGCCATGCACAGCGGTTTCTCCGTCCTCCTGCTCATGGGCGCCGCGTCGCTCCTCTACGGGACCACGGCGCCGTCCCTCAAGTCCTACGCGACGCTGGTCAGGCCGGACCGGAAGGAGTTCGCGCTCGCGGCGGTGCTGATGGCGCAGTCGATCGGGTGGCTCCTCGGGAGCTACGGGGCGGGTGGGCTGCTCGAGCACGAGATCGGCCCGGGGCTGAGGCTCGCGCTCTGGTCGTGCGCGGGCCTCCTCACGCTCCATCTCATCGTGTCGTCCATAGCGCTCCGCGACGTCCGGCGAGAGCCCGTCGCGCCGCGCCCTCACGAGAGCTGGGCCGCGCGCACCGCCGCTGACCTGCGGTCGCTCTACGAGAACCCCCGGCTCTTCCGCCTCTGCACGCTCGCGTTCTTCTTCGTGGCCGCGAACTACATCATGTGGGGCTTCTTCTCCGTGTTCATGGTGGAGCACCTCCACGCGAGCATCCACACGCTCCGGAACGCGCTCGCTGCGTCGAGCGTGCTCGGGATCATCTCGTTCCTGTACGTCGGTCCCGTGATCCGCCGCTTCCACGGCCGGCGCGTGCTCGCGGTCGGCATCACGCTCTACATGCTCATGTACGGTGGGATGGCGCTCGCGCGTGATCCCGTGATCGCGGGGATCATCTACGCGCTCCCGCTCTACAGCCTCGTGAACGTGAGCGCGAACGTGCTCGCGAGCGAGTACTCCACAGAGCGTCAGCGCGCGGGCGGGCTCGGGATCCTGAACGGGACCTATGCGCTCGCGACGATCGCGGGGCCGGTGACGGGAGGCCTGCTCGCGGATCGCGTGGGGCTCGGCGCGTTGCCCTGGCTGGCCATGGGCTTCATCGCGCTGGCCGCACCGGTCGCATGGCTCCAGGTGCGGTCGGCCCGGAACGATAGCGCGCTCGGCGCTGGGGCGTTCGAGTCCCCGGCAGGGGCCGGTGCGGGAAGAAAACCGCGTTGATGCGGTGTATTCGTGGATGATACACTCATCGCCGGACCGGGCCCGTGCTGCCGGAACCGCAACTGCTTCCCTAGAGAAGGCTTACGAATGCGACAGCACCTCGCCCTACTTGCCTCCCTCTGCGTCCTGGCCGTGAGCCCCGGCGCCAATACCGCGGCGGCCAAGGAAACCCCCAAAACGGACGACAGCAAGGCCGCGGTCAAGCCCTCCGACAAGCTCGAGTGGCTCGCCTTCGACGCCGCCACCCAGAAGGCCAACTCCCAGAACAAGCACATGATCGTGGACGTCTACACGACGTGGTGCGGTTGGTGCCGGGTCATGGAGAAGCAGACCTACGACGACCCGGAGGTCTCGGCCTATCTGAAGCAGAACTTCGTGATGGTGAAGGTCAACGGCGAGTCGTCGTCCAAGCTGCACTGGCAGGGGAAGGAGCTGACCGAGCGGGAATTCGCGCGCGCGGTCGGCGTCACGGGGTACCCGGCGACGTACTTCATGAAGCCGAACGCCGAGATGCTGGGCGGCGTGAGCGGCTTCGTGCGCAGCCCCGAGTTCATGATCTACGCCAAGTACATCAGCACCCGCTGGTACGAGAAGGGCAAGATCCAGCAGTACGTGGATTCGCTCCGCGCCGCCGCGGAGTAACTGCGCCGCTTGCCGGGCCCCGCAAGGTCCGCACTCTCTCGCCCCTCTGGCCGGTCCCTCTCGAGTAGGCTAAAGTGTCCCGTGTACCGACCTTCACAAACGGCTATTCCCTCCGAGCGAGGCCAATGACGTGAAGCCTGATGGGGGAGACGTGGCAGTGGACGACATCAAGCCCGCGAGCTCTGGCGTGCCGGATCGTCTGACCCGGCCGATTGTCCCCGCACTCGATGAATGCCTTGGGGTGCCGTTCCGTGTGCTCGACGATGGATTCGTGCGAGTGCTGGACTACATGGGCGACGATTCATCGGTCGTGCAAAGCGCGCGCATTTCGTATGGAGTCGGAACCAAGCGGGTGCAGGAGGACCGTGGCCTCATCCGCTACCTGATGCGGCACATGCACACGACTCCGTTCGAGATGTGCGAGCTGAAGCTGCACGTGAGAGTGCCCATGGACGCTTGGCGTCAATGGATTCGGCACCGCACCGCGAGCGTCAACGAGTACTCGACGAGATATTCGGTCGCGATCGACGCGTCGCAGACCACCCCTTCGAACGAATGGCGCGCGCAATCATCCACGAACCGGCAGGGAAGCGGCGACAATCTCTCCGAAGACACCGGAGCGCAGCTCTCCGCCGCGGAGCGCAGCATCCAAGAACACGCCCGCCAGGTCTACGAGGAGCGCATTGCCGCTGGAGTGGCTCGCGAGCAGGCGAGGAAAGACCTCCCACTCTCGACCTATACAGAAGCGTATTGGAAGTGCGACCTGCACAACCTTCTCCACTTCCTGAACCTCCGCATGGACGACCACGCTCAGTACGAGATACGCGCGTACGCGAACACCATTGCCGAGGAGATCGTGGCCAAGTGGGTGCCGCTGGTCTGGGAGGCTTTCCTGGATTACCGCAGGCACGGTCTTCAGCTCTCGCGCATCGAGGCGGAAGTCATTCACGCCCTCAACTCGGGAGATCTCGAGAGCGCCCGATCCTTGGCGGCAAAGAATGGTCTGCTCACCGTCAGGAAGACCGGTGAGTTGGCGCCGAATCGGGAGCGCGCCGATCTCGAGACCAAGCTTCGTGTACTCGGGTTGACGCCCCCCTGGAGCTGAGGCAAACCTTACCCTTCATAGGGGACTGGCTCGGCTTCAAGCCCGGAACGACGGAGAGATTCGCGGCCAGATCCACTGACGCGCGGACATAGAGCTTTGGCGTCCTGGCACGGGGCGCCCGCGGAGCCTCGGCAGGCCGGCGTTGCCGGGGCTTTTTCCATGAGCCTTTAGGTTCAGCCTCCAGACCCTTGGGTCTACGTCGCCGCCCGCACTCATTCCCTTCCACGCCAAATTTCATCTCCTCCAAATAACCTCTGTGCGACTTCGGAACATACAGCGTTAATCCAAGCAACCTCCCCAACGACACGTCTTGTCTCCGAAGGCTGGGCTTCCCGGAGCCAAGGCGCTTCATGAGGTGCGGACAGTCCGTGCGTTACCGCATCACCTTTCGTGTAACAGGAGGACCACCATGCCGGAGCTCAAAGAACTAAGCCTCATTCCCGCTCTCGCAACCATTCGTCGTCGCGGCCCGATCCTCAGTCACTGGCTGTCCGCTCTAACCACGGTCGTGTCTCCCTCTCCCTCGGACCCCAACGCCATCTTCGACTACGGCTGGTCTTTGGACGACCGCCTTCTTATCGCGATCGAGTTCAGTCGCCCGGTGGATATGACCAGCGTCGTCGTGGGGAGCACCCTCATCGTGAAGACCACGCGAGATCCGAACACAGGCGGAACTCTCTCGTGGTCCTTGGACCACAAGCAGGTGCTGTTCCAGAGCACCAAGGCCTCGGGACAACTCATCCAGCCGCAGCCGGACGACTCGTTCACGCTGACGCTGGTTTGCGATGACGTCCAGGCGGGCGGCGCCGTGCGTCGAGGGATCCGGGACGAATTCGGACTTCTGGTTGACGGCGACTACAACGGTCGCGAAGGGGGCACGTACAGAAACAGCTTCACCATCATCGGGTGAGAAGAGACTCGCTGTCCGTCAAGTCGGGAGGGATCGTGCGTCTAAATCGTCTCGTCTTTGCCCTGCTCATGGTTCTAGCCTTCATCTCTGGCTGTCAAAGCAAGCCGCGCGTGCCCGTCGACTCACGCTACGAGATGGTTCCACCAATCGCGCGCACCGTGGAAATCAAGCAACTCCGCGGCGGCGCGAACGGAAGGATTCTCGTGGTTGCTGACTTCGGGCAGGGGGTCATCTCGTCGAGGTTTCATGCCGTCCATGTAGGCGAAGAGACCGTAGTGCTCCAGGATGACGGGCGTGGTGGAGATCAGACCCCGGGCGACGGCCGCTTCAGCGTCGAGATTGAAGAGAATCTCGACTCCCTTGCGGCCGAGATCACATCCTCACAACGTCGGATGGGAGTCGTGAGTGCGCGACCTGCAGTGTTCCGCGGGCGGGAACGCGTGCCGCAGGAGTCGATTCCGGTTCCTCGTTTCGACTTCGATCAGTTTCGCAACAGGCTGGTGCCCATCGATCTGAACTGGCTTTGCCCTTTCCTCCACGACACCTCGATCCCGCATTCCCTCATGGTGACCGATCTGGGGGTTGTTGAGGACTTCACTCGCGCCAGCCAACCTTGCACGAATCCATCCGCAACCCGCGCCTGGACATTTGGCAAGCTCATGACCGATATGGCCAATCCGGGTGTCACGGGCGTTTCGGGTGAAGACTTCGTGAAGAACTGGCTCGACACGTGGCTGCATGATCAAACCGTGAACGGCGACGTGGTCAGTGCCCGAAAGCGGCTGTTCACGCTGGTGATCCAGCCCTGGGTGATTGCGAGCGGGTCGGCCGCCGGCAGTTTTACGATCGACGATTGGAGGAGCAAGCCGCTCGACCTGGCCAAGGCCCCGTTCAAGTTGACAGCGATCGTGAATCGCCTCGACCTCCGGGGGAACGGCGGCTACGGATTTGCCAACCCGGGCGAAGGTCGCTTCGTCTTCGAGGTACTGAACCCGAATGGATGCTCGCCACTCTCTCCCGCGTTCACGGTCATCCTCGAGTACGGGATACCGATTCACACCTGCGCTAGCCTGAAGAATTTTGCGCAGCAGTGGTATGACCTGAAGAACGAGACCCTGGGATCTGCGGCTTACAACGCAAAGCTACAGACCATCACCGATCAATTCGCGATAGCGAACGCCGCACCCTCCAAACCAAACGGGAGTGCGATCAACCAGATCCGAACGAATGAAATCGTCCTTTCTTTCGGCGATCCGAGCTCGGTCTGGGAGCTGCGCGAGTTCAATGTGGACCCGACCTCCCACATGCTCGCGGAGGTGACGGTGAAGCAGGAGCCGGCTAAGAAGTTCAACGCCAAGGCCAATCCGCCGGGAGCCACGGCTGATGTCCTCGAGATGACGAACTGGGTCAACGCGAACACGGTGTCCATCCTCAACAACGCCCACGTGGTGCCGGTCAGCCTCAATGGGCATCCATTCCTGGGTGGGAAATCTCATACCGAAGGCGGGGGGTTCTGGGATGGCAGCAATGCCGGCGATATCACGGATGACGGGGCTCGATTCAAGTTCTCGTTCAACACGTGCAGTGGATGTCATGGCGGAGAGACGAACACGCCATTCCTCCATGTCGGGGGAGCACCGTTTGGTTCGGTCGCGCCGCTATCCGGGTTCCTGACAGGCGAGGACGTTCCGGATCGGGCAGGCAGGCCACCCCTTCCGTTCAAGCATCACTTTGGTGATCTCGAGCAACGTCAACTGAGCTTGAATCGTCTCTTGTGCTTCCGATGCCGCTCCAAGCTCCTCGAGCTCGTCGACGTGCTCACGTTCAAACCGCTGAACATGACGCACTAAGGGGCGAATGGCGGGAAGCTAGGTGATGCCGAGGCGCGCGGGGAGCTCGGCGACGCTATCCAAAACGAGCGTCGGGACCGGGCTCACCCGCGTCTCATCACCCTCGCGGTACTTGCCCGTGCGCACCAAAGCGCCCACCATCCCAAGGCGCACGCTCGCGGCTACGTCGAACTCCGCGTCGTCGCCCACCATGAGAATTTCCTCGCGCGGTGCGCCGCATTCCGCCGCGATCGCGTCGAACAGCAAAGGCGAGGGTTTTCCGAGCGTCTCCGCCTCGACGCCGGACGCGTAGGTAAAGAACGCGGCCAGCGGGCCCAGGTCCGTGACAAGGGCTTCACCTTTCCGAAAATAGCGATTCCTCTGGAGCGTGTAGAACGCGGCGCCTTGAAGCAGCCGGCGGAACGCCGGCTGGAAATCGGCGATCCGAACGTCGTGGGCTTCCGTGGCGAGGACCACGGCGGGCCCGTCGGGATCGTCGCGGAACCACGCGTAGTCCTCGCGCGCGCCCGGTTCCACGATCAGGATCCCCGCATCGTGCCCCCGCTCGGGCAGCACGCGCGCGGCAACCGTGGCGGGCGTGAGGAGCGACGCCGCATCCTCGAGCAGTCCCAGCCCGAGGAGGTGCCGCGCCAACGCGGAGTGCGGCACGCTCGTCGTGTTCGTGACGAGCCGCACCGGGAAGGCGGCGCGAAGGAGGCGGGTTGCCGCGGCGACTCCGGGGATCGCGGGCCCGCGGACGCCCTCGGTCAGCGTGCCGTCGATGTCGAGACACACCACCGAAACGGGACGGCCGAGCACGGAACCTGCCACGACTACCGCCTGGCGAACCGGTCGACTATGGCCTTCATCTCGCGCACGCGCAGGAAGAGGGCGGCACTCGCGTACACGACGGCCATGGCGCCGAGCCCCGAGGCCACCACGATCATCCGCCCGGTCATCCGCTGGAGCCCGAACGCGTGCTCGGCCGCCAGGGCCGCGCCCCAGGCGGCGCCGCCGGCCAGAGCGGCCGCGAGCACGATCTTCGCCGCCGATCGAGCGAGCGCGCGCCCGCCCAGCCCGCCGATCTTCCGGCGCAGCATCGTGAAGAGCATCGTGAAGTTGATCACCGAGCCGAGCGAGGTCGCGAGCGCGAGACCGGCGTGGTGGAGCGGACCCATCAGCGCGAAGTAAAGGATCAGCGTGAGCCCGATCGTGATCATCGAGATCGTGACCGGGATGCGCGCCATGCCGAGCGAGTAGAACGCGGGCACCATCACGCGCACCGCGGAGAAGGCCGCGAGCCCGACGGCGTAGGCCCAGAGCGCATGGGCGGTCTCCACGGTGTCCGTGGGCGTGAAACGCCCGTGCTGGTAGAGGAGCGCCACGATCGGCTTGGCGAGGGCCACCAAAGCGACGGTCGCCGGAAGCGTCAAGAACAACACCAGCCCCAGCGAGAACGACAGCGTCGCCTTGAGATCGACCATGTTCTTCTGCGCCGCGTGCTTCGCGACCTCGGCGAGCGTGACCGTGGCGATGGCCACGCCGAAGAGCCCGATCGGCAGCTGCATGAGGCGGTACGCGTAGTTGAGCCAGGAGACGCTCCCCTGCTCGAGGTTCGACGCGAGGAAGGTGCTCACGAAGATGTTCACCTGTGCCGCGGCGATCCCGAGCGCGGCCGGCGCCATGAGCGTCACCATCCGGATCACGTCGGGATCCTTGAAATTGACGATCGGCTCCCACTTGAAGCCCTGCGCCTTCATCCACGGCACCTGGATCAGCATCTGTCCCAGTCCGCCGAGGAGGGCGCCGAACGCCATGCCGACGATGGGCTGGAGACCGAAGCGCGGCATCAAGGGCGCGATGAGATAGCCGGCGAGGATCAATCCCAGGTTCAGCATCGTCGGCGCGAGCGCGGGGATGAAGAAGACGCGCCGCGTGTTGAGGAAGCCCATGCACGCCGCGGCGAGCGAGACCAGCAAGAGGAACGGCGTCATGATGCGCGTCATCATCGCGGTCAGCTCGATCTTGCCCGGGACGGAAGCGAAGCCGGGGGCGAGCGCGCGCACGATCCAATCGGATCCGATGATCCCGATGATGCAGAGCGCGGAGATCGCGACGACGAGGAAGTTCAAGACGAGATTCGCGAGCCGCACTGCCGCCTGAGGCCCGCCACGCTCCTGGGCCCGCGCCAGCGTCGGCACGAACGCGGCGCTCATGGCTCCCTCGGCGAAGAGATCGCGGAGGAGGTTGGGCACGCGGAACGCGACCTGGAATGCGTCGACCGCGAACCCGGCGCCGAACTGCGCGGCGAACACCTGCTCGCGCACGAGCCCCAGGAGCCGGCTCACGAACGTGGCCAGGGAGATGACCCCGGCCGCGCGGGTCATGCTGCGATCGCGGGCGGGGGGTCCCCCTCCTGCCGCGGGCGGTGGGGGCGCTTCGACGGGCGGAGCGGCTGGTTGACCTTCCTGCCCGGGCGGCTCCGGCGCAGGGTCAGGTGGCAGTAGCGGAAGCTGGGACGGGGGATCCTCGCGCGGGGTCACGGAGCCGCATCGTCGGCGGTGGCGCGCCCCGTGTCAAGCCTATCGCGGCCCTGGACTTGCGCGCCCGGCGCGCCGGCCGCCGCATGGCCCTCCCCGGCCATCTCTGGAACCTGGGGGCGCCCTTGCGAGTCTGGTATAATTGAGGTCGGCCGGACGCCGTCCATCGTCCGGTGGACCAACCTTCGAGGAGCGACACCCATGAGCCCGAACGACCAGGACAAGGAAATCGTAGAACGCCTCATCGCGGAGACCAATCTGTCGGCGCGAATGGACGCCCTGATTGGCGAGATTTGCGACAAGCTGCGGGAATACGGCGTGGCGTCACCGCACAAGGCATTCAATGATCTGGTCGACCCCTTCCGCGAGTACTTCATGCTGGAGTACGAGGAGGAGCGGGGCATGGAGGAAGCCGAAGAGGAAGAGGCGGACGACGAGGAAGAGGACGAGCGCAGCTTCTAGGCGCTCGGCGGCGGCTCCCGATTCACCCCGGCTCGACCGGCGCGCTCAACCGGACTCACCAAGTCTCCGGAGGAGCGCCAGATTCCTTCGATCCATCACCACGCCATCGCGTCCCTTGGGAGTCTCCAGGGTCTTCGGAACCGCGTGAAGCCGCGGGTCGCCGAGGATCCGCGCGAACGGCTCCAGGCCGAGACGTCCGCGTCCGATGTGCTCGTGGCGGTCCACCCGGCTTCCGCGCTCGTTCTTCGAATCGTTGAGGTGCATCCAGCGGAGGGATTCGAGCCCCAGGATGGCGTCGAACTCCATGAAGGTTTCCTCCCACCCCCGCTCGGTCACGAGATCGTAGCCCGCCGCATGCACGTGGCACGTGTCGAGGCACACCCCCACGCGCCCCTTCAACTCGACTCCGTCCCGGATGCGATGAAGCTCCTCGAAGCGGCGGCCGAGCGTCGTGCCCTGGCCGGCCACGGTTTCGAGCAGCACCATCACGTCCGGCGCATGCGCCTCGGCGAGAGCGCGGTTCAACGATTCCGCCGCGCGATCGCAACCGTCCCGCACGCCTTCGCCGACGTGCGCGCCGGGGTGCGCGACGAGATAGGGAATCCCGAGCGCTTCGCAGCGCCGGAGCTCCTCCGCGAGCGCCCCGATCGACCGCTCCCGGAGCACGGGATCCGGCGACGCGAGGTTGATGAGATAGGAGTCGTGCGCGGCGGCGGAAACGAGCCCACTCTTCTCCCACGCCGCGCGAAACGCTCCAACCTCCAGATCGCCCAAGGGCTTCGCCTTCCATTGATTGCAATTCCTGGTAAAGAGCTGGACCACGCGCGAGCGCACGGAGAGCGCCCGGGCCACCGCGTTCGCCAGGCCGCCGGCGGTGCTCATGTGGGCGCCGATCAGCGGACCTTCCGCGGGAGCCGGGGGAGCTGGACGGACCTTGGCGGGCGGGGTGTTCCGCGAGCTCGATGGGCGGCGGGGTCTGGCCGGCGAGGGCTTTCGGCGGGACTTCGGACGGGTCTTGCGTCGGGTCGTTTGCACTTTAGGAATGGCTGGACCGAGCCGATGGGACGTACGGGTCACTACGTCCAACGAGGATACACGCGGGGAGGCGGCCACGGCTAAGGGCAAACGGGGCGCGCGCTCCGGGGTGAGGGGCAAGCAAACGAGCGCAGCCGCCCCCCGCGTGCGTGCGACGCGTCCCGTACCGCGACACTGCGTGCTCTGCGGCACGGCGCTCCGCACGATCCGGGAGCACGGCGTGCCGCGGAAGGCGTGCCCGAAGTGCGGGTTCATCGCCTACCGCAATCCGGTGCCCGCGTGCGGCGTGGTGGTGATGCGTCGCGGCCAGGTGCTCCTGGCGCGCCGCGCGCACGAGCCGAGGATCGGCGCGTGGGGGATCCCCGCCGGCTTCATGGAGTACGGCGAGCATCCCGAAGGGACGGCGGTTCGCGAGGCCCGCGAGGAAACGGGGCTGCGCGTGAAGCTGGAGGGGCTGTTCGGCGTGTACGCCGGACGCGACGATCCGCGCACGCGCGCGGTCCTGATCCTGTATCGAGCCCGGATCACGGGTGGGAAGCTGGTGGCGGGAGACGACGCAAGCGAGGTGGAGTTCTTCCCCCTCGACCGTCTGCCTCGCCCGATCGCGTTTCGCTCGCACAAGGAAGCGCTGCGCGATCTGAAACGATGGCTAGCGAAGGAGCGTCGATGAGCGTCCGGGTTCTCCATCTGGCCGACTTGCATCTCGGCGCCGCGTTCCCGTCGATCCGGGAGCGTGGTCCCGAGCGCACGCGCGACCTGCTGGCCGCCTTCCTCCGCGCCATCGACTTCGCGACACGCGATCCGAAGCCCGTGGACATGGTGGTGATCGCGGGCGATCTCTTCGACACGCACGACCCCGAGGAAGGCCTCGTGTATCAGGTCGAGGCGGCGATCGACCGGCTGTCCCAGGCCGGGCTTCCGGTCCTGATCGCTCCCGGCACGCACGACGCTCCGAACTATCGGCGCTGCGTGTACCGCAGGCTCCGCCTCCCTTCCGGCGCGCACATCTTCCTTTCGCCCACGCTCGAAGTCGGTCCGCTGATCACGGTGGGCTCGGAGACGGTCCAGACCTACGGCATCGCCTACGACTCGACGGTGTGCGAGCGGCCGTTCGCCGATTTCCGCCCGTCGGGGCTCGTCGACTACCACCTCGCCATCGCCCACGGCGCTCTCCAGGACAATCCGGCCTGGAAGATCCGTCCGACCGATCTCCCCATGACGCGCGCGGAGATCGCGAAGTCGGGGCTCCACTACGTGGCGCTCGGGCACTTCCACAATTTCGCGGAGGTGCGGGAGAACGGCGTCGTCGCGGTCTATCCGGGCACGCTGGAGGGAAAGCGGTTCGGGGAGAACGGGCCCCGGTATCTCGTGGTCGCCACGCTGAGCCGGGAGGGCGTCACGCTCGACCGCACGCCCTGGAACGTGCGCACGCTCCACGACGCGGTCATCGACCTGGGGCTCGC
>Ga0157379_10001190_pt1 | contig 21190 bp, 25 predicted proteins | sample S25metaG_FD_121802 | JGI IMG/M metagenome (GOLD analysis project Ga0157379, IMG submission 121802) | Switchgrass rhizosphere microbial communities from Kellogg Biological Station, Michigan, USA - S2-5 metaG | ecosystem: Host-associated > Plants > Roots > Rhizosphere > Soil | place: USA... | reverse complement strand
TGCAGGTACAGCTATCTGCTCGTCCGTGACAACGTCCAGGGATTGGCCCGTAATGTGCTGGACGGATGAAATGAACCGTTTCATGAACATGCGCCAATTATCATCTCTATAGCATTGCATCAGAAAAAATCCCATGTGAGATCAACAGGGACCTTACATGTTATCAAGAAGAGCAGCTTGCTCCACGAACGTGTCCAATACAGTAAACAAGTCCGCTTTCGTTTCTCTGCGAAAAATACATCAGAATCAATCAACCACTGGTTAAGAAAATCAAACTTACGTGCCAATATCCTTCTCCAACAAACCCGCATATCGCTTTAACGTTTCCATCATTATAGGATAAACCTCCCGATGTTGTTTAGCCAAGCTAATAATCTCCTCTAACACAAATTCCGATTCTGACTTTGACCTACGATGTCCTTTGATTAAGGATCGAGTCCGTTCGTGCATGTCTTCTTCATCTTCGTATTTCTCCTCAGTATAGACGTCTATTTGGGTAAGGAGCGTTTCAGGAGGACGAACGTATCTTAGGGCCTTGAGTAACGAAAGTTAGTCGTGAATATTTATTAAGCGTACGTCCGCCAAACATACCACAATAGCTTCGTTAATGCCTCTCCGTCCAAATTCTTCCCTTAACAAGACTCGCTCTTCAACATCATCTGGCGAGTTCGTAAGTGCATTAACCAACGCCAATACCGCCGTCCGCGCTTCCCAGATGCCTTCCTCCTCTGCGGTCGTGTCATCGATATTATCAGGGTCAGGAAGCTTTAGCAAAGAAATCAACTGTTCAAAACGGAATGTTTCGTCGAAGGCTATGCGGTACTCGGACATAGCCGCAAGTACTTGTCTGTGGCCTTCTCCGACTGAGAGAACACAAATAGCAGCTAAGATCTCTGCAGCCAGTGTACGAAGTTTGAGTGAGGTTCCGTTTAAGGCGTAGGCGATGTGTGCGACGGAAGTTGGGGATGCGAGAAGGTGGTTGAAGCCAGGCTGTATAATAATGTCGATAAATTATACTGGAATTGAAGAAATTTTTGACTCACACCGGTGTTCAGGAGCACACGCAGACATTTGATGACCTCCAGGAGCACAGACTCTTCGGTATCAGAAAGTTTCCGATTCTTCCCTCCTTTGCCGACCAAAGAAGAAAGGAGCGTCACAAGCGCATCCATCCCCTTCTCTTGGCCAACAAACTGTTCTATCCAAGCGATACTCGAAGTAGACAGATGCACTCGCAAGGAGATCAAATGTTTCGTTAAACGAGAATCAGATGGTTTCCTGGGAGGGATGAATGAGTTATGAGACATTTTCTTGTTATGCGTCAGCAGACGTACCCATTTTGAATACCCTCGACATAAGCTTCTGGGCTATCAGATTTCTTCTTCCCTCCTTTCGGACTCTCTTTCGTCCCCCCCGAGCTAGCCCACCAGCCACCCCATAGTCCTCCCGTTGTTTGCGGAACAAGCTGAGCCGGCTCTGCTTCCTCTTTGGTCATGGTATCTTGTTGTTCGGATGTAGAAGTAGGTGGAGTGGCTGCTGCACCCCATCCTGCAATAGAGAACCGTTTCATGATGCTGTCTCCAGTGAGCTGAGGGACCAATCGTGGCAGAAGTTGAGATGCGCTGGCGGGCCCAAATGTCTGACTTATTCCAGACGTTGCTCGAGAAGGGGAATTTGAGGAGGAAGATGGAACCGCACTAGTTGCGCGAGATTGCTGGTGTTGACGCAAGAGGTATTTCTTCCTATCCGCAGGAAGATTGTACATGGCCTCGCGTTTTGGACCTTTAAGTCCGACTTCATCCAGCATGTGGTCAAACTCAGCTGCATCGACATCAGTATCCGATTCGTCTTGGTCATCTGAAATGTTGGATGCAGAGCTGCCAGTGGCGTGCGACTTGAGACGTAGTGTCCCACCACCTTCGACGCGAATAGGATCGCTCACGCTCTTTCTCCAGTCTTGAGGCGTAGAAGAAGTGGGTGAATTCGAGGTCGGACTCACCCAATTTTCAAAGATACTCGATAGACGATTCTTGCTCGCTTCGCCATTATTTGGAAGAGATGGGCATACGGCCGGGTCAATATCTTGATTGGCTTTCTTTGCAGCCTTAGCAGTACCGTCCTCGTCTTCTTCGTCTCCCTCATCAAGATCCTCAGCGGCACGCCTTCGAAGGGTATCCCCATCGTCTAAGGTGGAAGATGACAGGGCTCGGGACTTGGATGCAGAGCGGCGATACCATTCATCAGGAACACAGAGACGGAAGTAATGAGGAGATCCAGGCGGTAATCGTGATGGAGATCGCGGAAGGACAAGACGCTCTGACAGAACATCACGAGTTCCCAGACGCGATACAACTATTTGTGATGAGGAAGCTGGAAATATACCAAGAAAACGATTACTCACCTTCGTTTTCTGGCGTCCCCCAAACATCTTCTATCACGTAGTCGATTGTTCCCCCACCAGGCCCTTCCAGAACTCTCGTCAACCCAAGCTCATCCGTGACGGTATCTAAAATTTCTTCAGCAGTGGTATTCCGCGCAAGAAATATTTTCCACGTAAATCCATCGTGGATCTCAGGGACGCGTAGAAACTTGAGGGATATCACCAAATGAGGATGGAGCGATACGAGACGCAAAAATGGTGTGTGAAGGTGTGAAGTTAATGGGAAAGACGAAAAATGACGGGCTTTCAGCGTCTTGGGTTCCGGAGGAGTTAGGAACGGCTGCACACGAGCATCTCCAGGTAAAATCCCTAATATCGAAGTCATTAGCAAGAGACGTATCGCAGACAAATATGACCCACCGTCTGACAACGATTCGAGCTCTAATTCCTCCCATGGACGACCCGGAGGCTCTTTACGAAGCTTTTGAACTGCCCATTCATTGCACTCCCAATCTCCGAGCACATCTTCCTGAACATCTTCCAACTGGGTCAAGGCTTTAATTACGTCCTGGACGATAGAGTCTGCCTTGACGGCTGAGAAATGGAGAGAACCAGAAGGAAGAAGAACAGGTGCAATTAGCGCATTGTCGGACATGGGATAGTGGTCGTAAAGGTCGTTAGAAGCCTCAGAACAAATGGGCCGCGAAGAGTATCAGACTGTGGTATATTGATTGAATCTAACCAGGTTCATTAAATTGGGATATATTGCGCATATGTTCACTTACCTTCGTGGTGTCTTAAATCTTCCAGCAAATAATATCCAGCACGATTTCAACAAAAGATCCAAAACGTGCGACCGTTCCTCCTCCACCTAACAACTCTTCCCAATAATCTGCAAGTCAATGAGAAGCGTTCTTTTGCTTCAAACGATAGTTAATTCAGAGATTTAGATGGGTATTCCAAAGTGTTCGCTTGGTATCCTTTGGTTTCCAAGTAAGAATGTGGTATAGGAGCACGAGCTGTGACTGGAGTGTGACTGTGACTGTAATAATTACGTCACCTACCGCCAAGAGAATGTCTTCAATTTTTTGGTTCCGTATTCTAGCTTAAGGACTTTGCAGGACGTTATGCGGTAGTCAAGTGGCCATAAAATTTCCATATCAAAAGCATCTCAGGGCTGGACTCTGGTAATACATTTCCTTGGGTTATCCCTCTCTTCAGTTTGGATTTCCATCCTCTTCTTGTGTTTAAAACTTCACTTATGCGGCAAAAGTTCAGGAGTGAATAGACGCGGCCGCTGGCGAGAGCCCTAAGAGCCAACACTCTAACGGCGATATCATTTTTCATCGTACGTATTGTTGAGCCCCTATTCTGCTGGTCAGTTTGAAGAAATTATTTACTATGGAAGATGTTGTAGAAAGTAATTCTACTATTGACAGATCTAATTAACATCCAGAGTATTGTTGAAGTCGCTGTTTAACAAGTCGCTGAGAATTCTGAAGCTGTACAATAATTCAGAGAAAACCCCTTACACGATAATTGGGCCTCTATCTCTTCGATTTCGCTATGTCCTTCCATTCCGCGTTTTTTTTTGCCAACTTCACTATCCTCTGGTTGTGCGTTAACTTCTTCTTTCTCGCTATCTCCTCCCTTGAAGCGGGGGGTGGCACAGACACTAAGTCAAAGCTAACCTGGTACAAAACAACCTGTAGACAAAACTGTGACTAATAATCGCGTCAATATCTTTCAGACTAAAATGAGTGATACTGATACTCACCCCAATGATACCTTCCAGCCGTTTATAATTGTCTTCCTCCAGTCTTTTAATCCATCCAAATACTTCGCCTACATTCTTAGTATAAAGAGGATCTTTATGCCCAATCTTCACGCTCGTCGCTTTGGAGACGAGCAACAAAGCTGTACGAGTTGGCATGTGAACCGACCAAATACGAATATCCAACCTATTACGATCTTCGAAGTTCGAAACCTCAGAATGAAAAACCCTTAAATTACCGGGAAGGATATACCCTGAGGAATAGTCTTACCAAGTTGGGATACCACGATCAAGTTATTCCCCACATACCTTCGTCGTCGTACTCCGGTTTCATGCGACGCCTTACGCAGACACAGGAGACGTATGTGGTATGCGTTATATTAGAAGCTCTGTAGAAAATATTTGTGACCCTAGCACTGGGCCCGCTTAGTAAACGAAACAACCTAGAAGGACCAACCGAAGATGAAGGGTAACGGAAGCTTGGCTCCCCGGAAGACCGACGATTCTCTCGGAAGGCGTCGAGTGGTCATAGCGAAGACTTTCCTCCTTTGTAGATATTGACTGTTTTCACAACTGTAAAGGGGATTAGGTCAACTGGAAGCCAGGTTCTGTTGTGCCTGTCTGTGCTTCTCGGGAAGATATTTCCTCAGGCTCCAGAGGTAGAAGAGTCATTGGGGCTAAGCAGAATGCCAGTCCTGCATAACAGAGATATGAATTACTCGCAGTGGCCACTGTAATGAAAGGCTCAGATAGTCTTCCTGGGCGTGTTATGTCAGCAGAGTCTCTGTCGCGGATTTAGAAGAATCTGCGTGACTCATGAGACAACTAATGCTTTGGCTTCTTCACGCCACTCTTTAGGTGCGCCGCTAGTATCTTTGGGTCCATTTCCTCGCCCCCAGCTTTTAGTGACCCCGGTTGTCTGAAAGTACACAATTAAAATAATGTTAACAGTATAGAATATGATATACACTTCTGTTTCTAGAGTCCCGTGTGTAGATGATGCTAGGATCAGTTGCTCCGCTGAGTTCCTTACAAAGTTTGAAAAGAGATATCATATACCAAGAACTAAGTTATTTCTAGGAGGAGAGACTAACTGCTATGGATACTGGACATGGTGCGCACAACTTTACCCTTTTCAGTTGTAGCGACATATGATGTAGAAGTTTTACACGAGGAGCTATGGGCATTTGAAGAGCAATTAGGAACTGTTGAAAGTTGCAAGTTTACTATAATAAAGGCTATACGAGTGCAACTCCACTGCAACAGGGATATAAAAACCCGGCGCCGTTGTGGTGGTAAAGACCTGATCGACTCATCGACAGGGAGATCATGCCGCATGGCGATCCCAAGGGAAAGGGAATAAGGTCAAATCCATAGAAACAAGTGTGCTGGAGGAGCAGCTACAGTATGATAGTGAGATCCATAATTGAATAGAAGGGGCTTCCACCTTGTGGCTAGATCCTGGGATCTGGCTACGGAGTTTTAAACTTTAACATTTCGAAAGTCCAAGCCAGAGGCCTCCCTTGACTCTGACTGAAGTTCAAACTCATTTTCCAAAATATTGGTACTTTTAGTCGGAGAGTTTCTCAGATATGAAGCACATCCGCGTCGCACGATATCCTATTCTATGGCATTGCCCGGCAGTCTGGCGGTCCTTTTCCTGTTCGCCTACTCTTCGCCCAAATGGAGCAAATATTTCCAGCCAAATCTAGTTAATTTTTTTTGTTATTTAAATCATTTGAGAGATTTATCTGGTTGTAAAATGAGAGGTGGAAGATGTCTAGGACCAATATGATTAAATTCCCGATGGAGGCTCATAGAGAGAGAAGGTACGATTGGTAAGGGGATTCAGTAAACCAAGAAATTTGCAATCGTTCTTGTGTTCAAACTCTCACAGTATTGTTAACATTTAGCTGCACGTCCCGCACTGGAAGCATAACAATGCCAGCTCTTCACAGGGTTCTATCTGGCTTAAGCTAGCCAAATGGTCAATATAGTCTCCCGGAGAGTTTCTACTAAATCCGATTAGATCCTATGACGAACCGTTTCTCGGCACTGTGAAGATGCTGTCGTCTGTTCATCTTTCTGTGACAAGGTAGATGCTTGTAAAGACTTTGTGCCATATGAGGTTAGCTGCTTTAAGGTAAGCAGGAATAGAGGTTGGCTAATTCAACAAAAAGAATAAACAACGTAATCGGAATGTAGAAGTGGTAGGTATATGTTCGGTCCCGTCTTCACTTGATCGCACCTGACGCTACAAGAAGATTAGCATACCGGTTTCGGTTAAGAAAAGATCCTAAAGGTTTGTTAGTCGTTTCTTTCCAGATTGGATGCCATCGCCGGGGTCTTTCTCATTCTAACTGGCAAATATAGGCAAAAGACACACCCAAGCCAAAAAGAGCACTTTTTCCTTTTCGCCACATAGCGCACATGTGTTAAAAAGGAATACAAGTGGTTCTGGGGAGGATATATAGCTCCCTCGATACCGGTATTAGGATGGGGTAGCTTCCCTACGACCACAGTCTCTCGGGGCCGCCTGCGACCTAACAAGTGCTGAATTTACCTTAGATACCAAACACCTCCTAATTTTCAAACTCATGACACTCGGCTGTTTATTTTAAGGTAAGATAGGTAGGGAAGCTCTGGTTGAGTCACTAAGGAGTAAGTATTCCCGTCACTTGTTCGGCAGCACTCGCAGGGAACCACGAGTTGCCGGACCATGTCTGGAGGCTTAATTGAATAATTTAGTTTGCCCGTATTAGGTCAATATAATTAATTATATCTAATCCGAACGGCCATTCGGGCTCAGCCGCAGCATCAATCCTTTCCATACACTTCGTGCCACTAAATGCTGGAAACCGAATATCGCGGTAAACCTGTACTGGACATACTGGATTTGCCGTCTTTCTAATTAACTTTCGTGTTTTAAGCTCAAATTTTCCCAATTTTCTTCCATTATTGTAGTGTGGAAAATATTCATGTGGTGTCGGTATGATTGGAGCGCCATGTCCCAAATGACTGCCCATTCGATGGATAACAACCCAGAAGTCCGCGAGGGAACCGTAGTCTACATAATTTAGGAGCAATAAACTCTGATTTATCAATGACGTGGTTTGTATATACAAGTTGATAAACCGTATGCGGCCTTCGTCTGAGTGACCTAGAGTGAGAGCCTAGCCTGGAACCCTTTGTGTGCCGGAAACGCAATAGCGGCCTCAAGACTCTTAAGTAACCATCCAATTCTTCACGCTAGTCAGCTGATGGTTGCCTTGCTCGTCCCCAACACACTACTCAGTCGTAAGAAAGGATGACCGCCCATTTTGCCCCATATAATTATTCTTTCCAGCTACGCTACAGAACTTCCAAGATACCATGTACTGTAGATCAACAGAAATGAAAATTCTCCAAAATTTCTATCTCTGGCTGTCGAAAGCATCAAAGGTATAGGAAGAGGGTCAGAGGAAATGCTTTGCGGTGAAGGTGTTCAGCCGGTTCGCGGCGACTCACGACCTAATTCCTCCGTTGCCGTCTTAGAGGGGATCATGAAATCCCTCTCGCCTACAGGTAACGCTTATCAGCTGACCGAAGGAGAAAGTGGCCCTTTGATTTCTGATAAGAACAGTATGGATACCCCACCAGTGACTCACCTCGGAGCGATGCTGAACACATGAACAACCCTTCAATACAGATTGATGGGCAACGATTCCAACCCTTCCTTCGACTCGAGCTCCACACTCACATATCGTTCGCTAAACGACCAGTGTATGGGTCCACGCTGTATGAGCGCTATATATGACCTTGACAAGACAGAGTCTCTGGGCTCAGATTCGCAGGTCGATGTAATACCCTCCTCGAGCTGAACGAAGTCCCTCAACGTATACAATAACAGTATTAAGATAGGATTCGTTCAAAGTAAAACAGTCACACTAATAGTACATGAACGAGTACATAGCAAAGCAAACATAGAAATTTAAGCTCCGAAACCGTAGAGCGTGCGACCAGACCTCTTCAAGGCGTAGACACTGCAGAAGATAACGTCAGAAAAGAGTTGCGGGACAAGATAGTTCACTCACACGTCGAGGGCAGTAACAGTCTTCCTCTTAGCGTGCTCGGTGTAGGTGACAGAGTCGCGGATGACCTGTGGAAACGATGGCAATTAGTTCGGAGCCGTCAATGATAAGGTAGGGTGACTCACGTTCTCAAGGAAGATCTTGAGAACACCACGAGTCTCCTCGTAGATGAGACCGGAGATACGCTTGACACCACCACGACGAGCGAGACGACGGATAGCGGGTTTGGTAATACCTTGGATATTGTCGCGAAGAATCTTCCTGTGACGCTTAGCACCACCTTTGCCCAAGCCTTTGCCACCCTATGAAAGAAACAACGCGCAATTAAGACGCGTCTCACACGATGTAATTAAGCAATGTAGACACACTTTTCCGCGTCCAGACATTGTTGTAGTGTAGTGGGAGTAGTGAGCCGAGGAGTCTTGAGGAGTGAGCGCGAGTCTTGAGCGCGAGGCTTCAGAGAGAGGTATAGATGATGGTGGTTGGGGACAGAAAGAAGAGACGCTGTGCCGTCACGTTTATGCGTTGCGTTCCTTCTCACGATCACGTGGAAAACAAACCTGCAAGTAAAGTTACCTAATTTGGTCATTCTATCGTCCTGTTTTGTAACGAGCATTGATGTTATTTATATCCTAAACAGATCAGTTGCATTTTCTGTTTCTTGGAAGCTCTGCGGATAACGTTTCTCATAAGCTAATTTCAACTTTTCAAGAGCACTCGAAATGATGGGGAAAGGGAGAAGCATTTCAAAATAGGTTTTTCCTTAGGATGAACTATTTCTGAACGGCAGAGATTATAAGAGACCGTACCACAGGAATTGGATAGCAGGATGACCGAGATTTCTCATGGAAAGAATAGAGTTGGTAAGATAGGGTGTTCAACTTTCGACGCCAGCGAGCCCCAGTTCATGTCAACCTTTCACCTCAATGCGGATGATCATGAGGGGATCGTCAAACGTTAAAAGAAGTATCATCTCCCCGTGGATATCAATTTGTTTCGACTGCACAATATTTCCTGCCTTGAGATGAGGTCGAGAAATGTAGGCTTGATTAAGGGAGGCATAGAAGAACCCAGGAGATGCCTTTGAATTGGTACAATTAAATGGTAACAGGATGATTGCAATCTATTTGAACAGTTTGTGGACCTTGGATGTACCTTCAGTCCCATCTTCGTACTTGAACTTTGTGTCGATATACTTTTCCCACTCTTCAGAGGTGGGTTTGGCAGCGACGACGTGGGCTCCATTCTCATGTAGGGTACTTCCTTCTTCCGAAGGGACTTGCATATGATCGAATATAGGTTCCATCCTTGGCTGGAATACACAACAATGCGTCAGTAATATCCCATCGGTAGATATTTCGGAGATACACACAGGAATATTCCGCTCCCTTCATCCCAACGAATGTAAGTATCTGAACAGCTCACGTAGCGATCTTCAACATACCACTTAGTACCACCAGGGAAGGCCGCAGCTATAAGATATTATTTATAAACAAGTTAAATAGCTGAATCATAAGACATACGAATGTAGGGATCAGGATGCGCATTCGCCGCAAGCCATGCCTCTGCATGCTCGAAGAGTATTGCTAATGCTCTGGGATCGGTAACATGCCTATAACGAAGATTATCGTTTCCGCTCAATCCCATGGGCATAGATAGACAAGCTCGACGCCGTGCGTACCTGTGTCTCTCGAATTCCGCGCGAATCTGCAAAGCTCGGGGTCTCCAAAGATCTCTTCGAATTGTCCAATTCAAAGAGTTGTTCAAAAAGCGTTTATATAAAGACTTGACATAAAGACGGTGGGCAGCAGAAAAGGTTGTTGAGCCAGACATAGTGACCTAGTCTGGACTGACGTTGGAACGATCGGAGTTTGAAATGACATCTTCCCTATCCCCAGATATGTACTCACCGCACATATTTTGTCTACGCAAATACTCTTCTTGTAACATAATTGCATCCGGATTTAGCATATCAAAATCTATATTGTTGGTCAGAACGCTTCAGCTTAAGCTGAAGGTTGTCGTCGATCGGTTGGACAGAACTCGCTTAGAGACAAAAACAAATGGATACTGATTAGAGGAGGAAAGAAGGACCCGAAATATTTGATTATTATTATCTTTCACGTGAAATGGCCATTCTGAACCCAGTCGCAAAATCCCTCATCCCTCATCCCGAGGTAACTGACTAAACCGTCAGATTCGCATGATGCGCAAATTCTACATTCTATTTCTATTGTATGGTAAGTGTCCAGTTACATGTCCGAATACATCTCTCAACCCAAAAAAAACTGATTTATAGCACACTTGACACCGCTATAGACGCTGCTAAAATGAAAATATTTGTTAAAAACGATGACGCAGTTTGTTCCCGAACTCCGAGTCCGTTGAAGTGGTTAGTATTGCCAATAGTTGGCGATGGCGATGACACCGATGAAGTAGGACTTGAAAGCTGGTTCACGTTTGTCAAGTCGGGTCCATCATCTTCCTTTCCAGCTACCACTGTGCCATTATTGTCGCTCGTGGTGCTGTTTAAAGAGGGATCTCCGAACACCTGGACAAGTGAATCTGACTTCCACCCATTCGATTGGATTCCTGGATAGGCGCTTCTAAAGGCTTGGACTGTATCTGTGATCAGCTCATGTTCCAGAATTATCAAGCCTGGATATTTTGCTTTATTTGATTCAGCAAAAAAAATATGAGAACTCGGAGTACTTACCTCCAGCATACCAGCCGGAGATTGATTTTTCCACAGAAGCCATGGTGACCTTATTGGTACCTTTACTGATTGTCCAATCTTCAAAGCTACGAGGCGTTTTATGTGTTGATAGGCGAGCTTATTCGTGAATGCTTACTCGTTATTCCAGCCAACTTGTATCAAGTTGAAAACATTGCTCTTACTCTGTTTTCGGAATCGCCGTAGGGTGGACGTCAATATCGAGGCACTAGGCCTTCAGTCGGGTCGTGGATTGTTTGAACGGCAAATCCCAGTTCACCGACGACTATCTCGTTAATCAGTGCTGTCATGTAGGGATGATCCCAAGTATGTACTGAACAAATGGAAGTCCGCATTTATTTTCTTTGCGATATAACTGACCGGCTAAATCACCTGTCGCACAGATTGAGCTGGGTCAGACTCTGTAGAAAAGACAAGCGACTCCTTACCGTGTAATTGTGAGTAGAGATGATTGAAAAGTCCAAGGAATTTAGGATATTCGCGCCGATCAAGAAATGCGTAGACGAGATATTCTGTTGCCCTAAGTCATAAAGCATGCTGGGACCTACTAATAACGCAATAAGAATTGAGATGATGGCGAGTCCAAATATTCCCCCATACCACCGATGGTCCGTCATCGAAATTAATAGAGACAGTTCCTGCAGGCCCATCCCATATATCCTTTGGCCCTTTCTTGAGCATATTTTCGAGTTGTTCAGATTTTCGCCGTTAGCGTGGGCAACCGACATTGTCCATGGTGTGATATTCGGGATTAAGCCTGCTGTCTCGACTTGATGAAGGCATCTAGCCAAAGTTGAGATACTTTCTGCGCGGCTATAGTCCCCTCGGCAGGGAATTGAGTAGTTCAAGCTGTAAGAAAAGCAAAAACGACTTTCATCTGGTTTTAAATCTACTTGCCAATTGTCCCTGGTTGTGGCGGAGGACTTTGACATTTGAATAAATTCCCGAATGGATGGACCCAAATCCTCTCTGACGCTTCTTGGAAGGTTCCGTGATTCCGTGTAGAAGGAGAGGGAGAGGATAAAGAGAGAAAGCATACTAATGCCATGTTCAGCTTTCAGGGAATCCAAGGGGAACATCCGCGCTGGTTTCTTTACAAGCCAAGTTGGTATATCTATTTTCAACCACCCCGGTCTGAGGTTTCGTCATCTTCCCCCCTGCAGAAGAGATACTCCCCCTGGTTTCTAAGCTTTGGATTTAAATAAGCCGTTAGCGATACCAATGATGCTCTTCAGATCTCGCAAGGGGTCTCTTTCTTTGCTGCTAGAGATGGACGATGCAATATTCCTCGACGAACAAATATCCGGGATTGCAGTTTCAAAGGAGGCTAAATCCATCCAATTGAAGCCATTAGCCTGGCGTCATAGAGAAAGCTCTCAACAGGATAGCCTTCAGCCATGCTAGTAGCTAACTATACAGGGATAGCATTGCGCCGTCTCTGAAACTGCAGAAAAATATAAAACAACAGTTCTGGCCTTGGCTATCAACTTCCGTATGATAATGCAAGGAGGTGCAAAATTCATTGCGGCCTTTCCTTCACCCCCAAGCCAGAGTCCCATAAGAAATGGGGGGTCCCTTTTCTTCTTCGTCGCTACCGTAATCCAATGAATTACCTGATCTTTATAATCTCGAATCTAACAAATGCTGAGTTAAATTCTCTAAATGAACGGGGATGCCGGAGCGGCACAAGAAACTATACAGCCGTCTTCACTGGCGGCGACTGGGGGAGAAGAAGAGGTCTGTTTGGTCATAAAGCGTGATGGAGTATCAATTATTAATCATGCTCCAATCATTCAATGAGCTTTGTGCTATTGTCACCTTCCCAGATGTCCGGTACGAAGTAAAAAATAACCATAAGAGGGTCGAATGTAATTTTGTCGGGTTATACAGACCAGTATATGAGAAGAAGTGATACGTCTATTTGCATGGTGGTATACAATAATCTATGGAGAATCGGATGCTGTCGCATCAAGTGTGACCTTAGGACGAAGAAGTCATTGGGTCAAACGAAATTCACATTCAAAAGGAAACCCAGTTGGATGACTCACCGGCTGTATTTTGGAAAAGCGTAATGCGGGAAACACCGCCACAAGCCTCGGCAGAATTTCCAGCACATGGAATGCTACAGTCAGAGAGATTTTGTAAGGTAGCACCGTTGTTGATTGAGCTGTCGCAATCTACATCCAAGGGACAAATGCTAAGAATATGGGGAGGCATCCGTTACTGAATCAAAAACTCACAGCATTCCTAATGAAAGATAAGATCAGCTACAACAGGAATTGGAGAAGTGGAAGGTATGAAACTCACTCTCCCAAATTCCACGCCCGCGAATGTGTAGTTGCGGAAGTTACAGAATTTTACACAGGCCTCTTGGGTATTGAAAGCCGGGTCAAAGAACATAGCGGCATCGAGCGTTCGGGTTCCGGGGTTGTCTCTAAGATTATGCTTTAGGCAAAATACCTCATGTTATTGTTTGGCAACAAAGACGTACAGCCAACAACCTTGTGAAACCCAGCCAGCAGGGAGCTAGAAAATACAGTCAATTGAGGCGTCGAGACTCGCAAAGCAATAACTTACGGCAGCTTGCACGGAGAGAAGGGAAGCGACCAGAGCAACCAACGCTGAGCTGTACCCGAACATAGTGGCACACCTACCCATGGGATGACATGATAGAGGAGGAACCCTCGTTTTATATATGTAAAAAATATATAGAAATGATAAGTATCGCGTCCTTGTAACAAGAACTCTGTCATTTTTCAGGGACCTCGCACGCTTCTTCGTCACTTCGATGACAGGATCAGTAGTTATTTTTTGAAAGCAGCTCTACATTCTCAGTGGATAAATCTACCTTCTTTTGGATTCATGCTCCTGAGGCGAAGGGAAACTGCTGTCAGGGCCAATGCAAATATGCTAAGGGGGATCGTAATCTACGAAGGGATTGCCATACATGCTTACACTAGATATCCCTCGCGAGGCCTTTTCGTGGATCATGATACTCGGTGCGTGGCAGACGACAAGCTGACAAGTTCTTTGATGACAGACCATCAGTACCTGGCCAACAGGCCAAAGCACTTAGAAGCATTGCTAAATTAAAGTGTAGTTCGAATATTTAGAATGTAACGTGTGCAGATCCTCCTTCAAGTGTCTATGGTCACAGTTCTCTGATATTACGTCTTGCTTTCCGAAAGGATGGTTGGTTTTCAGTTTTCAGGAAACGCGTTCCTAAGAAGGAGATACCTCTCCGCAGGTTTCAGAAAACGAATTTACTTTCAGCCGCAGGATTACTCGCCGTGATAACGTCAGAAGGTAACAACTGCCAATTTGCCAATTGAATTCATGAGCATCGCTGCCTAACAGACAGATAGTGTACTATATCCTCGAACCATAATAGATTGGTGTGTCCAAAATCGTGGATGACATGATGCTGCCAATGTCGGTAAAAGAAGCAAGCAGAGTGACATGCGCGTCTTTTGCTCAGTGCTCCTGTCGTCGTCCACCACGTCTGCCATCATACTCTTTTCAAGGGTTTCTTCTCATATGTCGACACCGTTACGCCGAAGCGCGCGTGTGTCCATCCCGGTTCCAGTAATTCTATCGACATCGTTATCGAAGACAGCAATGAAAACAGAAGATGATACCAGTGCTGCATCAACGGAAGTCAAAACTGTCAGGGCGCGTAAAAAGCTAAAGGTCGAGATCGATGGCGAAGCTATTGCTGTTGAAACAGAGACGAAGGAGATAACAAAGAGAGTGAACAAAGCAAAGGGGCCTATTGCGTTACCGTTTGATGCATATCCTAAACGCGTTGACTCTGAGTGGAAGGTTGGAGCTCATGTCTCTGCCCAAGGTGGGGTTGAGAATGCCATATTGAACGCAGCTTCCATTGGGTGTGTGCTACTTTAGTGTTCTTAAGAACTGATTCTCAACGTATATGTAGAGCAAATGCATTTGCCTTGTTTGTGAAGTCTCAAAGAAAGTGGAGTTCTCCTCCCCTAACGGATGGGTCTATCAAAGCATTCAAGGAACGACTTGGATACTACAAATATCAACCGCATCTAGTATTGCCTCATGGAAGTTATTTGATTAATCTGGGAAATCCGGAGAAGTACGTTTTCATTTGATGTCTATTTATGTGTTCTGAAATGCTCCAGAGAAAAACGGGAAAAGTCCTACGATTGTTTTGTGGATGATTTAAAGCGATGCGAATTATTAGGTCTGACGAGATATAACTTCCAGTAAGACCCTTCTATTATACTACCATTTTTCTAATTCTATCCTCTCAGTCCTGGGTCAACAGTAGGGGCAGCGACGAAAGAGGAATCCATCTTACATATTGCATCCTGCATTAACCGAGCACATAAGGAAACCGACTTCATTACGGTCGTAATCGAGAATATGGTCTTTGGTTCCCCTATCTTTGCCTTATAGCCTCCTAAATTATTTAATCAGTAGGCAGGCAGCGGAAACATCCTCGGATCCAAATTCGAAGAGTTAGGACAAATGATTGAGTTAGTAGAAGATAAATCAAGAGTCGGGGTTTGCATTGATACCTGTATGTTCTGACCCTTTCGCTATTGGCATATCCTTACCATGTTTATTTAGGCCATACCTTTGCTGCTGTAGGTGATCATCCACTCTTTTATATTTTAGTTGCTCAACTGTACCAGGGTTATGATATCCGAACAAGAAAAACATATGAGTACGTCCTTGTTCCCTTTACGAATCCTCAGCCTAATTATTATTATTTCCAGCGCAACGCGTATGCCTTCTTATTACCTACTAACTATCACATCTCTTGACCTATAAATCTCACCCATTTCCATAGTGTCAGAATTTGACCGGGCAGTTGGCCTCAAATATTTGTGTGGTATGCACGTCAATGGTTCAAAGGCAGCCTTCGCTTCCCATAAGGACAGACACGACAACATGGGAAGGTGAATTCTATTGTTCTATTGTTTTACCCTCACAGTTACTAACTTTCTGAAGCGGAGAAATTCCCCTCTCGTCATTTGGATACCTCATGCGTGATGAGCGACTGAAAGACATACCGCTAATTCTCGAAACGCCGATCAACGACGACCCAGGGGTTTGGCAAAAGGAAATTGAGGTAATGTCTCTTTCATCCCGGTTTCATCCCCGATCTGATTCAAATTCTCGAAAGGTCCTCTACAAGCTCCAAAAACTTACGGACGATGATGAGTCTTCTTGCCAGAGCTTATCGGAGGAGATTGCCGTGGTTGTCCGGAAATCTGCAAGTGCCAGCAAAGCCAAGGAAGATACAAAAAAGACAAAGAAGGCCACCTCCATTGGAAAAACGAAGGGCGACAAGAGGGCGAGGAAAGAAGAGAGCGAAGAAGACGAGGACGACAAGTAGGATGTGTCAGTTGTGTCTGATCAAGAGAGACGTTTTTCATCCCTTGTAAGCACTAGAGTTCCATCAAGTGTATTTCGACCAGCTCGCAGGCATTTTGATAGCACGAGTTAATTGACATTGTGCTAGACTATCTTTCAGAAAATAACGGAACTGAATAGAGCGCTTGCAATAAGCTACGTAGCCTAGGTACGAGTACATGAAGTGGAAAGTTGCGAATCATCCAAAAACCAATTACCGTCTCTTGATTGAAATGGACAATGGACGGCGTTCCTCATCGTTCATACAGCAGTGTCTCCCACTGTCAATTCGAGGGAATTGCCTGCAACTTCTTGCATACTGTAAACCATTTTATGTATGTATGGGATGGTTGAATTGATATTTTTTATGGTCGACTGTGCTAGCCCTATACATATACAGTTGAAAATAGGAGAGCGAAGATGGATGATGTCCACAGGTAAATTAAAGCTTGGAACCGGGAATACATCAATAGCAACTTCAGAGAAGGGAATCGTAAAGTTCGTATAGTAAGAATTAAGAGAATATAGGGTGCAAATGTTCTTTCCAGATATGAGTAGATAAGACGTGTGATCTAAATGCTATATTATGAAAATGCATGAGAAAAGTAGTCCAAATCCAGAGCCCATTCGGAGGGAAAGAAAGGTGAGATATTCCCTTATAAGTTGAACGCAAGGAAAATTGTGCTGAAGATAATAATAATTGACGAAGAAAGGTTGAGCCGCGGGATTGACGGAGATCCCGCGTTATTGTTCGTATTCGACGACAACGGCACGGCCGTAACCGATGGGGAAACCGATGCTGTGGATGCTGTGCTCACTAAGCTGCTGGCACTACCCGTACTCGATGCAACAGCGTTGTTCAACTGTGTTGACGAAGAAGTTGTCGATGTCGAACTAAGTTCGGCAATAATATCCATAGACTCAACGGCGCCAGTGTTATCTTCAGCGTTCTGCCATCCACCACCAAGGAGCTCGACGGTAGACGCCATTTTCCAGCCGTTGGCAGCAATACCGGGGAAAGTACTGATAAAGGCGTTTGATGTGTCGTTATTGAGTTCGTGCTCCAGGATAATCAACCCAGGAGATTTAGCTAGACAAAAAGGAATATTCATTGCTTGATATTTTATAGCATGGTGATACAGACTTACCACCAGCATACCATCCAGAAATAGACTGCTTAACTGCTGGAAGCGTGATTGCACCGGTGTCGATGCGCCAATCTTGTGAACTGTCACAAAAAATGAGAAAGAGAACGCTAATAAACTATGAAAAGCTTACTCAAAATTCCAGTTGATTTGAGTCAATCCTAAAACGTGTTTTGCAATAGCGCGAATCCTATTATCTGAGTCACCGTATGGTGGACGCCAGAACTTGGGAACGCGGCCTCCAGTGGAATCAGAAATAATTTGCATGGTCCATGCAAGCTCTGCCATAGCGACTTCGTTGGAAAGAGAGGTCATGTAACGGTGAGTCCATGTATGCACTACAGGACGCATCGTACATTAGTCGAGGGAAGAAAAGTAAAGGAGCGGTGTCATACCAGCGATGTCAGCTAAAGAAGAAAAATATTAGATCCCAGTAATTCTATAGAAAATTAAATAGGCCCACCCTTTAGCTCTTTGAACGCTCGTTGGAAAAGATCATAGTTGTTCACGATATTAGTGCCAATCATGAAGTGTGTTGACGGTATGTTGTTCTGTTCCAGGAAGTCATATAATAAAGCCGAGCCCTTAATGAACATGAAGGCGTAAGATATTTTGGGTAACGGATGACAAGAGAAGAAATTAAGACACCTCGTATGGACCGTCATCGAACCCAATCGCGACTGTCCCAGCGGGCCCGTCCCAAACATCATCTGGCATCCTGCATTTATCCGTACTAGAACAAATTTCTGGTCCCGCAGGGTTTTGGCCTTGGGGATATACGGGACTAAGTTGGTTGCTCTCGGTCGGAATTGAGATATTGGGGATTAAGCCAGCTTCTTCAGCGGCATGAAGCGCATCCAACCAATCCTGCGGAATTGTGTTTGGAGGCAAGGAACCCGCTGGAGGATACTGAGCGGCCCATTCTGACAGAGAAGATAATAGAGTTAGAAAGAATAATAAACCCTCGCGAGTTTAATGAGATACCTGCAGTTCCTGGTTGAGGGGCACTTGCACGTTTGAAAAGTGCGTTTACAGGGTGGGATTCAGGCTGATACCATTGCCCAGGTAATTCACGAGTAAAAGAATCGACATGGTCCCTCGAATTATGAAAATGTGTTGGATGGGCTGAGGTGCACAAGATTCCAACCAAAGAAAGCACAACAGGTTGACTGACATAGCAGATCATTGTGAATACCGACCAAACTAATAGCGAGGAAGAACGCCAAATAAAATAAGAGGGAGGGAGGGAGGGAGGGGGAAGGGGGGAGTCCGAGACTGCAGTGATTCCATTAGCCTCCTTAAAAGAGAGAGGATGTGGCAAGTGGTCGATGAAGACAAATTTGGCCGTTTATGCCGATGCCAAAGGTCCGTGCCGTTTTCATGGTTTTGGATTCGGCGTTATCAACGTGGCGGAGTATTTACCTGGAGCCGCATCCGAGAAGTTTCACTGTACACTTTTGACGATGAGCGGATGGGTGTCGCCCAAACTCCTCTCCACCTTTGGGAATAGACACCACGTTAGAGAAGATTAGAAGTAATTCAACCACAGGTACTAGCTCGCTTGAGTCAGACGTAAACTCCTTATCGGCTCAGCGCGGAGAGAAAAGAGTCAAAGCCCTTGGCAAAGTGGCGCTCGTTGGATAGCCGGCTGCTCCGGCACATGGGCTCAAGATGCAGTTCACTTTGCAAATCATCATCTCCAATTCAATACTCCAGAAAATCCTTTTTCTGAAGAATCCCCATTCTTGTAATCTATGCTCTCAATGCGTTGACAAGTTATCCTCCCATATTCGCTGGACTAAGCTCATTTGGAGACTGTTCCGGACGATTGAGTTTCACGGAGAGAGCTCCCTGACTTTGTCTTGTGTCATGACACAAAGCCTTCCTGTACCACGAGGACAGCTGTGTTTGTGTGTTTGCAGCTTATTTAGTCTTGCGCGGAGAGTTCGCCCTGAGGGCAAACGATCGAAGGCTCTAATTAAAATTACAACTGCCTTTTTGGATGTAGAAGATGTGGAAGCTCTTTGCCATATCTATTTAGTTTTCTGCACCAGAGAAATAAATAAAAATTGACCCTCTTCTGATTAGTTGCGCGGGGCATCCGGTCTCTTATTTCTACGTTTTTATTTTCTTTCAGGAAACTCTTGTGAGTAGCCACGGTGACAGCTCTGGCCATTAATGATTGTATCCTTCCATCACTTCGCTTTCCTAACGCCAATCCGTGGTTATACTTTCAAGACAGTATCTTTCACGGAACATCGCATTCACAGTGCTGTCGGATTAACATGAAGGAAGTCACGGCATTCTTGAACCAGGAACCAGCAGTCGGAAATGTTGAAGCCAGCTGGAGTGGCGCAGACGATGTCTTTCATGAATGGTATACGCCTTACGTTCTATATCTAAATGCTTTACGGAATTCACGGGATAGGCACAAGCCATCCTTTAGTCTTATTTTGCAATCTACCTCTTATCTACTTCACCGTCGTACTTGTGGGCTATTTCAGGTATGTGTATATTTAAACTATATCTCTTCGGCGAGATGCGCGAATTTATCACCTCACATCACTGTTTCAGCCAGAATGCAAGTATGTCATTGTTATACAGTATATATGTGGGGTGAATGGAACTGAGACCCGCCCTCCTTCAACAGGCCTCCCTTGGTGAGGCTCAGATTTAATTTAAATCCCACTCCTTAAGATTAGGTAAGTCTATTCTTACTTCAATTATGATTGTGATTATTTTCATTTGAACCATGACTTGAGAGCGCCTTTTGTGGGCAAGGCTAAAGCAGTGTCTGTAGATCTTGTCACAGCCTCCCCCTCAGGCTGAGAAACTCAGCAGACGGTGTAGCACAGCTATATCTATCGTCATCCGCTGAGTACATCGCGGAGTGAAATGGGGAGATCAAGATCTACAATGGCCTCCGATCCCGAGTTGAAGGGGAATGAAAAAGAAGATCCGGAAGCATTTTCAGAGCTTGGCCCCGAGAATGTGTTTGCAAGGTCCCCTTTCGCGGCAAATGATTTGTGCCGTGTCGCGGGTCTTGTATGCGAAGGCAAGCAAAGGTGGGTCCGGAATACGTAGCAATAGCTCGTACGTATATATTCAATAAAATTCTTATGTGGTCGTTTCTTCTGTCACCCAAACCCATGGTATCATGAATCTTCTAACTCAAAGAAAGGGAAGTCCAATAGAACCGAGGGAGGTTTCTCTGAAAAGAAGCATATTTTCTGTGAATTGTTGATATCTCTTGCGCCAGGGGAAGAATTATTGAGTGGGAACTCGCTTTATCTCAATTAAGGATAGGATTACTTTCATTTGCTACTTGTTTTATGGACTCTGGAGTAAGATTACTTTGGTCAAACTGGGCCCACATATAGGCAAAAGGAAAGTATAGTTTTATAAAAGATAAATGTTGCCCGTACGTTTATTGATCAATGGAATGGTTTCTATCATCTTACTCGGTAAGATTTCGGTGTATTGGCCCTTTTATTAGTAGAGGGAGGAGCGGGGAGGGACAGATATGGTATTAAAAATATTTTGTAAAATTTGCAACCAAATTAAAATTAAACAGAGAGGATGAAGGTCATGTTTGAAGAAGTAACCAAGGAGTTGTACACAGACGGGAGATGCGATCGCCCCTCGCCGTACACGATGAATATCTCCCCTCGCCGTACACGATGAATATCTCCCCTC